>Ga0207414_1000547_pt1 | contig 16450 bp, 14 predicted proteins | sample PonA231FremontCA_2_FD_187269 | JGI IMG/M metagenome (GOLD analysis project Ga0207414, IMG submission 187269) | Marine sediment microbial community from Fremont, CA, USA - Pond A23 Sediment 1 (SPAdes) | ecosystem: Environmental > Aquatic > Marine > Unclassified | place: USA: Fremont, California... | reverse complement strand
GTCACCAGCTTAAACTGCAAAGAAGACGCCTATTTCTCGGTCAAAAAAACCAGCGAATACCTTGACTCAACTAAGAGCCCCCCTCATGAAAAATGCTGGGGGTATTACAAACTGCATACCTATCCCCTGGAAAGAACTCTTCAGGTTCCAGCCCAGGTCTCGAAAATAAGCGCTTCTGTCACCGGGGGGATATCCGAGTTAAGTTCAAATATAGTCGGATTCAAGTTACAGGCTCTAAGTGAACGGGACGGCCCCTGGGAAACGCTAACCGAATTTGCCGCGCCCTGTTCTTCCGGCAAAAATGGCACTTTAGTTCAGTGGAAAGCGGAGGCGTCCACAGGAAGACGGGTTATGGCGTTGAGAATTTTAGCACCAGGCGGCGGCAATTACTTCGTCGATAACTCCCGGGTCTGGATTGAGCACTACGGCTCTAGTTAAGGAAGGCAAGAACAGGGGGCACAAAAGCTAAAAGACCTTTTTCGGACATAAAATTGCGGGTTAAAGTCGGTAGTATCACAAAAAGTAATATTTTCCTGAGCTAACCAATCATAATAAAAAATTAGGGGCGCAACCAATAGCGGTTGCGCCCCGGTAAATATTCCCGTAATTTGTTTTTACGAGTTATCCACTACCGGTAACGCTTTCAACGTACCTTCATCAAGCGTACCGATGGCAAATATCGTATAGTTGGTTCCTGATTCAAGAGAAACGTCCGGAACGGAGAGAGCCACGTCCATGGTTCCTGCGACCCTTACCTCCAGGTCGTAGGTCCCAGCCGGCAATTCACCATATTTACTGTGCTCTCTAAAACCAACATCGCCAAATACTACCGATCCGTCCGGGAGTCCAACGTCCACGCTCGGAGCATCCGGTGAGGTGTGGACGAATCTGACTTTTGCCGTCTTGACATTGTCAAATCTATTGTCGACCAGTACCAGCGGTTTTAAATCGTCTTCACCAAGAAGTCCGGTCGCGGCAACTGTGTAGGCCGTTTCCGCTTCCAGCTCGAGCGTAGCATCTATCACCATCGGTTCAGTTTCCCCGGCGGGCGTTACCTGTACGTCGTAACTTCCGGGTGAAAGTTCGAGGTAACTACTAACGGCCTCGTAGGGTACGTCGTTCAACACCACGTCACCGTTTACCCATACGTCAACTGCCGGAGCATCTGGAGACAGGTGAGCAACCCTTAAAAGAGCGGAATTTCCGCTTGCCATGTGGCTATCAGCCATTGCTGCCGGAGCAGCCAGGAGTAATAGCCCTAATATTAGTACCAGACTTGCTACCATTTGGTTTTTCATTTGTTTATTCACTCCTTTTTAAATATTTATCTATCTTTAATTAGATTATACTCATTTGGAGGTAAAAATCAAGATTTATACAAACTTATTTTTGATTATTTTTAAATTATTAAACGTTTTTCCTATTCGAAAAATTGATTATTGAACGGGTTTTTGAACTGTAAGAGGTTGTCGGCAATAGCCTGGATGTATTTGATAATTGGAGGGTCTTCACGCTACTGCAACTATAGATCTGAAAAACAAAAACCGGCTGAAGGAAGAAAACCTCCCTCCAGCCGGGAACTACCAACTTTTATGTATCTTTAAAATGAAATCTAATTATTCCACTACGTCAATTTCCTCTCTACCGCCGTAAGCGGAGTACCAGGGTTTGGCACCTTCATCAATGATCGCGTTCATTTTAGTTATATTGTCGACTCCACCTTCTTTTAACCAGGCGTGCAGACCTTCGACGCCTTTTTCTGCATACTCAGCTATACCGTTCTGCCAGGTTGCCCTGCCACAGAGAACTCCATTCCAGTCTGCGTCGGAGTCGTTGGCGAGCCTCAAGCTCTCTCGCATCTGCGGTGCATCCACACCTGCGCTGAGATAAATCATCGGTTTCTTTGCTGCTTCAGCAGCATCGGCGAAGTGCTGGAGAACTTCATCTCTATCGTAAACTACTTCCCCACCTTCGTAAGCATCCGTACCCTTGGCAAATTTCAGGTTAACTGGAATCTCAACTTTCAATACGTCAACGTTGTACTTGTCCCTGGAGAACTCGGCTATGCTCCTGCGCACGATATCGGGCTTCTCTTCTGCCAGCTCCGGATCGTCTTTCCAGTCGCCACCGTCTTTACCGTAACCGAGAAACTCAAGGAAAAACGGAATATCGTGGTAAGCACATTCCGCACCGACTCGTTCAACCATTGCTTCTTTTTGCGCATTGTAAAGCTCTTCTTCGTCGGGGTGATAATAAATAAGTAGCTTGATCGCGTCGGCATCCTTATCTATGGATTTCCTGACGCTCCAGTTAGGCATGAGCTCCTTCATTTTGGCGGGAAGGCCATGATCGTAGATTTCGGAATACTCTCTGGAGGCACTACTTTTCTCGTAAGACATAATCAGGCCGGTGCCTTCCGCCCTGGCCTCAGCAGCAGGTATACCCCATTCGGGATCCAGTAGAATAGAACTGGCGTAAGGTGTAAGTTCTTCGGATATAGCTGCCTTGAACTCTTCCATCATCTCGTTGGTGACATCGTCTTCGCCGATCTCACATGCCGAAGAAAGCCTCCGGACGAGAGAACCACGCTGGTCCATTGCCGCTGCCTTGATTACCCCGTTTTCATCACTTAGCTGCTCCATTCGCTCAAATTTGGTTTTACTGATCTGCATTTAATACTTCACCTCGCTAGCTGATTTTTGGTGCTAAACTTAACCCCACAATTATATAGACTTAGACCGCAATTATAAATAGTACGTGAAAACCTTTTGCTTTATAATGCCACTTTCCGGAACCTCTGGAACCAAATTTAGGATACCTTTTCCAGCTCAAATAAGTTAACTGCTTCCGGGCCGGGAACGATATAAAACCCAGCTACGACAACCCTTTGACGGGTTTTGACAGCTTGTGAATGACATTATTACCTGCTAAAAGTATGAAGGAATACCAATCAGATTTGAAGGGCTGATTAAAAAAGGGTCGAATCAATTTACCATTGGCGTGGGTAAGGAAGGTAACTCAATCAAAACAGCCTTACCGAATTTTCCCGCTCAAAACGGGATAATACACTCAAAGCCCTTATCATTGTGACCAGCACCTTTAACCCGGAAACGAGGATCCAAGTCGGACTGGATTAGTGTCGAAATTTATACTACATCCACCCGGGGTAGGTCTATCTTAGGCCGTACCTCTGGTTAACACAACAAACCTTCCGCCAAAATGGCTTCTGGCCTTGAGAAGTCTCTGAATTATTGCCGGTACCTGAGCCGAGTCCCCAGGTATGATACGCGCCACTGCTCTGGATTACGCGAATCTAGCCACCATAGTTCGGTAGTCGTCCTGACCGGTAAGAGTTCGCTGAAACGGGGAAGTTTCACTTGTATGTATTCCAGTTTCCTTAAATACGACCATACTGGGTTCAGGGGCTGGGAGTGGTCTGACAGCTCAGAAAGCTTAAACAGGGGGCAGAAAAAACCATCCCAACTAAGCGTTGCCTCCTACCTTCTCAGTTTCCTTTGGTCTCGTCTTTTCTCTGTAAGTAGTGCCTCTTTTCATCAGAGCAAGTTTCGACTTTTCACAAAAAACATACGCGGTTTCCGATACAAGCTTCATTAGAATTGAATACATCAAATAGATTACTTCTTACCGCTAGCAGCAAGGACCGCAACCACAACCAAGAAAGGCAAGGAAAGCCGTGGCCCAGAGGGACCAGAAAAAACCTAACACCATCGCTGTTGCGAGAGACATGTTTTTCACCCCCCTAATGATCATTTTGATCCAATCTCAATATACATCAATCCTATTTGGTTGTCAAGTTTGCCTAAACTTCTCGTTATCCCGACAGAGACGGAGTTACACGATGTTATTTACTCAACGAAATTTGGAAATCTTGACAGTATGACCCAAAAAGTAGTAATCTATTGTTGTGGATAAGGAAAAAATAATTGGATGAGACTTAGCAGGGCTGAACTCGGCGAAAAAATTTATAATACGTTTTTTGTATTTGTACTTATAAAGCCGCCTATGGAGGTGGAAGCATGCGCCGACACTGGAGCCCTGTAATGATCGTTGCGGTTTTAGCTGTTCTATTCTTGTTCGTTAGTCTTCCCTTTTCTTCCCGGACTCAGGAAGAAGATCTCCGATATACTTACAGAATGGGGTGCCCCGACAGGCCAACTTCGAGTTACTGCCCGGCCAGGTGCGAGCCCCTTTCGACGTACAAAGATGAATACGGGTTAGGCGAAACGATAAACCTCACGCTGCCCAACTTAAAGGACTTTGAGTATCTCGTGGAAAAGGTGGAAATCCATTTTAAGCCCATTTTTGAGCACGATCTATTTTATACACAGCAGAGAGTGGGGCCGATATCCAGAGATAGAGATGAATGGACCTGGAACCAGGTAAACTCGGAGCGAGAAACCCTCGGTGCAGGTCGGGGTTATATCAGGCTGACCCTCAACTGCTGTAAAAACTACCGGACCTACTTTGGAATTAGCAAAAGTGTAAGCCCGGCCGAACCGGAACCACCAGAAGAGGAAGAACCCCCGGGACCGACCCCTCCTGAACGCCCAGGAAATTTGACCTCCAGGGCCCTCAGTGAAACAGAAATTGAAATTACCTGGGACGACAACTCAGCCAACGAAGAAGGTTTTCGTGTTTACAGAAACGGAGTAGACATAGCAACACTGGAATCCAATAAAACCAGCTACCTCGATACGGAATTAGCCCCCAAAAGCTCCTACTCCTACGAGGTTGCGGCATTCAATAGATCAGGGGAATCCCCCTGATCGGATCGGGTCAGGTAAGTACACCAGCAGCCGCACCGGAAGAACCCGAAACAGAACCGAAAGAACCCGAAACTGAAGAACGTTCATTGGGAAGGACCAGTCTCTTGGCTGGAATCGGAAGAGTGATTATGGTAATGGGATACATCTATTCCGAAATGGGTTAAAAATATCCATTGCTATCTTGAGCCAAGGCCGTTTTTTGGGGGTTGCATCAATTCTCCAGGGTCAGATAAGGCTGGATAAGTAAAAGAGGAAAGAGCAGGTTTTTCAGGTTTTTTCGAAACAGGGTACTCCATATGAAGGTTTAAGCCGATGAAGCTTCTCTAATTTCGATTTACGTCCCGGCGCGTATTGTAAAAATTTCAAAAAAGGAGTGATCAAAATGATACAATTAAAGAAACTACCAATTCTCATGGTTCTTTTTCTGGGGCTAATAATCCCTTTCGGCGCCTCGCTTCTTGCCCAGACGGGATTTGACCCAACACCGGACTACCGTATTTCACTTTGCGACTACGAGCAACCGGAAACTACCTATCAAAACTTCGACCTGGCAGTTGACTACCACTTTTACGACGACCCGCTGGAAAGTAACGAAGGTAATATAAACAGGGGGAATGGGTCCGGTAATTACGACTTCATTTATTCTACCACGGACTACAGTTATAATATCTCCTCGAACTTCAACCTGTCAATAAGTGACAGTTCAGTGGACTACGACGCTTATGGGACGGGACGGTACAACCTATACATAACCCCAAGCAACTTTTTCGCCTTCGGCGGTGCCAGTGTCGACGTCTCGGATAACTTCTCTGAACTTGCCGGAGTTAGAGTCAGTACAGGTACTGGTTACGGGCGTTTCAAAAACGTCACACCGCTTGTAAGAAGTGCCTTAATTGATCAGATGCTCGTGGAAAGAGGTGCAATTTCCGCAAACTTACCGGAAGAAATAGTAAAACGGATGGGCGAGCTAATTGGAGGTATGGGCCCGGAAACGGAGGTCGAAACGATCGTGGACGAGATCGTATCCATAATCGAGTCGGAAATGGCCTCGGAAGAAAATGACCTTGGAGCAGTAGAAACTTTGCGGATCAGGGAAATAATAGAAAAGGGTTTGAGCCCCAGTCTCTGTGGTTGGGAAGTCCGTGGGGGTCTATCTTACGAAATACTTGACCCGCAGGGCGAAGAAAGAGACATCCTGCTCAACGCCGCGGCGAGGTACGCCAGACCCTTTACTCCTTATTCTCAACTGGTACTGGAGGCTGATCTCTCTTCGACCTTCGAGATCAACTACGCGGTTAACGGTCTGGCCAATTATACCTACAGGTTCAGCGAAAACTTCGACGCTGATTTTCAGTACCTCTATTACTACCAGCAGGGAAAACTGGATTATTCTTACCAGCAGAGTTTTACCGCTACCGGAGAAATCCAGCTGAGGCAAAACCTCGGAATGTCAGTCTCGCTTGGATTAAGTGATAGTACTAGCTTTGAAGAGATGGCCAAGGAAATTACCGTAGGTTTTTCATTTAACTTGATATAATCGGAAGCTCCCTGGCCGCTCTAGAATGACTTAAAAACTTTACTGAACTAGAATAGTATAGTTTGTCCCTTAATAACGTAATCGGGTAGCTCGGTTTTTTTGACCTGTGCCACCGTCCCTTTGTGGGGTTTGTATTCGTAGACCTGGTAAATACCGTTGTCTCTAGCTACAAAAATATTGAACACGTTGTCCGACTCCAGACTGATAACGAGACCGCAGGCGTTACATTCGTACTCCATAGTCATGACGCTGTGCATGTGGAGGGCAAAGTTATCGCAATCGTATTCATCCGCCTGCGCTTTTGCTTCTTCGACGATCGAAGAACTCAGAGCTGCTTTTAGGGGGTCCAGCTTGGGGATCGTATACTTGCCGTAGAGCAAAAAAGCCCTGTGTTCAGGCAAGTGCTCTTCCAGTATTTTACTTACTTGTTCCCTATCAATTGTGTGATAGGTCCTTTTAATCCTCCTCCTATCAATTAACTGTTTTAAAGAAGACATTTTTCACCTCCTGGCTCGGTGTTTAATTCAACCAGCTATTATTGCTCTGTCTACTTCAAGCCAGCCCTTCGCATCAATTCGGGCATCTGATTTTCCCAGCCCATCGGCATTAGGTGCACACCCTGAGCGATATCCCTGGTCTCACATATAACCTCCACGCATATATCCAGGCTTGCTTCCACAACGTCTTCAGCCCCCGTAAGTTTTTCTATGACCCTGTCTGGCACGCAAACACCGGCAATGTTTTCGTTCATGAACTTGGCCATTCCTGCAGATTTTAAGGGCAGAACCCCAGCAAGCACCGGCACCTTTACTTCTAGCTTTCTCAACTTATTCACGAAGACCCGCAGAATCTCCGGGTCGTAGATCGCCTGAGTCTGAAAGAACTTTGCCCCAAGGTCTTCCTTCATTCTGGCCTTGAATAACTGAGGCTCTACCGGGTCGGCTCCGGGGTTTACGACCGCCCCGGGAAACAAATCCGTTGAACCTTCTAAGTCGTTTCCCACCATATCCACCCCTGAGTTCAATTGACCTATTACGTCCAGCAACTGGGGTGAATCCAGATCGAACACCGGCCTTGCCCCCGGATGATCTCCCATTGTGGTATAATCACCCGTAAGTGCAAGAACGTTTTTAAGGCCGAGTGCTTCCGCACTTAGTAAGTCAGACTGGAGAGCGATTCGGTTCCTATCCCGGCAGGTCAGCTGATAAATGGTTTCGTAACCTAAGTCACTGATTAAATGAGAAAAAGCCAACGAACCAAGCCTCATAACAGAACTCTGCTGATCGGTTACGTTGAAGGCATCGATCGAGCTGCCGATCCGGTCCAGTTCATCCAGAATGTGATCTACATCCGTCCCTTTGGGCGGTCCGGCTTCACAGGTAATTACGTAATCGTTTCCGAGGATTTTATTCCGGAAGCTTTTCACGGGAATCGTCCCCCTTTGCCTCTATAGCCCAGAACAAGGAATGTCTTTTGTCCATTTGTGGAGCAAATTGATACTTGTCCCTCGCTTTTGGTTCGTTATAAGTGACGAGAAGGTCCAGGCGGTCTATTTCCACCAGCCTCTGATAAATTAATTCCCAGCCGCAGGGCCTGCCGGGTTCAACCTCGCACTCACCCTGGTGAGATCCACCGCAGGCTCCATTCAAAAGACCTTTGGTACACATTGTCAGGGGACAGAGTCCACCTGTATAGTCAAGGAGGCATTCTCCGCATCTTTCACACATTTCTTCGGAAGGCCATTCCCCGTGAAACCCACCCATGGAGACAGTATCGTTGGCCGGATGAACCTGTTTGTCGACAAGCTTGCCGACCGCCTGGATACCTATTCCACAGCAGGCACCGAGAACGGAGTCCGCTTCTTCTATCGGGTCCGAATTCCTTGCCAGCCGCATTCCGACCAAACTTTTGTTACAAAGGAACTCTATCACCCTCGAACCGGTAACCTCCCAGCCGGATTTTTTTAGCTTGCTTGAAAGTTCTTCAACTTGCTCTTCGCCCCCGCTGCCCGAAGCGGCAGCACAGCCTCCACAACCGAGAACGAATACCTTATCATCCTGGCTAAGGTAAGATTTTATTTCGTCCCAGGGCTTTTGCTCCGAATATATCATCATTTCACCCCCAATTTATTGAACGAGCGGGTTTTCAGTGCACCGCACAGGCCATACACGGGTCAAAAGACCTGACTATTCTGGCGGCTTCAATTGGACTATCCGGTTCTTCTACCCGGGTTCCGATGAGAGCTTCTTCGATCGGTCCCGGCGTCCCCTTTCCGTCCCGGGGGGAAGCATTCCAGGTCGTTGGCACTACAAGTTGATAATTTTCTATCCTCCCGTCCTTAACTCTAAGCCAGTGCCCTAGCGCTCCCCGAGGTGCACTGGTCAGCCCGAGACCGCTACCTGACTTTGGTAATTCGTACTGGGTTAAACTGGGTTCGCCCGGCCGAAGCTCGTTAATCCATTCTTCCATCATTTTCACGATACTCAAGCACTCAACGGCCCTTGCCATATGCCGCCCCATTACTGAAGGTAATTGCTTTACACTAAGTCCGGTTTTATTCAGAGCCACTTTCAGCTCCTTTCGTACGAGTTCGTTGCCCCTTCTGAAATTAATCAGCATTCTCGCTGCCGGCCCGACTTCATGGGGTCTTTCATAATATCGAGGTGCCTTAACCCATGAATAAGCCTCTTCCTTGTCGGGGTCGGGCTGGCTCTTCGATTTTGTCGGGTGACCGTTACCCGCTTCGGTATACCAGGAGTGAGTCACCTTTTCGGTAATCTTTTCCAGTTGCAGTTCTTCAACTTCCTCGCTACCCAGGGAAAGGGCGCCTCCCAATATACCTTTCTCGGTTTTCTGATGACTTTTCGAAAAGTCATCCTGGTAGAAACCTCCGTAAGCCAGAAAATCCGGAACACCTTGACCAATCTCAAAATAATCTCCGTACACGTCCGCAATTTCCAGTACACCCGGTAGGTACCTTTGCTCAACGAACTCTTTAATTTCTTCTAGCCTGGAACGGAACTTTGTAATCGAATCTATATCGGGTGGTTTCGTAACGCCGCCCGCCACGGTCCCCATGTTATGCGGCATTTTCCCACCAAAAATTGCTACCATTTGATGGGCTTTCTTTCTAATCTCCAGCGCCGCCAGGTAATCCCGGGCGATATCCACGCTAACTTCACCTCCCAGCCTGTAATCACCGGAATACTCTGGCACAAATGGGGCCCCGTCGGAAGTTCCCAGATACGTTTCCAGGTCCTGAAGATCGGGGTCCGCCGATTTCAGGCCGGCGAGGTCGCCCGGATTTAGGTAGTCCAGCGAGGAGAGGTGGTAAAAATGCAGCAGGTCAGAGTGAATAAAGTTACTCCCCAGAATCAGGTTCCGGATCAACCGACCGTTCTTAGGAATTTCCTTTTTTATCTGGAAAGCGTCATCAAGTGCGAGAGCAGAAGCAACGGCATGAGCGGCAGGACAAACTCCACAGACTCTTTGAGTAATCCTTCCGGCGTCCCGGGGGTCCCTCCCTGACAGAGTTGCTTCGAGTCCTCGAAATAAAGTTCCACTGCTCCGGGCAGACTGGATTTTGCCCCCCTCGATGGATAGCTCGATTTTGAGATGGCCCTCTATCCTGGTCACAGGATCGATCGATATCCGTTTCACTTCAACCTCCTGTACATGTCCTCGGCTTCCTCCATTCCGAACTTCTCGTAAAACGGAGTCATTAAATCAGGAAATCCCGGCTCCGTACAGCCTATGCACGGATGGTTGTTGCGTATGGGCCAGTTCAAACCTTCAAGCCAGCCCCTATTCGGACATTCGCTGTTCGTATAAGGACCTTTGCACCCAACTTCCACCAGACAACCTGAATCACCCAGACTTCGGGCGAAGTTACCGGTAGAGAAATCGCCCCGGCGCGGACAGTTATTGTGAACAAGTCCCCCATATACCTCTTTTAGTCTACCTGCGTCATCCAGTTCTTTACCGTGTGGGACCCCGTAAATGATCACCTGGGCGAGAGAATCAACGAACCAGCTGGGCTCCGGTGGACAGCCGGGCACGTTTAAGGTCGGCGTGGAAATATCCTGGCTGTTTAAGTGATCTCCCACCGAGATACAATCCGTTATATTGGGCCTGCCCGCTGGTATTCCACCGTAGGAAGAGCAGGTACCAATATTTACTACTATCGCCGCGTCCTTAGCCAGACGCGAGACCTGGTCTGAAAACGGTTCGTCTCCGACCGTGCAAAACTTCCCTCCGGCCCCCACCGGGACTGCCCCGTCAACTACAAGTATATATCCTTTTTTTGACCGTGTTCTCTCCAGCACTTCGAGCGCAAGCTCGCCCGTTCCACCCATCAGCGTGGCCATAAATTTCAGTCCAATGGATTTCCCCGGCACCAGTTCATCCAGCAATAAGTTTTTGAGTTTAGGATAAGGGGAATTCATTAAGGATATTGCGCATCCGGTGCAACCAGCCCCCTGAATCCAGATAACTGGGCTTACTTCAGTTTCGGGCAATTTATTCACCTCCGTTTCCTTTCTTGCTCTACTATCCTACTCATAGCTATTGTCAACCAAACCAATCAAACTTCGCTTTGACAAGGTGGAGATGAACCCGGTTCATTTTTTAATTTTATTTTTTCGATTATATTTATTGAACCAGGAGCAGTCAGCAAGCTAAAACGATTCCAAAGACCGGTCCGCCCGTGCAGAGGACTCGCCAAGGTAATTTCATCGCGTACCGTGTAGAATATGAGACGACCGCTTATTCTTCTTATCAAGACTATGCCACATTTTAATTATATTTGTCAAGAATAATATCTTAATTTTTTGGTAAATATAATTTTGTGTTGTTTAACTGAAAATAATAAATACAGAAGGCAACCCTCACAAACTTTAACCATACTCACGCTGGGTTTGCACCAACCGCAAGCAATTCTCCTCGAAATCAGCCGCCGTCCCATAACCGTCCTGTAATTACCACCTGAGCCTGATCATTTTCAGGGTTGATCTTTATCATGGAGCCCCCACCAAAAAAGGTTCATAATATACTGAAGTAAAAAATAATAGATACAGGTGATAAAGTGAGGAAGGAAATTAGGTTTGGTGGATTTGGAGGGCAAGGGATTATATCAGCCGGAAACATTACGGGAAAGGCGGCTTCGATTTTCGACGATAAGGACGCGGTGCTTATCCAGTCTTACGGACCTGAGGCCCGGGGCGGAGCTTGCAGCGCCGACGTGGTAATAGAAAAAGGCAAGATAGATTATCCGCAAATTACTGAACCCGAAGTGCTGGTCTTAATGTCTCAAGAAGCCTACGACAAATACGGAAGCGAAATCAGGGACGGTGGAGTTATGTTGCTGGAGGAGGACCTGATCGAAGAAAAAGCACCGCCGGACCGGGTAAGGCAATATACCGTGCCGGCCACAAGGATCGCCGAAGACCTCGGTGGCAAGATCGTGGCAAACGTGGTTATGCTAGGGGTACTGGTTACAGTAGTCTCGGGTATAACAGGGGAGGAAATGAAAGAAGCTGTACTTTCTTCCGTCCCCGAAGGCACGGAAGAATTAAACGAAAAGGCATTTGAAAGCGGGGTTGAGTACGGAGAGGAGATAACGGGAGCAAAACTGGCGACCGGATAGTAATCGGAGGAGAAAATGGGGGGCAGTCAACGGATTGGAGTCTTTATCTGCCACTGTGGGGAAAACATTGCAGGAACCGTGGACGTCTCTCTGCTTGCCGAAAGGAGTATTGAGTTCGACGATGTCGCTTTTAGCACGGACTACGAGTATATGTGCTCCGATCCGGGCCAGAACAAAATCAAGGAAGCAATCACCGAGGAAGAGTTAAACGGTGTCGTCGTCGCTGCCTGCTCTCCTTCCATGCACGAGGAAACTTTCCGGAATACCGTCGAGGAAGTGGGACTCAACCGCTACAGGTGCGAGATCGCCAACATTAGAGAGCAGTGCTCCTGGGTTCACCCGAAATACGGGGATAGAGCAACCGATAAAGCTCTCAAGATTATCAAAGGCACCGTAGAAAAGGTAAAGAGAAACGAACCCATGGAGCCAGTCGAGCGAGAACACGCCGACCGTTGTCTGGTAATCGGTGGCGGGATCGCGGGAATCCAGGCCGCTCTGGACGTCGCCGAAGCGGGTTTTGCGGTTACTCTGGTGGAAAAAGAGCCAACAATCGGCGGCCACATGGCTCAGCTTTCGGAAACTTTCCCGACGCTTGATTGCTCTCAGTGCATACTAACACCAAAGATGGTAGAAGTTAACCAGCACCCAAATATTGACTTATTGACCTATAGCGAAGTAAAAAACGTGTCAGGTTACGTGGGTAACTACAGTGTCAGGATAGAAAAGAAGCCGACTTACGTCGACCCGGACGCCTGTAATCTCTGCGGGGACTGTGAGGACGTTTGCCCCGTCAACGTACCGGACGAGTTCGACCAGGGCTTGAGTTCGAGAAAGGCGATTAACATACCTTTCGCACAGGCCGTCCCGTCATCTTACACCCTGGACGAAGAGGCCTGCCTCGGGTTGAACCCGCTGCGGTGCAGCGAATGCGCCGAAGTTTGCGATGCCGATGCGATCGATTTCGACCAGGCTTCCGAGTTCCTCGAAAAAGATTTCGGCGCGATAATAGTGGCCACCGGCTACGAACTCTATCCCAAGAAAAAAATGGGTGAGTACGGCTACGGGAATTTCGAAGACGTAATTGACGGACTACAGTTTGAGCGGTTGCTTTCCGCAACGGGACCAACGAGTGGTACCATAAAGCGACCTTCCGACGGAAAGGTACCGGAAAACGTGGTTTTTATCCAGTGTTCCGGCTCGCGTGACCCGGAAAACCATAATTCTTACTGTTCGAAAATTTGCTGCATGTACACGGCGAAGCACGCAAAGCTCTACAAGGAAAGCGTTCCAGAGGGTAATGCCTACGTATTTTACATTGATATCAGAGCCGGGGGTAAGGATTACGAGGAATTCATCCAGGAAGTCAGAGAAGAGGACAGGGTACTGTATCTGAAAGGAAAAGTATCGAAACTAAAGAAAGTAGACGGAGGTTTGAAAGTCTGGGGAGTCGACGAAATAGCGGGCGAAAAGGTCGAAATCGACGCCGACCTCGTCGTGCTGGCTCAGTCAATAATTCCTTCCGAGGGGGCAGAAACGGTTGGAAAACGATTCAACCTCAATCTGGACCAAAACGGGTTTTACAAGGAGGCACACCCTAAGCTCAGGCCGGTCGAAAGCCTTGCTGGGGGTGTATTTTTTGCCGGAGCGGGTCAGGGTCCGAAGGATATCCCGGATACTGTAGCTCAGGGTAGCGGGGCCGCAGCTAAAGCGGTTGATCTCCTGTCCAAGCCGACTCTGACCCATGACCCGCAGGTAGTTTCAGTGGACGAAGAACGCTGTAGCGGCTGTGGGATTTGCGTTAGCCAGTGCCCTTACGACGCTTTAGAAATAAACTCTCGTGGGGTGGCCGAAGTAAACGAGATACTCTGTGAGGGCTGCGGGACTTGCTCCTCCGGCTGTCCGGCCAACGCGCTCACGTTAAAGAACCTTACTAACGAACAGGTAACTGAAGTTATCAATGCCTATCTCGGGGGCTAACAATGGAATTTGAACCGAAATTAGTTGGTTTCCTTTGTAAATGGTGCTCGTCTGCCGGTGCCGACCTAGCCGGAGTCAGTAGGCGGGAGTATCCGCCCAACCTGATTCCAGTAACCGTCAACTGCTCTGGCAGGGTTGAGGCCAGCGAGGTAATGCGTGCGTTTCGAGACGGAGCCGACGGCGTCCTGATCAGCGGCTGCCACCCGGGTGACTGCCATTATACCAGCGGAAACTACAAAGCCGGGAGAAGAGTGGCATTGCTCAAACATACCCTGGATGAATTCGGCATGAATCCGGATAGAGTCAGGCTTGTATGGATATCTGCCACCGAGGGCGACGAATTTGCCAGAGTAGTGAGAGAGTTTACGGAGGAAATTCGAGCACTTGGACCGGGTCCTTATAGCAATGCCAAAGAAAGAAGATAAGAGAAAACTTGCCGCATACTGGGCTTCTTCCTGTGGGGGTTGTGACGTCGGTCTCCTCGGGTTACACGAACGTTTGCTCGAGTTGATCGATTTCGCCTCAATAGTTTTCTGGCCGGCAGCGACGGACTTCAAATACGAGGACCTGCGGAGTTACGGAGACGGGGAAATTGACGTTACTTTCTTTAACGGAGGAATCAGAACGTCGGAAAACGCGGAGATGGCGGAGCTTTTGAGACGAAAATCAGAGGTGCTTGTCGCTTACGGCTCTTGTGCCCACCTGGGAGGAATTCCGGGTCTTGCCAATTTGAGTGAAAGAGGAACCTTGTTTGACACGGTCTATCGCGAGAATCCGACGACCAAAAACCCAGCTAACACTGTACCAAAGCAAGTTTCGGAAGGAAAATTTGGAGAGCTTGAATTACCCGGAGTGAACGAAAAAGTAGGCGCCTTGAGCGATATCGTCCCCGTTGACTACTCCGTGCCCGGCTGCCCGCCACCGCCCGAAATTACCGAGGATTTTCTCGACCTCCTGCTGGAGAACGATCTCCCTGAAACCGGGTCCGTGATAGCCGGCGGGAAAACAGTCTGTGACGAGTGCGATCGGGAATGGAACCAGGAGGCCATTGAGGAACTCAAACCTCCCGGAGACGTGAATATCGATCCGGACGAATGCCTGCTTGACCAGGGGATAATTTGTCTGGGTCCGGCTACCCGAAGCGGTTGTGATGCCAGCTGTCCTTCAGTCAATCGACCGTGTCGGGGGTGTTTTGGTCCCCCGGAGGGAGTTGAAGACCAGGGAGCAGAGATGTTAAACAGCCTGGCTTCGATACTACAAATTGGCGAGGAAGGGACCGGGCTCGAACAGGAAAGAGAACTTCTCGGAGCGTTGCCCGATCCGCTCGGTACCTTTTACAGTTTTGCGCTTCCCGTATCGATTTTCGGCGGGCGGGTTGAGGACGGAGGTACGAATGAGCACGAATAAGGTGTCGATCGATCCGATTACCAGATTGGAGGGGCACGGAAAGATAGATATCTTTCTCGATTCCGAAGGCAACCCCGAGGATGCAGTGCTTCAAGTCCCGGAATTAAGGGGCTTTGAGGAGTTCTCCCGGGGTCGCCGGGCGGAAGAAATGCCGAGAATAACGGAAAGGATCTGTGGGGTTTGCCCGGAAGCACACCACCTCGCCTCGGCTAAGGCTCTTGATGCAGCTTATTCGAGTCATCCACCGGAAACGGCACTTATTTTACGGGAACTTCTCTACAACTCCTATATTTTTGCCGATCACCTTTTGCACCTTTTCTACCTTGGCGGCCCGGACTTCCTATCGGATGGAGCGACAAAAGAGAAGCGAAATATCGTCGGAGTAATAAACGAGCTTGGTGAAGCGGTTGGAAAAAAACTGTTGGCCGCGAGGCGCAAGGCTCACGAAGCAATCGAGATTATCGGTGGTAATCAAGTTCATCCCGTCACCGGAATTCCCGGTGGTCTGTCCAGCGGAATAACGGCATCGGAAAAGGAAGAACTTGCTTCGATTGGTAAAGACGTCCTCGACTTCAGCGAAGACGTCCTCGAACTTTTCCACGAAAAGGTAATTGCTTCGGACGGCTTCGGTGCCCTGCTGGATAACCCCCGGCTTTCACTCGATAGCTACTATATGGGCCTTGTAGATGAAGACGATAAGGTTTCCTTTTACGACGGGTCCTTGAGAATCATCGATCCGGCGGGCGAGGAGTACGCGGTGGTTGATCCGGGGAAGGGAATGGATCTGCTTGAGGAAAGAGTGGAACCCTGGACTTACGTAAAATTTCCTTACCTGAAAGAGGTAGGCTGGGATAACTTTAGTACCGGAAAGAACAGCGGGATCTTTCGGGTTGGCCCGCTGGCGCGTTTGAACGTTGGGAACGGAATGAAAACAGAACTGGCTCAGAACGAATACGAGAAGTTCGTCAAGCACTTCGGAGACAAACCCGTCCACCAAACGTATGCTTACCACTGGGCCCGGATGATTGAACTGGTTCAGGCCGCCGAAAGGATTGACGAACTTGCGAGGCTTGACTCCATCACCGGGGACGATATTTC
>Ga0207414_1000546_pt1 | contig 16460 bp, 16 predicted proteins | sample PonA231FremontCA_2_FD_187269 | JGI IMG/M metagenome (GOLD analysis project Ga0207414, IMG submission 187269) | Marine sediment microbial community from Fremont, CA, USA - Pond A23 Sediment 1 (SPAdes) | ecosystem: Environmental > Aquatic > Marine > Unclassified | place: USA: Fremont, California... | reverse complement strand
TTGGCATCCTGCGCTTCTTTTCTTCTTTTAATATTTGCCCACTTACTATGGCCAGCCATAATTCAACACTCCTTTTTTGTTTTCCTATTTGAATTGTTGTGCAAATATAACAAATTTTATTTAGGCTGAGAAAGTTGCTCTGTCTGCAATTTACTCCAGCTATCTTCAAAAAATGTTATTTAAATTAAATTTCTTGTGAAAAAAACTTTCTCTGGTGTAATTTTGCAAATCAATAAGATTTCTACTTTGAAATCGTTTGAAAAAAAATATAATGAATATCCGCATGATTAAAAAAACATATTGATTTTCTTCATTTGCCCCATCCCTAAAGGGTGTGAAGAAAATCAATTCGCTTCCGGCAGCTGCCGGATTAAGGGGCAAACAAATTGGTTTTCATAGTATCTAATCACACTTCAGGAAATCATGCGGATATTCATTAAAATTTATTGTATTATAAATACATTGAAAAAATGCAAAAGAAGTTTTATTTAGAGACATACGGTTGCCAGATGAATGTAGCGGACAGCGAAGTGGTTTCTTCCATCATGACAGAAAGTGGTTATAACCGAACTGAAAAAATGGGAGAAGCGGATTTAATACTGGTAAACACATGCTCTATCAGGGAAAATGCAGAGCAAAGAGTATGGGGAAGATTGGATGTGTTTAAACAAATCAAAAATCAACATCCCGAAGTTAAAGTAGGAGTTATAGGATGTATGGCTGAACGATTGAAGGAGAAGCTCATCGAAAAAGAAAAAAGTGTAGACCTGGTAATTGGCCCGGACGCTTACAGGGCGTTACCGAAATTAATAGAAACGGTGGACACAGGACAAAAAGGCATAAATACTTTATTGTCAAAAGAAGAAACTTATGGGGATATTGCGCCTGTCAGGGCAGATAAAAATCAAATATCCGCGTTTATTTCAATAATGCGCGGATGTAACAACATGTGCTCTTATTGCATCGTGCCTTATGTAAGAGGAAGAGAAAGAAGCCGTGACCCTCAGACTATCATAAGCGAAGCTACAGAACTGTATGAACAAGGTTTCAAAGAAATTACTTTGCTTGGCCAGAATGTTGATTCTTACGCATGGAAAACATCCGAAGCTACCACAATGCCCTTTGCCGAACTGTTGGGTCAAACTGCCCGGATTAATCCAAATTTACGTATTCGTTTTGCTACTTCTCATCCAAAAGATTTATCTGATGAGGTACTAAAAGTTATTTCAGAACATAAAAACATCTGCAGGCACATTCATTTACCTGTACAATCCGGGAGTACAGACATTCTAAAAAAAATGAACAGAGGTTACACAAGAGAATGGTACATGAACCGCATCGATGCCATAAGAAAACACGTTCCCGAAGCAGAAATTACTACGGATATCATGACCGGTTTCAGCGATGAAACAGAACAGGATCATCAGGAGACTCTGTCGCTAATGAAATATGCTAATTACGACTTTGCTTACATGTTTAAATATTCCGAAAGACCGGGAACCAAAGCTGCAAGAAGAATGGAAGACAATGTCCCTGAAGAAACAAAGAAGAAACGGTTAAGCGAAATTATAGACCTGCAAAACAAAATCTCTTCGGAGAACAAGCAAAAAGCGATTGGAAGAACTTATACGGTGCTAATTGAAAACACTTCTAAAAAATCTGAAAATGAATTTTCGGGACGAAACTCACAGAACCAGGTAGTTGTATTTCCCAAAAATGGTAATAAACCAGGCGAATTTGTTGATGTAAAAATTGTGGATGCAACTCCGGCTACTTTAATTGGACGTAAAATAAATTAAAAACATAAAAAACCTTCTTATCATGAGTGAAATGATCAACGAATTCAGAGAATACCGTGAAAAAATGAATAAAAAAATGCTTGATACCGACAATAAGGTACTCAAGCGAATCATCAATCTGGATACAAATTCTTACATGGAAGGAGCACTTTCTTCAAGAACTAAGGAAATGCTGGGGCTTGTTTCTTCAATGGTTTTACGATGCGACGATTGTATACGTTACCATTTAGATCAATGCTATGAACAAGGCATAACCAGTGAAGAAATGTACGAAATCTTTTCTATAGCAAACCTCGTAGGAGGAACTATTGTAATTCCCCATACAAGAAGAGCGCTGGAATATTGGGAGGAGCTGAATAAGTAAATTCAGAAGTGGAAGATGAATTTGAAAAAATTATGTTTCTTCATGATGATAGTAAGAAAGGGGAAGTCGATTAAGTTAATTGAGTTAATTAAGTTGAGTAAGTGACCGGGAGGGGCTTAATCAACCTATATAATTTAATGTTCTAGTATAATGACGCTTCTGTTACCGCGTAATATAATTTTGTAGCAAACCAAGGAAGCAGGGAGGGATAGGGAGTATAAAATACTGCATTGTTCTCTTTAGTTTACTAAGAGAATTTGAATTCGCCGGAGTTTAGAGACTGTGTGAAAATAAAATTTCATAATGCAATTATTTGTAAGATATTTGACAAAGGGTTGACTTACACTGCCATTTATGGCGGTGGACGGAAGTTATGCTTTTATCGGCTTTAGCCAGGAATTATTACGAACTTATAAAAAAATAATAACGGGGAGAACGTTCCTGGCTAAAGCCGAATACTGCAGAGTGCAAGCCTGAACCACGCCATGAATGGCGCGGTAAGCCAAAGGAGTTTATCTTGAGTTTTCACACAGACTCTTTACGGAGGTGTGTGAGTTTATTTTATCCGTGGGGGAGGTTTCCGTAGATTTCAAAAAAATATATTTCCGCGGAGACTTTTTTGTTCCTTTTTTGTGTGGTTGACAACTAAGCGAAGAAATCTCATGACCGAAGGGAATAAAAAAGGGTGAACATAACATAATCCCGCTATAGCAGGAAAAATGAATAATTTTTTATGTCGAACTAACGGTTTATTCAGTTTATCCAGAATAAAAAAAATTTAGAATGCTTTTTCTATTATCACATTCTAAATTCCGTCCATCTTGACTGCTGAATTCAAATTGTTTAATCAATTACTAAAAGTAAAAACCTTATCTAACTCCATCAGCCTTATCAATTCCATAGCTTCATCGGATACACTACCCAAATGAAAAGCTGTATTATTGATTTTAGCCATTCTTAAAACATTTAAAAGTGTTTCAAAGGCTGAACTATCAATAAAAGCAATTTCATCCATGTTCAATACAACGTTAGCAGAAGGCTTCTCAATATACTCCATGAGTTCGCACTCTACTTGCCTTGCGTTGTTAACATTAAACTTACGAATATTTTCAAAGGAAAGAAAATAGTTATTTCGGTCTTGTTCAACCAATAACATAATTTTATTTTTTTTAAAACGACAATCAATTAAATGTGGTCTATAAATTTGTGGCCAACTATTGGTCACAAAAGTAAAAACAAAATCTTCTAATTATTCGGTCGCACCATTATTTATAACGATTAAAAATAATAATTAATAAACGAAAGAAACTCAAAATTATTCTTCTTTTTCCTTCTTAAGTTGAATATTTAGCTCTTTTAATTGTTGGTCGGATATGGGTGCAGGAGTATCAATCATCAAATCACGGCCTGCATTATTTTTGGGGAAAGCAATATAATCCCGAATAGACTCTGAACCACCCATCACTGCGCACCATCTGTCAAATCCAAATGCAATACCACCATGAGGAGGAGCGCCATATTTAAATGCATTCAGAAGAAAACCAAATTTTTGATTAGCCTCTTCTTCTCCAATTCCCAATGCTGAAAACATCTTAGTCTGCAACTCTTTACTGTGAATGCGAATTGAGCCTCCCCCGATTTCTACGCCATTGATCACAAAATCATACGCATTTGCGCGCATCTTACCGGGATCTGTATCAAATAATTTAATATCTTCATCTTTTGGTGAAGTAAACGGGTGATGCATGGCATAATATCTCTGATCTTCCTCGTCCCACTCAAGCAATGGAAAATCGACGACCCATGCAGGAGCAAATTTATTTTCATCTCTCAAATCAAGTCGGTCACCCATTTCAAGACGCAGAACACCCAAAGCTGAAAGCGTCGGCATTCTCTTTCCTGCAAGAATTAACATCAGATCTCCTGGCTTTGCTCCCATGGTTTCAGCCCATTCTTTGAAATTATCTGAATTGAAAAATTTATCCACAGACGATTTAAAACTTCCATCCTCATTATATTTTACATAAACTAAACCATTCGCTCCAACCTGTGGTTTTTTTACAAAGTCCGTGAGTTGATCCATTTGCTTGCGGCTATATGAAGCACAACCTTTAGCTAAAATACCACCAATATATTCAACATTATCAAACACCTTAAAACCTTTACCTTGTGACTGATCTGTAATTTCGGTAATTTTCATGTCAAAACGCAAATCGGGTTTATCGGAACCGTAAAACTTTATTGCGTCATCGTATGTAATACGAGGAAATCTTTCATCGTAATTATAATTTCTTACTTTTTTAAACAAATATTTCGCCAATCCTTCAAAAGTATTCAACACATCCTCCTGGTCCACAAAAGCCATCTCACAATCCAGCTGAGTAAATTCTGGCTGACGGTCAGCTCTTAAATCCTCATCTCTAAAACACTTTACAATCTGAAAATATTTATCATACCCGGAAATCATTAACAATTGCTTAAATGTTTGCGGACTTTGTGGCAATGCATAAAATTCGCCGGGATTCATCCTTGAAGGCACGACAAAATCTCTGGCTCCTTCAGGTGTTGACTTAATAAGGAAAGGCGTTTCAATCTCAATAAAATAATTCTCATCAAGGTATTTTCGGATTTCCTGTGCCATTCGATTACGCAAAATAATATTCTCCTGCAAAGGAGTTCTTCTCAGGTCCAAATACCTGTATTGCATTCTAAGCTCCTCTCCCCCGTCAGTTTCCTCTTCAATTGTAAATGGGGGTACTTCTGACTCATTAATAATATCCAGAGAAGTCACCTGGATTTCAATATCTCCGGTTGGCATTTTTGGGTTTTTACTGGAACGTTCCACTACCTTGCCAGAAACCTTTATTATAAATTCCCGTCCGAGTTTTGTAACTTTCTCATTTATAGCTTTCGGAGTATTTTCATCAAAAACAAGTTGTGTAATGCCATAGCGGTCTCGTAGAGTAAGAAAATTCATCCCGCCCAGTTCTCTGATTCGCTGCACCCAGCCGGTAAGCTGAACTTCTTGTCCTACGTGCTCTATCCTCAATTCGCCACAAGTATGCGTTCTATACATGCCTAAGAGTTTTTTAAATTTTGTTATTAAACATTTGCGAATATAGAAAGTTTTTTATTAATGGCTTAACTACGGGCGGCTTTTTTCTGTTCTCTTGTTGAGTAGTGAGTTGAGTTGATTGAGTGGAATGTTGGCTGAGACTGCTCAAAAAAAATGTAACAACTTAACTAAATAAGAGAGACGGGTGACTGAGTTACTTAATCAACTTAATTAACTTAATCAACTAATTAACTTACTCTTTATAATTATTTAACCAAAAAAGCCTGTAGTTTATATTCACATCAAAATTGACTAAATTTGTAATTTAAGAAAACGGAAGTTAACAATATATGGAAATCAAAACAGATATAAAATTAGGTGACAGTCGAGAAGTGCTTAAAACATTACCGGATAATTCGGTAGATCTAATTTTTACTTCACCACCCTATGCTGATCAAAGGAAAAACACATATGGAGGTATTCATCCTGATGAATATGTCGATTGGTTTTTACCTATTTCTGAAGAACTACTTCGGGTTCTGTCTCCTACAGGTACATTTATATTGAATATTAAAGAAAAGGTTGTGAACGGTGAAAGAAGCACATACGTTATGGAACTCATCCTTGAAATGAGGAAACAAGGTTGGTTTTGGACAGAAGAATTTATTTGGCACAAAAAAAATTCTTATCCGGGAAAATGGCCTAATCGTTTTAGAGACGCATGGGAAAGACTTCTTCAGTTTAATAAAAACAAAAAATTTAATATGTATCAGGAAGAAGTTATGGTTCCTACCGGTGACTGGGCAAAAAACAGACTTAAAAACTTAAGCGACACCGACAAAAGAAGGGATGAGTCAAAAGTAGGAAGTGGTTTTGGCAAAAATATCTCAAACTGGGTAAATCGGGATAAAGCATACCCAACAAATGTGCTTCATCTTTCTACAGAATGCAACAATAAAAAACACAGTGCAGCTTTTCCAGAAAAACTACCGGAATGGTTTATTAAACTTTTTACAAAACAAGGAGGCACCGTGCTTGATCCATTTACGGGTTCAGGAACTACTAATTTTGTAGCACAAAGAATGTTTCGACATTCGATTGGAATAGAGATATATAAAGAATATTATAATTATATAAAAAGACAAATCGAACCAACAAAATTAGTTTTGTTTGAACCCAAAGACGAATATGAATCAACTAAAAATCAAGGACGTAACTAAGTACGTTAAAGATAATATCAGTACTTTTCACCAAAAAAGAATAGATAGCCTCAAGCGGTTAAAACTTAAAACCGTTCTTAAAAAAAAGAATCCATACCTATTTCGGGCTAAGCATCTTTTAACAGCAGAACAAATAATCAGAAAGCTGACAGATGCCTTTATTTCCTCAAATGAGGAAACTATTTTTGGTGATTGGCTTGAGGGATTAGCCATCTTTATTAACCAAAAAGTATATGGTGGCTGGAAATCCGGGATTACAGGAATTGACCTTGAATTCGATAAGGATAATGTAAGAAACATTGTAACCATTAAATCTGGGCCTAATTGGGGCAACAGCAGCCAAATTTCTAAGATGAAGGCTGATTTTAGCACAGCTAAAAAAACTCTAAGAACAAGCAATTCCGGGTTAGTTGTCAAAGCAGTTAATGGTTGTTGCTATGGTAAAGATAATAACCCGGATAAAGGTGAATACTTTAAATATTGTGGACAAAATTTCTGGGAATTCATTTCCGGGCAAGAAAATTTATATAAAGATATTATTGAACCGCTTGGTTATAAAGCAAAAGAGAAAAATAACGCCTTTATCGAATCTTACGCTCAAATGATTAACAAATTCACTAAAGAATTTTCTAATGATTTCTGCGATGACAGTGGTAATATTGATTGGGCGAAACTTGTAGAGTTTAATTCTGGCAAAGAATAATACAATAGATTAATACAAACCAATATATATGATTATTTTCGGTAAAAAGCACATTCATAAATGGAACTTTTGGAGAAAAAAAAGCAAAATATTTTTCTGCATAACATCAGGATTAATCTATGCTATATTAATGGGCTCCGGAAGTTTATTGTATGATTTCTTGTCTGGTGATACGAATGGAATGGTTGAATCAGGTTTAAGTATGGCTATAGGGGCATTCATTCCGGTCACTTTCTTAAGTATTGCCCACTGGTATGAAAATGAAAGAAGATACAAAGAATGGTTAAAAAGCAAAGAATAATTAACCTGTTCAACTAACTCATATACGCCTATCCTGCAAGACTAACAATCTTAGCGCTACGACTTCTTAATTTTACTAAAGGTAAATTTTACTTGTATATTTGTAAAGTTTATTTTACTTTTGTAAAAAATTAAAAACCAAATCCTATGAAACTATCGTATTTATCAGCTTTAAATCAACCCTATGCTAAGAAAACCGGGATTTTATTTGCCGGGATCTTTATACTTTTAGAAATTGTTGCAAAACTAACAGGCACACTTGAAGCAATTGATCTCCCTACAATCAATGTATTCATCCTTGCCACACTATTTATGGCAGTTTTCAGTAAGGAAAAAACTGACGATGAAAGGACGCGAATAATTAGATACTTTTCCTTAAAAACCTCGTTTCAACTTCTTATTTTAGGAATATCAATAAATTATTTAGGAATGATAATAAATTATTGGAATTCAATAGTTGAACCAATTTACATTGCAATTGCTTCATTGATACTATATTTACTCATTTTTCATTTAGCCAATTATTTCAACCCAGGCTTTATTTTCAAAGAAGAAACAACAGAAAAGAAGGGATCTATAAAATTAGCTGCTGTAATAATGGCATTTATTGCAATAGCCACGTTATACAATATAATAACGACAATAATACCATCATAGCAATGAGAAACTGGTTAAAGGTTGAACGAGCAAAAAGAAATATAACCCAGGCTGAATTAGCAAAAGCATTAAATGTTTCAAGACAAACAATTAATTCAATTGAGCTTGGGAAGTTTATTCCCTCGACTGTATTAGCCCTAAGAATAGCAAATTACTTTGAAGTGAAAGTTGAAGATATATTCATCCTTGATGAGGATGAGAAATAATTCCTTAATTTCGCAGGTTTTTATTTTTGTTCTTCAAAACCTTCGAAATAGAAGGATTTGGGCAATTTTAATGTAAAGAAGAAAAAGAAAGCCAATAAATTTTATATATTTGCCAACACATTTTCCAGATGGGGTATTAGCTCAGTTGGTTCAGAGCGCTACCTTGACAGGGTAGAAGTCGGTGGTTCGAATCCACCATATCCCACCATTCTTTAATGCAAAAAAGCCCGGAAAAATTTTCCCGGGCTTTTTTTATTTTCCCTAAACCGGCCCTTGTTTTTCGACAACAAAAACTTGATTAATGCAATAATTATCAATAAATTGCGTATTCATAAACACATAATTTTCCAAATTAACTATAACCACAAAACTTTCTTGAATATGAAACAGACAATACTTGTTACAGGTGCTACAGACGGCATCGGAAAACAAACAGCTAAGGAACTGGCAACATCAAATTACCATGTAATTATTCACGGAAGAACAGACGACAGGGTAAAGACAACCATTGATGAGGTAAAAAACGAATCGGGTAATGAAGATGTTGAAGGCTATGCTGCAGATTTTGCTTCATTAAAGGAAGTTTCCAACTTAGCAGACTTACTGAACAAAACTTACGAAAAGCTGGATGTGCTCATAAATAATGCAGGCATCTTTCAAAATAAAAAAGAAGAGACAGCAGATGGATATGAAAAAACCTTCCAGGTAAATCACCTCGCTCCTTTCCTATTGACAAACCAATTACTGGATTTGCTTGAAAAAGGGAAAAAACCAAGAATAGTCAATGTTTCCTCCATGGTTCACGCCACGGCTATTGACTTTGATAACCTTCAGGGAGAACAAAGCTTTGATGGAAGTTCAGCTTATTCCCTCTCAAAACTTTGCAATATCCTATTCACATATAAATTAGCTGAGAAGCTTGAATCATCAAAAATCAAAGTCAACTGCCTCCATCCTGGTGTAATAAACACTAAACTACTTCGAGAGAATTATGGAAATATTGGAAATTCAGTCAAAAAAGGTGCCGAGAATTTGCTTTATGTGGCAACTTATCCTGGCATAGAGCATGTTTCGGGAAAATACTTTGTAAATAAAATGCCACAAAGCTCAGCACAGGTGAGCTACGAGAAAACTAAACAAGATAAATTATGGGAAATTAGCCAAAATATGGTCAAAGATTATTTTTAGTAATTAAATTTGTACCTTTAACTAATTAACTGCATTTCTATGAAAGCCAAAAAAGAGGAGCAGCAGAAAGAACAAAAAGGTATAAAAAAATACTTTGACATTCACGGTCCCGTATTTTGGCCGGCAAGTATATTATTAGCGATATTTATCGGAATCACCCTGATTGTAGGTGATCCAATGGAAAAAGTTTTTACTGACACACAGAATTGGATTTCAGATAATTTTGGGTGGTTCTTAGTGCTAATCGTAAACTTTTACCTGTTTTTTACCATTTATTTTGCCTTTTCAAAATTCGGCAAAATTCGCTTAGGTGGTAAAGATGCCGTTCCGGAATTCAGCCGGAAATCGTGGTTCGCAATGTTGTTCAGTGCAGGTATGGGCATCGGTATCCTATTCTGGAGCGTTGCCGAACCTATATTTCACTTCACTGAACCTCCGCTGGGAGAAGCAGATACCATTGCTGCAGCACAGGAAGCAATGAAAACCACTTTTCTTCACTGGGGGCTTCATGCCTGGGCAATCTATACGTTAGTTGGTCTGGCACTGGCTTTTTTCTCTTTTAACCGGGATATGCCCCTGGCTTTTCGTTCTATATTCTACCCGCTTCTTGGAGAAAAAGTTTATAAATGGCAAGGCGATGTAATTGATGTATTAGCTGTTCTGGCAACTTTGTTTGGCCTGGCTACTTCTCTGGGATTAGGGGTGAAACAGGTCAGCGCTGGTCTTAATCACCTTTTTTCATCACCGGATACCATAAGCACTCAAGTCTGGCTTATTATAGCAATAACAGGAGCTGCAACGCTTTCGGTGGTTTCCGGATTAGACCGGGGAGTTAAAAAACTCAGTGAGCTTAATATTAACCTGGGTGCTATACTATTGGTTTTTATTCTAATTGCAGGGCCAACCATATTTATTCTTGACTCATATACACAAAACATTGGGAATTACGTAGATGATTTCTTTCAAATTAGTTTCTGGACAGAAAGCTACCAGCAATCCACCTGGCAAAATCAATGGACAATATTTTACTGGTCATGGTGGATATCCTGGTCTCCTTTCGTAGGAATGTTCATTGCACGTATATCCAGAGGACGAACAGTAAAAGAATACGTATTGAGCGTGCTCATCGTACCAACACTATTAACTTTCCTCTGGATTACAGCATTCGGCGGTTCAGCTATTTTTATGGAATTACAGGATATAGCTCACATTTCAGGAGACATTAAGCAAAATGTTGCCACATCAATATTCCAACTTTTTGAGAATCTGCCATTGTCGCTGATAATAAACATAATTGCTGTTGTTCTGATAATCAGCTTTTTCGTGACCTCTTCAGACTCTGGCTCATTGGTAGTTGACGCATTTACCTCAGGCGGAAAATTAAAATCACCTGTAGGGCAGCGTATATTCTGGGCTACAATGGAAGGCGCTATTGCAGCAATATTACTTGTTGGCGGTGGATTAAAAGCACTTCAGACTGCGGCTATCACCACCGGCTTGCCTTTTGCTATTATATTAATCGTTATGGCATTCAGCTTAAGAAAAGGATTGCAAAAAGAAGACGAAAAAGAAGAGCTCAGGAAGAAGGCGAAAGAAAGAGAATCTTACAAAGAGCTTGTACAGAATTTGCTTTCAAAACGCAAAGATTCTAAAGGAACAGACGAAACCGATAAAAACCAATAGATATGAACAATATAGAAAATCTAAATAAAATGCTTGTCTCTCTTGATTTGACAGAGATAGATTCTTCATTGATCCAATATGCTTCATTTCTAAGTCAGGCACTGGAAACAGATAAAGTATTTTTCGTGCATGCCATTCAGGCTTATGACTTGCCCGACAAATCAAGCAAGAAATTCCCGGACCTCAACACTTCCCTGAGCAAAACAATACAAGAGGAGATCAACAGCGTCGTCACCAACCATTTTAAACGAAATACAAAGACTGAGGTAATTACAAAAATTGAAAATGAAGATGCTGCTAATGTCATTCTTGATATTATAGAAAAAGAAGATATAGACATTGCCCTGATAGGCCAAAAATATGGAGAAGACAGGGAAGGCAGGTATGGACACAAGATTGCCTCTTCTGCAAAATCTGATTTAATGTTCATCCCCGAGCAACCAAAACTTTCCGTTAACAATATTTTATGTGCCATTGATTTTTCAAGAGACTCTGAAAAAGCATTTAAAAGGGCGCTGGACATTTCACGTGCCACAAAGGCTAAATTAACCTGTTTCTATATATTTGACACCAGTAAAAGTTATTTTCCGGCCTCCACTCAACAAACCAGCTCTGCGATACAAAAAGAATCTGAGAAAAAATTTAAAAAATTTCTTAAAAAATTTGAGCTTACTCCCCAGGATGTACAGGGAGAATTTGAAATTAATGACAAATTGAGCAGCCAGGCAGAAAAGCTTTACAAAAAAGCGGAAGAAATTGATGCAGACCTTGCAATTATTGGTGCCAAAGGCAAAACATCTGTAGTAACCAGCTTATTGGGAAATGTTACAGAAAACCTGAGGAAAATGGAAAAAGACATTCCGGTTATGATCATGAAAAACCAGGGGAAAAAGAATTGGCTGTCTCTTTAATGGCTTTTGGCTGTTAGCTTTTAGCGATTAGCTGTTGGCAAGGGTGTTTTTATTTTCGTGCCATTGCTTAATTTTTCTCTTTTTCTGTTCAAACGCTGACAGGCCTTGAAGGCGCTGTCAGGTTTTCTCTTCGCTGCTACTGCTTCGGCGACTGCTTACTCATTAGCTAACAGATGCTCACTCTAATATTTACCTGCTTCTGAATGTATCAAAATCACTTAACTTCCTCTTTTAATACAAATCAAGAATAATAGGCAAATGATCGCTAAATCCGTCATTATATCTAAAACCTATATACGTTCTGTAAGGTTTCTTTCCGATATATTTTTCATCTTTTTCCAGCAAAAAAGCCGGGGCAAATATGTGTGCGTCGTCTTTTGATGTTTTCAGTGTTTCGCTATTTTTCAGCAAACTGCCGGAGACGATAAACTGGTCTATTACACTCCACTTTCCCTGATATTTGTATGTTCCGCAACTTCCATTCAGCCAGTGTTCGGAAAGGCTGTAAAGATTTTGGTCAATGACAGAATCTTCGACGGAATTAACAGCCAGAAAATCTTTAATACTTTCTGCTGCCACACCATCATTAAAATCACCGGTTATGATAAGTTTTGCCTCCTTTTCAATCTTTAATATTGAATCGGTAACTGCCTTTAATGTTTTAGCGGCAATGTTCCTTTTGGGTTGCGATTTTACCGCTCCACCGTATTTAGACGGCCAGTGGTTAACAAAAACATGTAGGGTGTCACTCTGTACTGTATGTCCTTTTGCATATAAAATCTCCCGCGTTGAACTGTATTCATCCGGCAATTTCAAACGAATAAATTGTTCCGAAACAGGAAAAAATTTAGTTGGATCATATAAAAGTGCAACATCTATTCCCCGGTGATCGGGAGAGTTTTTATGGATATACTTGTATTCAAATTTTGAAAAAGGGGTGTTCCAAAGGATATCTTCCAGCGCTGTTTCGTTTTCAATTTCACATAAACCAATAAGCTCAGGCGGTCTCCATCCTCCGGCTGCCATTATTGTCTTATATATCCTGTTCTTTTTTTGATAGTATCGATAACTACTCCAATTTCTGGTTCCTCCCGGCAAAAATTCCTCATCATTGGCATCAGGGTTTTCTATGGTATCAAAAAGATTTTCAACATTGTAAAACATAAACCTGAGCGTGCGGTCCTCTTCCGGATTAAATCCGGTATTACCTGATTGGGAAAAACCAAAACCTGAGATAAACATACCACAGAAAATCAGACAAACAACCCCTACTCTATTAATTTTCATTTGAATAACGTTTTTAAAAGTTATTATCTCATTTGAATAAATATAGATGTTTACATCCACATTATCAGTTTATTAAAAATTTAATGTCAAGTTTTTGAATTTTTTAATTCATACCATATCGTCAATAGCATTATGTAAAGACTTCGAACCCATGGAACCCTCCTGCTATATTCATGTTCTTTTGTCTACATTTTGTGGATGAGGGTTTCATAAGTTACTGATTATCGTCACCCGGAGTTCTTTCATAAGCTCCTAAATCCGGACCTTCATCTGATATTCTGCTGTTGCCCTCAATGTCAAAAGGATAATCCTGTCCATAAATACTGCTTCCCGTGTCAATAGCGGGTGAAAGTGTATCTAGCCGGAGATCGTGCTCATTAGTGGAAACAAACCTGGGATCTTTATTCAATATAATATTGTTATAATGGCTGTTGTTGGTATCTGTTTCAGGATTCATCTTCAATAAACTGTGGTCAAAAGTATAATTAAAGGCTTCATTTTCATCAGGTTCTTCGTCAAATCCGATTTCGTTCCCTTTATTTCCATAAATAATGCAATTCCCGAAAACAGCTTTTTCTAGTCTTCTGGTAATAATATTCCCCAGACTATCTGTATAATAATTATTCAGAACAACAGATGGGGTAGTTCTTGTAGAACCATACCAATAATTACCAATTGTGGTATGGTAAAATTCATAATTTCCACCAAGAGTCAAAGCAAGAGCGTAATTTCCACAATCGCCTATCACACAATTATACGCCTTAATGTTTGTTCCGCGTGCATATATCCCGGCGTAGGTCATGTGTTTGATTTTTGAATTTGAAATTGAAAGGGTTGGAGCTGAAGTATTGCCTAATGTGTCAACCTGTAGCCCGATAATGGCATTTTTAATCTCTACATAATCCATTACATTATCTTTACTTTTTGGCAAAAGATAAATTCCATCCCATTGCCCGGGAACATCCTCGTAATCGCTGCCGAGCCTGTCGCCCTGGAAAACGATGGGATTTTCCTGTGTACCGTCGGCAATTACAGTGCCTTTAACATAAAACCTGGAATTCCTGTGAAAATGTATATTTGCGCCGGGTTCAATCGTTAGCGTTGCTCCTGTATCAACAAGGGCGGAATTATATATAAGATAAGGCTTGTCCGCCTTCCATGTATCAGTACCGATAACCTCGCCATTAATTCTATGCACATCCTGCCCCCAGGATACCAGTTTCACATCCTGTATATTTGAATTGGTCTCAAAAACTACCGAATCTTTGATAACCATTGGATTATTCTGATTGGTAGGATCGACAGTAACTTCAACAAAGATATACATACTATCATTGCCTGCCAATTCAACATCTGTCATCTTATTAGACTGTACGCCATTAATATTTAAACGGTAATTTGAACTTTTACCTCCGGCCAGTCGTACATCTGAAATCTCTATTTTTTTATCGTGTGGGTTCTTTACGGTAAATTGTTTTGTTACCGATCCAACTTCAGTAAAAACAGTATCAAACAGTACCGTATCGGTGGAAAAAGACAGTTGTGCTGAAGAATCGGTGACAAAATTCTCCTTTTCACATGAAAAGATGAATAGTGTTGAAAATGCGATTAACAAAGAAAGTATTTCGTTCTTTTTCACGGTAGATTTATTTAACATTTTAACGGTTCAGGAAAATAAATATTAGGTAATTTTAAAGAAAATTTTTCCATACACAATGTATTTTATTCGTTTATTAAAATTTACCGCATATTTCAGGGGTTCCTCCAAAAAATGTTAATCTGAAAATATGTAGAACAGTCGTGAATTCCAGCATCGAATTGCCATTGAAATTTGAACAGATTTTTCATAACTTGTTTATTTATAATAAAATAATAACTCTAAACCAATAACCCTATGAGAAGAATCATTGTAATCATTGCCGCGTTGGCTTTTATAGCAGCAAGTTGCGGCACAAACAACAAAGAAGCTTCGAATCAGGAGAAAAAAAACACACCTGAAGCAGAAGCCAGTAATGCAGACAGCGTTTCTGTAGAACTTGATGAGGCAAAAAAAGAAATTGAAGAATCAGCTGAAAAGCTGGACGAATTAGTTAATGATTTATAAAACAATAAGCCATGATAAAAAAAACAAAACTGTTTTTATTAGCAACATTCATAATGCTTTTCTTTGTTGATGGGCTATATGCTCAACAGGAAAAAGACAAAGGAAAAGGCAAAGATAAAGAAGCTACTGAAGAAGTAGCCGAAAACGCTCAGGATACGTCAGAAAAGAAAGCTGACAAAGGAAAAGAAGCCCGTAAAAAAGCCATGGAGAAGAAAGAAAAAAACATGGAGAAGGGCAAAGGCAAAGATAAAGGTAAAGGAGAAAAAGCTGGAAAAGAATTCGGACAGGAAAAAGCAAAAGAAGGCCGTGCCAAAGGACAGGAAAGGGCCCGGAAAGCCCGGTTAAAGAAAGATGAAAAAGCCAGAGAACTGGATACGGCCATTGACAGCAACGAGGTAAAACTGGAAAGAGCCAGAGAAAAAATAGAAAAAGCGAAAGAAAAGCTCGAAGAAGCAAAAGAAGCCGGAGAAATTTCGGATGAAGAATACGAGAAAGAAAAGGAAAAAATAGAAGAAGCTGAAGAAGCTGCTGAAGAGTTGAAAGAAAAAATTAAAGAAGCAAAGAAAACACGTAAAAAGGTTGAAGAAAAAGATTAACATCAAGAAGGCTAAATGCATAATAAATTGCATTTGGCCTTTTTTAATTTCATGATACATCCCCTATTAAGAAGAATTTACGATTCCGATCCCTGCTTTTAACGAACTTACATGACATAAATTCGGGTGCTATTCACATTAGCAAAACCCATGAAAAGGATAATGAATGCAGCCACTTGTAAAGGATAATTTTGCACAGTCTTTACTAAACCCTGGTGAACGTAACAAAGGGTACCTAAAAGGTGGGACAGGGTACCTGTATAGGTGGGGAGGGGTACCCTGGTAGGTGGGGCATAGCCGTCAAGCAAGCGCTTTAATTAACAGATATTCAAAAAGATAATAGTATATATAAAGCGAGTGAAGTATTTATGTTTTCCACTTGGGACC
>Ga0207414_1000545_pt1 | contig 16466 bp, 13 predicted proteins | sample PonA231FremontCA_2_FD_187269 | JGI IMG/M metagenome (GOLD analysis project Ga0207414, IMG submission 187269) | Marine sediment microbial community from Fremont, CA, USA - Pond A23 Sediment 1 (SPAdes) | ecosystem: Environmental > Aquatic > Marine > Unclassified | place: USA: Fremont, California... | reverse complement strand
TGTTAAAATAACCTCCAGAGCAAGGAATACTATATTGAATGTCACAAGAAATATTTACAAAACAATAAACATCGAGTTTCTATGGAAAAGATGCCAGTCACCACCAAAGATACAATTCGCATAAAACCAAATAAGACATATCAATTATCTGAAGCACGTAGTGTTAATGGGAAAAGTGTGCCATTTTGGATGAAAAATGACATCAAAATGACGGTAATCATGAAAAAAATACCCCTGAAACACATAAAAAAAGTAATTTTAAATACCTGCCATTAAAAATCAGTCATTTTTTTAATCAAGTGAAATGAAAAGGATCAGTGAATTTATGAATCGCTCAATTTAGGTTTAATTAACATATTGAAATAACAGATGCATTTTTTTTATATTTCATTGATAGTTAGCCATTTCGCATTCTGCACTCTTATAGATATTTAGAAATACCAACCAATATCTATAAGAACTAATTAAAAAAAATTAATTGACACGTAATGATGAAAACCCTAAATTCGTTTTTAGGTAAAATTACATGCATTTTTTGAGACTAACAGACTTAAAATACATAATGATGAAACCCTCATCCACAATATTTAGACAAAAGGAGATGAATAATACATGAGGGTTCCATGCTTTTAAAATCTTAAAACGGCAAAATTTACGAATATAATTCGCTAAAAAACAAACTGTTAATAAAAATTTATCCAAATGAAACATATTGCCTTGACAATAATTATCGCAGTATTCTCCATAAGCGCTATAGCACAGAATTATACAGAAAAACGCGAACGAATGGTTGAATACCAGATTGAAGCAAGGGGAATAAATGATCCTGATGTAATTCGAGCCATGAAAAACGTCAAGCGGCATGAATTTGTTCCAAATCAGTTTCGTAACAGGGCCTATTCAGATAGTCCACTTTCAATAGGGCAAGGTCAAACTATTTCACAGCCATATATAGTTGCACACATGACAGAACTGTTGAATATTGAAAAAAAAGATAAGATTCTGGAAATAGGAACGGGTTCGGGATATCAGGCAGCTGTACTTGCTGAGATAACCTCTAATGTTTACTCTATTGAAATTGTTGAGGAACTTGCTGAAAAAGCTCGTAAAACGCTCCGTGAACAAGGATATCAAAATATACATCTAAAAGTAGGAGATGGTTTTAAAGGATGGGAAAAACATGCTCCTTTTGATGGGATCATTGTCACATGTTCCCCTTCGGATGTTCCTGAGCCATTAAAGGAACAACTTGCAGAAAAAGGGAGGATGGTCATTCCTGTTGGCGGGGCTTTTATCCAGGAGTTAGTTGTTCTTCAAAAAAAGGAAGGAAAAATCAAACGGTCGCGTATCTCAAACGTCCGATTTGTTCCAATGGTCGATGACGATGGAGATCGGTATTAATTCTGTTGTTTGAATTGTTTGAATATTTGAACTGATTTGTTTACCCATTATATGCTGCATATTTATCTGCTTACTGCAGAGTGCCGATTGCCTACTGATAGTATTTAAATATTTACCTTTACTTCCGAATGTGCCCGTCTAAAAGCAAAAGACCAATAGCTAACAGCCAGAAATACTATTTCTCAGCTACAACAAGATAATGACTTGGCAGCTCTTCAAAATATGTCATTTGCCTGAAAGATGCCTGTTCTAATTGTTCCTTTATCTTTGCGGGATTATATCTTTTTTCTACAGGTGGTCCGTGTTCAGTTTCTTTTTTCGCCCAATCGACAATTGCAACTTTTCCGCCCGGTTTTAGTAATCGCTTGCATTCATTCAGAATACGTGATGGTTCATGAAATTCATGGTGTACATTAATCATTATAATAACATCTGCAAGGTTATCGTCCAGGTCAATTTTTTCTTCCTGCATTTTTTTGGGAATAATTTTATTGTTTTCAGGCGCACGATTCTCTTTCATCCAGTTAATCATTTCATCCGCAATATCTAAAGCATAAACCTTTTTAACACTCTGCATTTTACTGAATTCATTACTAAAGAAACCTGTGCCGGCTCCTATATCGATAATTATTTCCGGATGAGCTAATTGCAGTTTCTCCATAATATTTTCCGGGGGAATATCCTTCAAACGCTCCGGATTGTTTAGGTGGTTGAGTTTCTGGGTGTCAAATTTAAATCCTGCCATAGGCCATATTTTCTTAATTTTAATATTTACTTCTACAAAAAAAGTTAAATAAAGTTTCCTAATCGGTCCAAAAAAGTGGAAAAACATTTTTAAAAGACATACCGCTTTATTCAGCTTTCTTTATCTTTGATGCGTTTTTCCTAAAGAAAAAATCTATTTATGATTACAGTTGATAAGATTGTTATACGTGTTAATAGGATCATCCGAAATTTGCTGTTTCATTTTGTGTTTTGGTATTGCAGTTTATTGTTTTATATTTTTTTAACCGGAGACACCCCGTTTTTTAAAACCCATCTTAATTTTTTAGAACTAGATAACATCTATCTTATCATTTTAGTTATAAGTGCCGGAGTTTCACTCTTATTAACAGTTATCGACGGGATTTTTTCCGACCGCATGATGCGTGTTTTTCCCAGACGACTGATGATTTTTATAAAATCGTTGCTTTATTTAGTTTCTGTTTTTATTCTTCTTCTATTTGCTGCAAAGCCTTCTTTAAATTTGTTCATTGAAAAAGGTTATATGGAGCTAATAAGTAATTTGTCCGGGTATCTCCCTCAAATGAATAATTCATTTTTGCGTTTTCTGGTTTATTTTTACTTATCAGGTTTTTTTATCAACTTTTTAAAAGGAGTAGAAAAAAAAGTCGGGAGAGGAAACTTCAGGAGCTGGATGTTTGGAATGCTGAATAAGCCTATGGAGCAGGAACGAATATTTATGTTCATTGACATGAAATCTTCCACCTCCATTGCGGAAAAACTTAAACACAAAAAATACAGCCATTTGGTTCAGGACATTTTTAATGATTTGGTTGTTGTGTATAACTATCAGGGTGAGATTTACCAGTACCTTGGGGACGGTGCAATCATCTCATGGAATCTGAAAGACGGATTGAGAAGAAATAACTTCCTGAATGCCTTTTTTGCTTTTAAAAATGTAATCAACAAGAGAAGAAGATATTACAACCGAAAATATGGTTTGGTACCTAAATTTAAAGCAGGAGCACATGCAGGAAAAGTCATGGTTCTTCAGGTAGGCCAAATAAGAAGAGATATTTCATACAACGGGGATGCCATTAACACTGCTGCCCGGATAGAATCCGTGTGTAATGACTACAAGCAGGAGTATTTAATATCGGGGGATTTGTACAATTTACTGAAAGACCAAAAAGGGTTTAACATAAAAAACATTGACAAAATTAAATTAAAAGGCAAACGAAAAGAGAAAGAAATTTATCATGTAAAAAAGAAGAAATGATAACCTATGATATTCTTTTTTCAATTAAACCCAATCCTCATTTAAAGGTCAAAGTCCGAAACATTTCGATGAATCATAAATAAAAAATTTTGTTATGAAAGAATTTACTAAAACGCTCTTTATTGTTGCTTCAGTTCTTTTATTAGTTAGCTGTGGGCAAAGTTCAAAAAATAAGCAAGAGAAGTATCTAAACATTCACCAAAATGCTTTAACGATCGATACCCATAATGACACTCCACTCAACATGATGGACGATGATTTTGATATTGGAAAATCTCACGACAGCGAAGAGGACCGTTCCTGTGTAGATTTTCCGAGGATGGAAGAAGGCGGGCTGGATGCAGCTTTTTTTGCAGTTTATCTTGGGCAGGATAAAAGAGATGAAGAAGGACACCGGTCAGCAAAAAAACGGGCTTTGAAAATATTCGACAGCATTCATGAATCAGTTGAAGAAAATTCAGAACAGGCTGAACTGGCACTTGAACCTTCTGATGCAAAGAAAATTGACGACAAAGAGAAACAAGCGGTTTATATTGGTCTTGAAAATGGTTATCCAATAGCAAATAATTTAGCCAATATTGATACTTTCTACAATTTGGGTGCACGCTATATTACATTGTGTCACACCAGCAATAACGATATATGCGACTCTTCTACTGATCCTGATGGTGCGGAGCATGATGGACTAAGCGATTTTGGTGAAAAAGTGGTGAATAAAATGAATGAGAAAGGAATGATTGTTGATGTTTCCCATATTTCAGATCAGGCATTTTACGATGTAATTGAACTAAGTGATGCTCCGGTTATTGCTTCTCATTCTAACGCAAGAGCTCTTTGCGATAGTCCGAGAAACCTATCCGATGAAATGCTTAAAAAGTTAAAGGAAAACAACGGAGTGATTCAAATTTGTTTCTTAACGGATTATATAAAGGAGATAGATCAAAATCCAAAGCGGGATTCGGCTTTTACTGCCTTACGAGAAAAATATAACAGCTTTCAGGATTTAACTGAAGAAGAAAGAGCAAAAGCCAGAAAAGAGTGGCGGGCAATAAGCAAAAAATACCCAAAAAAATTAGCTACAATTGAAGATATGGTTGATCATATTGATTATGTTGTTGACAAAATAGGAATTGATTATGTAGGAATTGGGACAGACTTTGACGGCGGCGCCAGGTTAAAAGATTGCATGGATGTCAGTCAGATGCCTAATGTAACCAAAGAGTTGGTCAAGCGCGGATATTCTGAAAAAGAAATACAAAAGATATGGGGTGGAAACTTTTTAAGAGTTTTCCGGGAAGTCGAGGAAGTCGCTGAAAATTCTTAATTCCATTTCTATATTTAATAGCTTCTCCTTTCTGTATAAATAAAAAAAGCCAGTCTAAATTGAAGATTGGCTTTTTTAGTGAATGACAGTTTTATTGAGGATTTTATCCAAATAACTATCTGTGATATTGAAAAGCAAAACATGCTTTCGTGCATATACCGCAATTAGTACACTTACTTTCATCAATTTCAGGTGCGCTGAATGGCGTACTTTGCTGAACAGCACCTGTAGGACATACATTAATTACCGGGCATGAGTGGTTTTGTGGACACATGTTCTTTTTAACAACAATCTTCTTTTGCATTTTTCCTCTTTTTTGAATGTTCATATTTAAATTTAAAGAGCACAAAGATATAAATTTACTTTTAAATATGTAAATATGTCGATTATTATATTTTTTATATAAACACTTTTATTGCTGAGGGCACATTCTCCCAGTATATAAGTTGATTGGTTGATTAAGTTGGTTGAGCAAAGTACTTCCATAAATCATTAATATGTTGAAAGTCAGTAAGTTAAAAACAAAATTGAGTAGACGTATTCTTAAGAAAGCAACATGCTGTATTATAAAAGGGTAGCGGCAGAGTTAAACAACCCCCCCCGAAAAATGCAAAAATGATTAAAAAGCGAGGTTGCGGAATTATTGACATATGAAAGGTATTAACAAAACTTTAGGTTAATCCTAATACGAATTATGGAGGGCAATTTGTTTATCCTTTATGTGCTGCATATTCACTGCCTACTGCAGAGTGCTTACTGCTTGCTAATTAACTAATTGATGCTCATTATAAAGTTTGCCTCTACTTCTGAAATTGCCTAATTAACTCAGTCAACTCAATTAACTTTTATTATATCTTCTACCAAATTTAACTACAAATAATCCTTAAATTCTTCAAAAACTTTATCCGCTCTGCTTTGAAAAGCAAAAGAGTTTCTTTCATAATGATTTTCGATAATGCTAAGTAATTCAGGAATCATTTTTTGTTCTCTTCTGCAAAAATCTGTAAGTATTTGCATAGAGTATACTTTAATTGCCACTTTTTCTCTGGGCGATTCGAGCCATGTAAGACATACATCAATTACTTCCCCTAGCCGGGTTTCAGGAATTGGAAGGAGCGTTAACACTTTTAACATAAGCCGGCGCAATCCACCAAAAGAAATTTGAGGCAGAAAATCAATAATTTCGTTTATGTGGGGCTTGACTAAATACGGGTATTTTGCGGCACATTTTTCCACAACCCACCCGGCTCTGTTTGCAACATAGCCATTAGAGTCGTAAATGAAAGGAAAGACTTCTTCAAATCGCTCTTCTTCACCATTAATAGTTGCAACAATAAAATCAATATTCGTGCGTGAAGCTTCTGCAAGCAACTGTTTCCTGAAATTCATAATAACTAATTTATTAAAAACGAATAAACAAACGAATTACATTGTTGTTAAAGTTAATATATATCGAATAGAAAAATTTCAACTTATTGTTGATAATTATAAAGAGAAGAAGAAATGATAAAGATAAAGCATATCTTACTTTTTACTATCACCTTTTTCATGGTGAGTTCTTTTATGTTTGGTCGCAATCAACAAAATCAAATAGAGAAAAATATGGATAAGAAAAATCAAATAGAAACAGCTACATTTGGAGCAGGGTGTTTCTGGTGTGTAGAAGCAGTTTATCAGAAATTAGAAGGAGTAGAAAAAGTAATTTCCGGGTATTCAGGAGGTGATGTAAAAAACCCTTCATACCGTGAAGTTACTAACGGCAGTACTGGTCATGCAGAAGCCGTCCAAATAAAATATAATCCTGAGGAAATTACTTTTGAGCAGTTGCTGGAAGTTTTCTGGAAAACTCATGACCCAACCACTTTAAATCGTCAGGGGCCGGATATCGGAACACAATACCGTTCGGCGATATTCTACCACAATGAAGAGCAAAAGCAAATTGCTGAACAATCCAAACAAAAAATGGATCAGTCAGGTTATTTTAACGACCCCATTGTTACCAAAATTGAACCATACAAAAATTTTTACGTGGCGGAAGATTATCATCAGGATTTTTACAAGAATAATCCCAATCAGCCCTATTGCAGATTCAGAATAGACCCGAAAATGGAGAAGATGCAACAGGAGTTTGGGAAATATCTGAAATAGGCAAATATTCAAAAGACCATCAATTTTACTAATGAGTAAGCAGTCGCAATAGCAGTAGCAGAGACGGATAGTAGACCTGACAGCGCCTTTAAGGCCTGTCAGCATTTAAACAGAGGGAGAGAAAAAGTAAGCAGTAACCAAAATATGCAGCATATTTTTACCGTCTCCGCTAATTCGCTCCATCGTCCAGTTGTTCTTGCGTTTCGTCGTTCAGTCGCTCAATCGACCATTGCAAAACTACCAAGTAAAAATATCCCCGATAACCTCTACCTGTAGATTGCCCCCTGCTACTAATTTATTCCAGTCAAGTTTTTTAATAATTTTTTTCTTATTTATATTTTAAAGCATATTTACCCCCCTGATTTTCTGTTGTTACTGATTGCGCATACATTTGTTTCCCTCTTTATTCGTTCAAAATGCCAACAGACCTTGAAGGTGCTGTCAGGTTTTCGCTTCGCTGCCTTCTGCTACAGCCACTGATATAATGCATTACCTTAAAAAAGCTTCAACTGTCTCGGGCCGAAATTGTCATTGTCTTTTTTAGGTGGCTTGGATTTATCAAATGCAGTGCGGCCTCCGTACTTATACGATTCTGCTTTTTCTTTCTGCAGGTATTTATCATATTTTGAAGGATCCGCTGTAAAATTGTTTTCCAGTTTTTTTGACAACTTATGTAAATTTTTAAATGCTGCTTGTTTGTCGGTTTGGCTCATCCTTGCTCTTTTTAAGCTTTTATTGAGTTCCTCAATAGTTTCGTCATAGACTGTTGTTTGTACCGGATGTGGATGACCATCTTTTCCTCCGTGAGCAAAAGCGAATCTTGCCGGATCTGAAAATCGGGCAGGAGAACCGTGAATTATCTCACTCACAAGAGTCAAAGATCGAATCGTTTTGGGCCCTAATCCCTTAGTAAGCAACAATGAATCGAAATCCCGATTATAACCCTCGTAGGCCTGAGCTAAAATAGCACCCAATCTTTTCAAATTAATATCTGAATTTTTCACCTGATGATGCCTTGGCATTATCAATTTTTGAATCTCCCTTATCATAATCCCGGGTTTCTCCTGTGTTATTTCTAAGATACTATGCCGTGTGTCTTCTGCGCTTTTATGAGTGAGATTCAGTATTTTGCCGAGATTTTTTCCACAAACTCCAGTATGAGGTTCTTCGGTGAATGATTGGATTGAGGGGGAATGCCAATGATACCTTCTTGCCATCCCGTTTGAATCATTCATACCCTGCTGAACGACAGTCCATTCACCTTGAGAATTCAAAATAAAACTATGCAGATAGAGCTGAAACCCATCCTGAATTGCAGTATTATCAACTTTTGCCGTAAGTTTGCTGGAACGTACTAAAGCATTACTATTTATTCCGGATTGGTCTCCGATGCGGATCAATTCTTCAGGTGTTTGCCGGGAATATTTGCCTCTTCCTCCACAAATATATAAGCCAAATTCTTTTGAAACGGGATTTACCGCATTTTTTAAAGCTCCCATAACCGAAGTAGTAATTCCGGAGGAATGCCAGTCCATCCCAAGTACAGCTCCCAGTGACTGGAACCAAAAAGGATCACTCAAACGGCGTAAAACTTCTGAAGTTCCATATTCTTCAATAATAGTTTCTATAATAGCCCGCCCAAGATTTGTCATACGCTGATAAAGCCAGGGAGGCACTCTTCCATTATGCAAAGGTAAATCAGTAAAACCCGATTTTTTCATAGCCAATCCATTATAAATTATATATCTTTATGACGCAAGATATAAAATTAATATTTTACTCGTTTGGTTATAATAGAATTCATAATCTTATGAAATTTTACAGAGTTATTGTTTAAAAAAAATAGTTATGAAGTATATAATTGCATTCGTTACAGGACTGATGCTTTTTTCAGGCTGTAATCAACAAAGCGGAAAACAAGCTAAATCAGATGATTTAGAAGAAGTAGCAACATCTGAACACCAATGGACAGGTGTGACTATATCAAAAAAGGGGCGAATTTTTGTAAACTTTCCCCGATGGTCAGAAGATATAGAAATGTCAGTGGGAGAAATAAAAAAAAGTGGCGAAATTGTTCCTTTTCCAAATGAAAAATGGAATTCGTGGAATTCTGACAAAAAAAATCCTGAAAATTACCTGGTTTGCGTTCAAAGTGTAGTTATTGATGCCAACAACCACTTGTGGATTCTGGATACTGGTAATCCACAATTTAAAGGAGTGATACCTTATGCTCCAAAATTACTGGAAGTTGACCTAAAAACAGGTGAAGTAATCAATAAAGTAGTTTTCGGTTTCGATGTTTTAAAAGATAATAGTTATTTAAATGACTTACGGATAAATACCAAATCAAAACACATTTATATAACAGATTCCAACGATGGGGCAATTGTTGTCTATAACTATGAAAACGGGAATATAAGAAGGCTATTGGATGAACACTATTCGACAGAACCCGAACTGCCATTGGTTATTAACGGGAATCCATGGCGAACAGGAGAGGGGGACTTAAATTTTGTTGCCTCGGATGGCATCGCTTTGGATAAACAAAATGAGTATCTGTATTATCACGCTTTGAGTGGCTTATCTCTTTACCGCATAAAAACAAACGCCCTTGAAGATACATCAATATATAAGTTTTCAATGGGAAAGTATGTTGAATTTGTTGCACGCACCGGTGCTTCTGATGGTTTAATTGCCGGCCCTGATGATGAAATCTATCATTCAAACGTTGAAGAAAATGCAATTATCCGCTATAATCAAAATGGGAGCATAGACACAGTTGTAAAGGATCAGAGAATTAAGTGGCCTGATACATTTACTTTCGGAGCCAAAGGAGATCTGTATTTTACAACCTCTCAAATACACGTAAAAAAACCAGAAGAAGCTTATAAAATTTTTAAAATTGATATTGATTAGTGAATTGCGTTTTAGTTCAACTATGAAATTTCCTCTCTAAAAGACAAGGATGACCAGGCAACATAAAAAGCAAAAAACGAAACGGTTTTACAAAATTATCCGACTCAGCCTACTGATACTAGTTTCAATTATAATTGCATTTTCGGTTTATCTTGGGTTGAGTATTAAAAATGAAAAATACGGCAAATTTCCAACGAAAGAAGCATTACAAAACATAGAGAATGCCCAGGCAACGGAAATATTCACATCCGATGGAAAGCTAATGGGCAGGTATTATTTTGTAAACAGGAATAATCTTGAATTTGAACAAATTCCCGGCCATATTCTTCACGCATTAATTGCCACAGAGGATGCTCGATTTTTTGACCATTCTGGTGTAGACTACAGAAGTTTATTCCGCGTATTCTTTAAAACCATCTTAATGGGTGATCGGAGTGCAGGTGGTGGTAGCACAATATCCCAGCAACTGGCAAAAAATTTATATCCAAGAAAAGGAGAGGGGTTAACGGCTATTTTGGGGGCTAAAGTCAGAGAAATGATTCTTGCCCATAAACTCGAGGATATATTTGATAAAAACAAAATACTTCAACTTTATTTGAATATCGTGCCTTTTGGAGAGAATACTTATGGACTAAAGAATGCATCGCAATTATACTTTAATAAACTTCCTCAGGAATTGTCTATAAATCAGGCTGCTACACTGATAGGTATGTTAAAAGCCACAAGTACATACAATCCACATAACTATCCAGAAAAATCCCTATACAGGAGAAATGTCGTATTAAGTCAACTTGCTAAAAATGAATATATAACAAAAAATGAACAAGATAGTCTGTTTGATTTGCCATTAAAAACCGATTATACACCTATAGGACATAATCAGGGTATCGCTCCATATTTTAGAGAATATCTCAGGCCTAAATTGGAAAAATGGTGTAGTGAACATAAAAAACCCAATGGAGAGAACTACAATCTGTATACCGATGGATTAAAAATTTATACAACCATTCATTCAGAACTCCAACAAAATGCCAAGGAGGCAGTAAACAAACATTTACCCAAACTGCAGAAGTTATTGAACAAAGAATATGGTAAATTAAGCACTCAAAAAGAAATAAAACAACTGGCAAAAAAGATATTATTAAAAAATTCTGGCTATACAAGAAAAGATTTGAATGCGCCAAATGCCGGAATACATGACAAACGCCCCATGGAGGTTTTTACATGGGATGGTCCAAAAACTTTAAAATTATCGCCTCTGGATTCTGTGAAACATTACCTTAAGTTTCTACAAGCAGGGTTCACGGCAATTAATCCAAAAAATGGTAATGTGCTTGCATGGGTAGGGGGTATTGATCATCGCTTTTTTAAATATGACCATGTAACCTCAAAAAGGCAAATGGGGTCAGTGTTTAAGCCATTTGTATATTTAAAAGCATTGCAAAAAGGAATAGAACCATGTGATTATTTTGAGAATGATAGCATTGTGTATGATGAATTTGAAGGTTGGACTCCTGCAAATGCAGATAGAGAATATGGTGGGGTTTATTCAATGCAGGGAGCTTTAGTGAATTCCATAAATACTGTAACTGTCCAGTTACTGATGGAAGCCGGAATTCAACCCACAAAACAACTAGCCACGAAACTTGGTTTTAAAGATTCTCTTCCGGAGGAGCCATCTCTGGCTTTAGGGACGGCTAATAGCTCCGTTATTAATCTGGCTGAAATATATACAACTTTTACAAATAAAGGATTGCCCATTTCATCTCGTAAAGTTCTCCGGATTGAAAATAATGAAGGAGAAACGCTCAGGGAATTTCAATCTCAAAAGCCATCGGAGAGAATTGTGTCAAAAAAACACGCGGAACAATTGGTATTGATGCTTGAAAAGGTTGTAGAACGGGGTACGGCAAAATCAATAAATAATTTTTCTTTTAATGGTGATCTGGCCGGCAAAACCGGTACAACTCAAAATCACTCGGATGGCTGGTTTATTGGACTCACCCCAAATCTGGTAACAACATCATGGGTAGGTGCAGAATATCCACAAATTCACTTCCAAAACATAAAACAAGGCCAAGGTGCTGCTACAGCTCTGCCAATTACGGGTTACTTTTTGGAGGGATTATCTGAAGCAAATCTTTTAGAAAATTATACTGGTTCCTTTGAATATACATCTGTCGATACTTCATCATATAACTGCGAGGACTACCGTGAAAAGCCACCAGGTTTACTGGAGAAATTGTTCAATATAACGCTTTTTGAGAAGGATGATTCATCAAAAGAAAATAAAGATAAAAATGATGAGGGAAAACCTGGTCTTTTTAAAAGAATATTTAATAAGATCAAAGGCAATAATTAATCACCGGCTTTTGCACCAAAATAAATGAGTTTGCCTTCAGAAAATTCGCAAGTTATTTCAATGGGATTACAACAAACTTCGCAGTCTTCAATGTATTGTTGCTTATTTTCAGATGGGTCAAGCATAACGGAAATGTTTTCCAAACAGAAAGGACATTTAAATTTATGGTCTTGCAGATCAAAGTTCATTTTATAATAGATTAAATGAATTTATCAAACTGGATTTATATATTCAACTATAAGCGATAATTAACTCAAACTATTAAAGGATAATATAGGAAAAATATATGTCTAAGTCAATTACTAAACCTTATTTAAATTAATTTAATTCAAAAAATTCTAAAGTTTTGATATATTGCAATATGTGGTCAAAATATAAATATTCAAATCTAATATTTTTGTCCGATAATTAATATTATGTTAAATAGATTATTTATAAAAAAGGGAACTATATATGCCCCCTTTTTTGTAAATAATATAATTAATTATTTTCGTTCAGTTGCTCAAGCTTCTTCTTCATTTGTTTATATTTATCAACGTAGTCTTCATTTTCATTTCTTAATCTGTAATAAAGCGTTCTTAAAGTATTGATAACCGATTTCTCTTTAGGTTTTAATTTATGAGCTTTTTCCAAATACGGAATAGCCTTAAGGAAATACTCATCGGCCTGATCCTTCATTTTTTTGTACTTCTTTTCATCCCGTATTTTGTTAGCTGCGGTAACAGTGTCAACACCCCTGTTAAAATAAATAACTCCTAAGTTATAGGCTGCGGTAAAATCGTCCGGATCAATTTCCAGGGCCTTTTTGTAATATTTCTTAGCTTTTTCTAATTCTCCGGTTTCATCAAAAATTTGTCCTTTTGCAGAATAATATTGTGGCTGATCCGGGTGCTCTTCAATTGCTTTATTTAGATATTTTAAAGCTTTCTTAGGTTCTTTAGCTGTTAATAAATAATAGTTAATCAAACCTTGTACCATCATTTCATTTTCGGGGTATTTTTCAAATCCTTCTTTCATAGCTTCAACAGCTGCTGTAGTATCGCCTGCTTGCATGTAAGCATTTTTTAGTAAAGCATAAGTTCGTGCGCCTTCGTAATCATACTCTACGGCTTCGGCATAATAATCTGCGGCTTTTTCCCATTTTTCAACATTCTGAGCAGCAATTCCGGCGTTATAGATAATCGCCGTATCAATCTGTCCATCAAAAAGAGGCATGTCAGTAACCTTTAGTGCATAATCAAAATTATTCAGAGCACCTTCAAAATCCTTACTTTTAAAAGATTCTACGCCTTCCTGAACAAAATATTGTTTTAGCTGAAACAATTGAGCATCAATACTTCCCTTCACCTTTTCCGACTCCTTCATGTTATAGGCTTTTTTATAGTTGTCAAAAGCCTTAAAAAGTGGTTTTTCTGCTAAATCTTCTTTTTCACTTTCATACATTTTCTGATAAACAAAACCTTTTGCATAATAAGTTTTTGCCCAATCTTTTGTTTCTTCAAGCTCAGTTGCTTTATCAACAGATTTAAGTGCTGTATCTAACCTTTCTCCTGATTCAGCCCAGGTTATGGCTTTGTTTACATACATTTTATCACCGCAACTGCTAAAAAATAATCCTATTAGTGTAACTAATAAAATGGATGTTAAAATTTTGCTTTTCTTCATTGTGTATTCATTTTTAGTTTATTAATTCAAAATTTTGCACAAAAATAAAATATTTTAATAAGCGATCAAATAACACTTTCTTTTTTAAAGAACTTTATGTTATCCAACATTGAAAAACACTACTCCTCTCCTTCTCCGGAATTATTTCCAGCTGTATTTTCAACATCTGTGTTAACTTGATTAACTTGATTATTTTCTGTTTCTTCTTCAACTTCGATTTGGCTCACTGCTGCAATAGAGTCATTTTTTCTTAAGTTTATAAGTTTTACGCCTTGTGTTGCTCTCCCTGTTACACGAATTTCGGAAACAGATACTCTTATAGTAATTCCGCTACGATTTATAATCATAAGATCGTTACTATCTGAAACTCCTTTTATTGCAACTAATTTTCCTGTTTTTTGAGAAATATTTAGTGTTTTTACACCTTTTCCTCCTCTGTTCGTTGTTCTATAATCTTCTGTATTTGATCTTTTCCCAAACCCTTTCTCTGAAACGACCAGAATATTTTCGTCATCCTCTTCAACATATACCATTCCTACTACTTCATCGTCTTCACTACTTAGGGTAATACCACGGACACCGGTTGCAGTTCTGCCTACCGGTCTGACTTTTTGCTCATTAAACCGGATAGCTTTCCCTTCCTTAGTAGCAAGAATAATATCGCTTTTACCATTTGTCAGCTTAGCCTCTATCAATTGGTCGCCTTCCCTTATATTAATAGCATTTACACCTTTCTGACGGGGCCGGCTATAGGCTTTAAGCAAGGTTTTCTTCATAATTCCCTTCTTCGTACATAAGAGAATAAAGTTGTTGTTTATATATTCTTCATCCTCCAGGGTTTTAACATTAATATGAGCTTTTACTTTATCATCAGGCGAAATATTAATAAGATTCTGAATCGCTCGTCCTTTTGAACCTTTAGATCCTTCTGGAATTTCATATACTTTTAACCAAAAGCATTTTCCATATTCGGTAAAGAAAACCATTGTATTATGCATCGAAGCAATAAACATACTTTCCAGAAAATCCTGGTCGCGTGTTGAACTGCCGCGAACACCAACTCCTCCTCTGCCTTGTTTTTTGTACTCGGTGACAGGTGTTCTTTTAATGTAACCTAAATGAGAAATAGTTACTACAACATCCTCATCAGCATAGAAGTCTTCCGGATTAAAATCGCCTGCTTCAAATTCAATTTGCGTTCTTCTCTCATCACCATATGTGTTTCTGACTTCAGTAAGTTCTTCTTTGATTATTTCCATTCGCAGATTCTCATCTGAAAGAATACGCTTATAGTACTCAATTTGCTTCATTAATTCAGCGTGTTCTTCCTTTACCTTATCTCTTTCCATTCCTGTCAGCTTCTGCAAGCGCATTTCCAATATTGCTTTTGCCTGAAGTTCTGACAATTCAAATTTACTAATTAGTTCATTCTTAGCAATTTCAGGTGTTGAAGAGTTACGGATAAGAGCAATAATCGCATCTAAATTGTCAAGCGCAATCAATAAACCATCAAGAATGTGGGCTCTCGCTTCAGCTTGCCTAAGCTCATATTGGGTTCTGCGTACAACCACCTCATGGCGGTGTTCAACAAACTTGGAGATCAAATCTTTTAAATTCAACAACTTAGGCCTGCCATTCACCAGAGCAATGTTATTTACGCTGAAACTTGTCTGGAGCTGTGTATATTTATATAATTTATTAAGTACAATATTGGGTACGGCATCTCTTTTCAGATCATAAACAATTCGTAACCCGTCCCTGTCCGATTCGTCATTAATATTACTTATGCCATCAATTTTTTTCTCATTCACCAAATCAGCAGTTTTCCTTATCAATTCGGCTTTATTAACCATATATGGAACTTCCGTTACTATTATACGGTCTTTCCCATTGTTATCTGTCTCTATTTCTGCTTTGGCGCGAATATCAACACGACCTCTCCCTGTTTCATAAGCTTCTTTTACTCCTTTTGTCCCATAGATAATACCACCTGTAGGAAAATCAGGAGCTTTAATGATATCTGCTAATTCATCAATTGGTACCTCCGTGTTATCTATGTATCTTACGATAGCATTAATCGTGTCGGTCAGATTATGAGGCGGCATATTAGTAGCCATTCCAACCGCTATTCCTGAAGCACCATTGATTAGAAGAGTTGGAAGTCGTGTAGGAAGTACTGTAGGTTCTTTGATGGTGTCATCAAAATTAAGCTGGAAATCAACTGTTTCTTTGTCAATATCTTTCAGTGTTTCACTGCTGATTTTCTGTAACTTGGCTTCAGTATAACGCATTGCCGCAGGGCCATCGCCATCCATTGAGCCAAAGTTTCCTTGTCCGTCCACAAGACGGTAACGTAATGACCAATATTGAGCCATACGTACCATTGCCTCATATACAGAAGAATCTCCGTGAGGATGATATTTACCTAACACCTCTCCTACAATTCTCGCTGATTTTTTATAGGATTTATTAGAATATAAACCTAATTCAGACATTCCAAAGAGTACTCTTCTCTGGACTGGTTTTAAACCATCTCTTACATCTGGTAATGCCCTGGAAACTATAACCGACATTGAATAGTCGATATAGGCTGATTTCATTTCCTCTTCAATATTGACTTTTGTCAATCGTTCATCTAATGCCATGGT
>Ga0207414_1000543_pt1 | contig 16493 bp, 13 predicted proteins | sample PonA231FremontCA_2_FD_187269 | JGI IMG/M metagenome (GOLD analysis project Ga0207414, IMG submission 187269) | Marine sediment microbial community from Fremont, CA, USA - Pond A23 Sediment 1 (SPAdes) | ecosystem: Environmental > Aquatic > Marine > Unclassified | place: USA: Fremont, California... | reverse complement strand
CTTGCCTCCCTGCTTGACCACGTCAGTAACAGTATCGATGATTCTCATGAATGATATTGGCCCGGACGCTACGCCGGAAGTCGAGGCAACAATATCTCCTTCCGGCCTCAGGTTGGAGTAATTAATCCCCACGCCGCCCCCGCTCTGGAAAATTAGAGCTGCATCCTTTGATGCATCCATTATCCTACCCATATCGTCCTCCATGGGCAGGACGAAGCATGCGCTAAGTTGTCCCAGTCTGGTCCCGGAATTCATCAGGGTCGGGCTGTTGGGCAGGAACTTCTGGCTCGTCATCATATCAAAGTAGGTGCGCCATTGTTCGTGGTATTTATCGAAGTACCCGTCATCGAGAAGATCCAGAAAAGCCGGAAAGTCGACCTTCATCTGACCGTTTTCCGCCAGTTCCTCGTAGAGCTCGCCCATTGCTTTGAAGGTCCACTCGTTTATGGCGTGATCGGCAAAGCCGTAACTATTTTCGTATTCCCGGAACGAATCGAGGTACTTACCGGTCTTTGGATCCAGCTGATTATTACCGGTTTTTTCGAAAATACGGTCGTCCCGCAGGAGATCAGGTATCGTTACGTTGGTTGCGACGCGTTCGAAAAGTTCCTTCGGGGTTTCTACTATGTCTCCCTCGTTGTCCCGGAGCAGGTAACGGGAGGCCAGGACCCTTAATGCCTTCACGCTAAATTTCTTACCGACACTTCCTATCTTGGTCTCGTTAAGCAGTTGTTCCTTTTCTCGCCTTTTCTGTCTGTGTTCCTGACGATACAGAATATATTTTTTGGCTGTCGTGTAATGTCCTTCCTCAATCAGAACTTTCTCTACAGTATCCTGAATATCCTCCACTTCGGGGAATTCCTCCTGGCCCAGCCCTTCATCACCGTATATCCCCTGAAGGTCATTTGTTACCTTTTTTGCCAGTTCGTCCGCCTCCTGGGCGGCTTTGGATCCTGCTGCCTGAGCTGCCTTTAATATAGCATTACTAATTTTATTTTGATTGAAATCAACTACCGACCCATCGCGTTTTTTGACTTTTTTGATTTCCACTTTTTTTGCCACCTCGGTATAAATAAAGTTTATTCATATAGCGGACTGAGACAACCGGGCCCGAATTTCAGGATTACTGACTTAGCGGCGGCTGACACGATCGTACAAAGGTTATTGAGTGGTAGCTACCTTCTATCGGGAGGGAAAGAGTTAACGGACCCGTTGCCTTCCGGCGGCTTCTGATTTAAACTATTCTGGATTAGAATTATGACCCAATACTATATCGAAACGGACGGGAAAATATATTTGGTGGAAAAAGAGGGAAAACTGCGGTTTCCCGTATCCCGAGAGGCAGTTCCGTTCTCAATCGAACCCAAGGGAAAGATGGTAATTGGTACTGAAGAAGTACTTTTCTCTGAACCGGAGCTGACAAACCATCCAAGCCAGTGGATCAACAAGGAGGACGTACCCCTCCTGAATGATGTGGATCCGACTGTGAGAAAGGCCGTCGACCTGTCACTACCGCGCATAGTTGTTGAGGCGGTAATTAGGGATGAAAAGGAAGACAAGGTCCTAATGGTAAAACCTTCCCGAGGCTACAACAGGGATAGCTGGACGCTCCCGGGGGGATTTCTGGTTTACGGAGAGCCGCCGGCTCAGGCAGTGAGAAGGGAAGTAAGAGAAGAGATCGGGGTCGAGCCGGAAATAGGTAAGCTGGTAAACGTCTTTAGCTCCATCGGAGCAAGTAATAGTCACCAGTGGGTAGTATTTTATTACCTGGCAAGCGTATACGGAGAAATGAATACAATCAAACCGAGCCACGAAATCAAAGAACTCGGCTGGTTCCCTCCGGAGGAAGTGGTTCCGGCACTTAAAAGTCCGGTGATGAGTAGAGGTTATGAGGAAATAATTTCAGAGGGAAAACTGGAGTAAGAAGCGATGATCCGGTAGGGCATTGCTATCTTTGGGTTGACGGAGCCTTCCCTATTGGAGTTGAACAACCACCTGGTCCTCCCCTGGGAGGAATCCCGGTGGTAAACCAGGCGGTTGTTGATTGCGTAATTATCTGGAATAGAGACTATTCTTTAGAACCTTGAAATTCTCCATCGACGATTGCAGGGTTGAAATCCTTTCAGTTAGCGTCGAGTTCAGTTCCGAAAACTGGTCGTTAAAATAACTTCTTATCCGCTGGGTGGCCCATTTCTTGCTGACTTTTTCCTCGTCCAGCCCATTAATATCTCCCCGCAACGTTTCCATTTTTTTATCCAGGCGGGAGTTTAGGTCATCCAGGCGGGAGTTTAGGGTTTCTCTTACCTCTTTTAACGAATTTATCTGAGAATTCAACCTTTTTGTAACTCCGTTGATGTCCTGTTTTAACGTCTTCTGTTTCTTTGATAGGTCGGAAACGTTCGTTGCAAGCTTGTCCCGGTCGTTTTGCAGGCTGGAAATTTCCCCCGTTATTTCCGCATCCTTTTGTGAAAGCTTTCCGATCTGACTTTCCAATTTTTGCTCGAGGCCGTCTATCCTGTCCTGCAGGGTTGATTCCCTATCCATTGCAGTATTTATCTGTTTTTGGAGCTCCTGGTTGGACTGTACCATTTGCTTGGCGATTGAACCAGTTTCTTCATCCAGTCTATTTAGCTTCTGGCTCGTTTCTTCAAGCGACTTTTCCGTTCCGTCGATAAATTCATTCAACTTGCTCCTCAATTCCGCATCCACTTCGTAAAGTTGCGCCAGGTTATCCCGTAGCCTGCCGTCCAAATCCGCAATACGTTCGCTCAAGTCACCGTCCTTGTCCTTTAACTCCTTGACCTCTTTCTGGATCATTGAGCTTATATCGTCCTGTGTGGAAGCAAGCGAAGAAAGCTCGGACTCTAGGTCGGCTACTCTTCCTTTTAGCTCTTCGTTTTCCCGTCTCAATTCGGCCAGCCTTTTATCCATGTTTGACTGCAGTTCGGAAATACGGTTTTGCAGCTCCTGGTTTCTGGACTCTAGCCCTGAAATTTGATTCATCAAGGTTTCGTCTTTGGAGCTGGAGCTAGTTTTTATCTCCTCCAGCCTGTCGTCGAGTTCGGACGTTGCTTGCTCAAGTGCTCCCCTTAGCCCGGACAGCGAGTTTTCCAGGGATGAATTTTTATCACTGACGCCGGAGATTTCTTTTTTAAGTTCCTGGTTTACCCTGTCCAGCTCGTCCTGAATCGCTGCCAGCTCCTGTTCGAGTTTCTCCCTTGAGCTCTTCTGGGTACTTGCGAGCGAATCCACACGGGAAACAAGCCCCTTTAAACCGTCTTCCAGGGCACTAATTCTGGAGGTAAGTTCGTCTTCTCTTTTACTGGAAGATTCGCGAATACTCTCCAGGTCTTTTTGAAATTTATTTGTGACGGTTTTCAGGTCGTTCGTAACCCCTTCTATTCTTTTAACCAGTTCTTGCTGGTTTCCGGTGAGTTCCCGATAGCTTTCACGCAAACCCTTTAGCCCGCTTGAATTGCTCTCCTGTGAGCTCTTCAGCTCAGAAACTTCTTCCTGGAAGGAGACGAGATCTTTTCTCTGGGCCTCAAGTTTTTCCCGCAACTCCGAGGACCGAGTTCCTAAATTATCAATTCTCTCCATCAGATTTGTTTTAAGGGTGTTGACTCTGGAACTGGTTTCTTCACCCTGTTTCTTTAGAGTCGAGAGCTCCTGATCGAAATTTTTTCTCGCTGCTTGCAGTTCTTCGGTTAAGTTGCCCGTAATTTTTTTCAGTTCCGTGTAGTTGTCCGTCAGGCTGGCAAGTTTTTCTCCGACGCTACCTATATCGAGGTCCAGTCCTTCTATATTCTTTTCCAGTTCCGACGTCCTGGATTCCAGTTCTCCGACCTGTTGGATCAAATTCGACTCCAGCTCGGCAATTCGTGCCTGGAACTCGTTCACTGAACCTTCTATACCCGCAAACCTTTCCTGAAGTCCGCTCTGCCCTTCCTGAAGGTCGGATATCGCTTCAGCCTGAGAGCTGTTACTTCCTTTGATTTCTTCCAGCTGTTTTTGAAATGATTCAGTATCACTGTTCAGAGATCCGATCCTGTTATTGAAGCTGATCCCCACGAACAGTAAGCCTCCTACCAGAACCAAAATAGAGCCGTAAACGACGATTTTGCCCAGCCTTGTCATTTAAATTCCACCCCTTTTTAGTTCTTGGACCAGATGAGCAGGAATAAACCCAATTGCCCGGATTTATTCCGTCCAAGAAAAACCATTAATGCGATAACCGTTTCGGACCTCCTGGACCTCTTTAACGTTCGTTAACAGTACCAATACTGACTTCTGAATAATTATCGGTAGCCCCACTTAATTTACATTATGGGGAAACGGAATGGTTTGTCAAATATAATCCGAGAAGTATGATTTTCCGGGAAATTTGATCCAGTAACTGATTTATATCCTTTTACTCCCCTTTTTTAGGTTGAATAATATTGTCATGCCAGCCGGATTGGAGTATAAATTCTTTAGGAGGTGAGAGGATGAATGGAGAAAACAAGAACTGGGACGGATACTTGTTAGCTGTATCGTTGATAATTATTTCCTTGTTTTTGCTCCCCGGGACTTCGGTGATTGCCTTCTCTCAACCCGACCTTATCGTAACAGAATTGACATTTAGTCCTGCCGATCCCCGGCCAGGGGAAGAGGTTGAGCTGAGAGTGAAGGTTACTAATCGGGGAAACCGGGATACAAATAGATTTTACGTTCGCCCATACGTTGATGGAAATCGACTGGATAGAGAATCCATACCTTTTGGTCTGGATGCCGGAGAAAGCGAGAAGATCGATTTTACCTGGGTTGCCGAGGCCGGTCGACACGAAATAGAAGTAGTTGCTGATGATCCTTTCGACAGGGTAGACGAGACAAATGAGGAAAACAACGGTTTGACGAGAACAATCGACGTTAGCCAGCCAGCAACCGGAACAGCACGGAGCGAGCTGAACGTTGCGGTAATCAGTTTCGAGGACAGGAGCAACTCCGGCTTCGCAAACGTGAGTGGCGGCGTTGCCGATATGCTGACCGAGAAACTCGTAAATAATGGCTTTAACGTTCTGGAAAGAAGAAGGATAGAGGATGTACTGTACGAACAAAGGCTTAACCCAGAAAACGATTCTGACCTGGCGCGTGCCTCTCGTGTGATAGGAGCTGATGCTCTGATAACGGGAAGCGTAACTGGAATAGATGTAAACAGAACGAAAATCGATATCGGTTTCCTCTCGGTAACAGGTGCTACGGTGGAAGTAAACTTCTCCTACCGCGTTATTAGCTCCTATACCGGAAGGATCATTGCCGCAAATTCTATCTCCGCTCGTGCCGAAGGACAGACGGACGCATCATTTAATTTGGGGGTTTTGATTGATTCTACAACCAGAATTAGCAGAGACGTCTGCACCGGAGGTCTGCGGACCAGTAAATCAGTTTATGGGACGGAAGAAGTGATATCCGTCGGGTATCTGGATAATAATCCGCCTTCGGATTATACCGTTCAGTTCTTCGATTCTACTGGTTCAATTGGTCCTTCTCTCTTTTCGAACTATAAGACCAGCAGCAGTTCGGACCGCTGTTTAGTCTGGAACTGGAACCCTCAATCGACGTTACCGCCGGGAAATTATACGGTTCGGTTGTATTCCTGGCCCCCGGTCTCAGTACTTGCATCACGTAATTTCAGCGTGAGTGCCGGTGCTGGTGCTCCGGAATGGGTTGGCGAGATCACATTTGGGACCAAACAATTTGGGGGCAGCGTTGTTGGCGAGGCGGTAGAGAAAGGACTGTCCAATATTTCGTCGGATCTTGCCTATAATCTGAACGATTCCGCCTCAAGACTGCTGGATGAGAGGAAAAATTACACTGGAGATAGCGAGCAGGAAAGGGAGAAAGAGGAAAAATTAAAGTGCAGGGTAGTCTCCCTGGAAGAAAACAATAACGTAGTTCTTGCGGGAGTCGACGGGGACTGTGGCAGCAACGAAGGTGTTCAGGTGGATGACATATTTCACCTTTACGCGGCCGAATCGATTCAAGATCCGAATACCGGAGAGTTGCTGGAGATAATACCAAAAAGTGAAGAACCAAAAGGTAAAGTCGTAGTTGTCAACGTATTCGATAAGGTAAGCCGGGGACAAATGATCGGAGAATTCGAGGTATCAGTCGGTGACCTGGCTGAAGAAAAATAAGATAACGCAGTGGCAAGGTTTGCTCCAAAGTTTTACCAATAACAGCTGAGAATACCACAGGGCTTGCCCTGGGGATGAATCAGCTTGTTGTTGGTCCAGCAGTCAATCGAGGACACTTCCCTTAATAATTGCTGGTTATTATTTGGGTGTAGCCTTCTTATCCAGTACCTGGCCATGAGTTGGGCTCGATTGACTGCTGGGTCTTTGTTTGTAAAAGATCGGAAAAAACTGCTTAAAAAAGCTTTTCTACAAGCCCCTTCCCTTTGGGCGGGGTTCTTGACTAAGATAATAATTTCCCCGGACCTTGTAGCTTAATCCGGCTAGCTAAAAGGAGAAAACGGACATGGCGAAACCAGCCGGCTCCGAATGAGCTGGTTTCGCCATGTATCTTCTTTACGCGCTCTTTATGCCTCTTGTCAGGGAAGTTAAATCTTTGCTTTTTTCGTCTCTTCCACTTTGACGCTGTCCCCGTACGGGGTTTTTACTGAAATATTTACCGTGATCGAGTAAGTCGTTTCCTTTTCTCCCTTTAAATCATCCGGTATCTTCCAGAGTTCCGTGAGGGCGTATTCGGTATCGGGAAGAACGTTGTGCGGGGAAATTTTTAGTTCCTCGACTGTTTCTCCCGAAGGTTTTTGGATCGTCACAGTTCCAGTGAATTCCTTTTTTCTTATGTGAATATTACCCGAATTCTTTAGGTAGGTGGAAACCAGCAGCCTCCTTCCTTCGTAAACCTTCCTGGCATTCACCTGAGTTATTTCTGGCTTGACGCTGTACTCCTGGAATTCGTCCTCCAGGACTATTTCTTCACCCGGCCTGACGAGAATTAGCGTGCCGACCCGCGTTGCTACCTCAATGCTGCTCCCTTTTGTTTCTTTATTTTCCTGGTTTGCCGGGGCCGCCTGAAACAGGGCACCGACGTACCTTCCACCGAATGGCTCCGGCCTCTTTGGGTAGTTAAGTTCGTATGTGAACTCTTTCGACTCCCCACCCTCGAGTGTTACTTTCGCCGGTTCCAACTTCAGCAGGGCCTCGCCACTGTAGGGATAGCTTTTTGCGGCTTCCCCGGAAAGGAACTGTGCCGTGCCCTTCAAAGAAGTTTTAAACCCTCTTACCTGAGATTGGACGATGAGAGGGGTGGAGCCGGTATTTTGAACTTCCAGGCTGCCGGAATGTGAGCTTCCCGGGTCCATCGTGAAATCCAGAAGCAACGGTGTCACCGAAAGCCCGGAAAACCCCGTCAGGGAGAAACTTATTACTATAAGCGAGCTAAGCAATACGGCGATAATTTTAGATGATAGAATATTTACCCAGGTGTTATAATCGTTATCTATTTTTGATTCCATTTATTTCCTCCCGTTTTAACACTGATCATGATCGGTAAAACGCTGTTCGGTGAATGCGTTGTTTCTGGTTTTTCCTCTTGTAAAAGAATATCCTAATTTAAGTCGACATTGTAGCAGTATATACGACAGTAGTAGAAGCGTCCCCAAACGGCACTGTAAAGTCTACGCTTAGTTGATAAGCAACGGGCGTAAATTCGTTATTCGTCCGACCTGACTCCCCCGCCAATATTTCTATTTCGTCTTCTACTGTAACAGGGTCTCCAGTTCCTGAACCCGAGTCGGGTGCTTTGGATTGAACCTTTAAGTTACCATTTTCAATTAAACCGTAATCCTTTACTTCAAAAGAACCGTAAGATGCAGTTATACCGTATGTTGGTGCGTTTGTCTTTACCTTTAATCTTTGTGCGTGTTTAGCAGTTGGTTTATCAACGGGATCCACCGACATCTTCAGCTTCTTTGGGGTGGCATTGAAGATCAGTTTCGCCCCTATTTTGGCGTCTACGGTTACTTCAGCTGCGGATACGGTGGTGACAAGAGAAATGCCAAGAACCAGAGCTAAAATCAGAGAAATAGTAATTTTCGGTATATTGCTACTTTTCATCTCAACCCTCCTTGGGTGGTTAAGGGTAAATTGATCACTCGCTTGCCGATAGCTTAATCCTCTTTCACCGTAGAAATCGGCTCCACGTGTAAGTGATAGGTACCAGGAATTACGTCGTATTGGGCCGAATAGTAAAGGGTCTCCAGGGGGATACCTCCTTCCAGGCGAGTCTCGATTTCCGTTATGACGTCGAGGCTGCCTGATTTGACGTACTTACCTGCCCTGCCAAATCCGAACCCACCGATCCGAATAGATCTTAAATCGTTATAGGCTACAACCTGGGCCAGGGGTTCCGTTATTACTTCCCAGAGAGAAATTATCCCGTCCAAGTCGTTTTCTTCTACGTATTCAAGTACTTGATCTTCAATATGGCCCTTTTCCGGCTCGACGTTCATTATATGATAGTTGAAGTTGTATTCGTTCAACCTCCGGGTAATTGATTTCGTTCTCAGGTGGCAAGATCTGCCCATTAAATTGGTAGAATCCAGCAACAAAACGTTTGAGTTCGGCGGTAAATCCCCTAATAGTTCGTCCGCCAGGTCGCTGCCGACTTTTTCCCAGTTGTAACCGATGTGACCATGCCTCGGGTTGTTGGTCCAGTCGTCTATACTAAAACTGACGAAGTAAATTCCTTCCTCGACCGCTTTGCCAATTGCAGCATCGAACTTGCTCGGGTGTCCAATTTCCATTGCTATGCCCTTTGGTGATTGGTCTATTACCTTTTTCAGTATGGCCAAAACCTCATCCGCGTCATATGGTTCTTCCGGTCCGAAGTACTTTACTTCTAAATCGAAAAGCTCAGCCGGAGCCTCCGCTCCCTGGATCAGTTTTTCCACCCGGGTATGTTCCAGGGGATTGCAGAAAACGTAGACGTAATCACCTGCTTCGACGGACTTAATTTTTTCCAGTTTATCCTGCGAAAGTTCAACCTCATCCTGGGCGGTTACTGCTGGTGAAACGAAAACCAGGTTTAGAGCAAAGGCGATAGTCAACCCGAGGAAAAGAAAAAACCAGTGGCGACCCACTCCCCCATCTTCCAATTTCTTGATAGTGTTTTTCATGTTTGTTTATACCTCCGTACGATAATGACTGGTCCCGCGAAGTCGTTTTTCCGTTATATGGAAGCTGTGGCAGTATATACGACCGTCGTCGAGGCAGCTCCGGAAGGAACCGTGAAGTCCACGTTGAGCTGATACCGGACTACAGTGGTTTCCAGGTTCGTGTAACCGGCCTCGCCGCTCAACACTGTCATCTCGTCCGAGGGGACTGTCCAGTCAAATATTGCATCCCCTTCGTCGGGTGGAACGGACTTGATGCGGAAGTTTTCATTCTCGATCAGGCCGTAATCCGTGTCTTCTACCGCAAATTCTCCGAAACTGGCCGATATCGAATAGCTCCCCACGTTGGTCTTTACGTTGAAAGAGCTCGCGGCCTCTGCGGTAGGAGAGTCGATTGGGTCCGCCACCAGGCTTACCGAACCACCTTCGGCAATGGAAAAGACCAGGCGCTGCGTTATGGAAGTTTCGATTTCAACGGACTGTTCGGCCCCAAAAACTGAACCAGTGACCCCTAATGTCAGGGCTACTGCCAAAACCAGAATTAATCCGGGCTTTTTCAGGTTTGTGATCTCCATGTAAACCTCCTCGTGTATTTTGGCTGAATTGACAAATTGAAGTTCACTTCTATAAGTTATTATACCTAGTAGGGGTTTTTTCTAGACGCAAGCAATTTATTCTCACTGTATGCTGGTTAATTAGGGAGTGTGATAAATCTAGCCCGGTAAATTTACCGTCCGGAAATGGCTCTATTCCACCCGATGATTATGAGTGTTTATGGGTGCTTGCGGCGGCAAGCCGGAATCAACCTTAAAATTCCAGAGCCACCTGAACCCCGAATTCTGAAAGTCTGGAATTTTCGTAAAGGTAACCCAGTTCGGCTTCAAGTTGATTCCATTCCAGTACCTGCTCGAGGTCGATTTCCGTCTCGTCGTTTTCGGAGGTTAATTCCACGGCGTGTTCTAGTTCGAATCCTTCGAACTCCTGGGCTATTTCAAAGGCGGTTTCAAATTCTCCGCCTTTATTTAAGACCAGCCCCAATTCGGAGTCAACTATCTCTGATTGACTGGTCGGAAGGAGTATAAGTTCGATTTCTTCATCCAATAGCGAAACTTCCAGGCCGGTCCACTGCCCTTCGTATCCCAGTGCGGCCTGGTCGATCTCGGCCGTATGGTTAATCGCGAAGTCGGCGAAGTAGAAACTTTCCGGGCCACTTGGTACTTCCAAATCCCACTCAACTGTCAGTTCGGCGAATTCGTTGTCCGCGAAAGATATTTCAATCCCTCTCTCCAGTACCCCTTCCCTCCGGAATAATTTCTCGTTTCCGTAGTAGAACCGTGGGAGGGGCCAGGCATCTTCCCTTGCTCCGCCGGGGGTTATCAACTTCAGTTCTTCGGCCTCCTCGACCATTTCGGCCCCGATATCTATTTCGAGTTTTCCGCCGGCGCTTATTACGTTACCGGCAGGTATTTCGGCCCGACCACCGGCACTGGAAATTTCCCAGCCGGCTAAATCCACGGATTCACCGCCAGAATTATGGATTTTTACCGCATAATCCCCTGACTTAAGAGGAGCCAGGTTATAAAAGCTTAGCCCTCTCCCCCTTTTCGGGAATCTAAAAGTATTGATTTTCTCGTTTTCCAGGTCAAAGGAAAGCTTGACGTGCTCGTCCGAGCCAAAAGTGCTCTTTTCAAGCGTCGCTTCCAGATCTCCCGAAAGTTCCCAGGGGACCTCATTTAACTTAAGTGCGACCCCGCGAAAGCTTAACTGACCGGTCCGGAATAGCGGGCCGTTTCCGAGTAGAACGTCCCCGCGTAAGCTTATTCCGGAATTAAACCGCCTGTAAAGTTCCAGGTAGAGTTCTTTCTCTTTTTCCGAGAGGTCAATGCCGAGATCGTAATCCGTTCCTCCCAGACTGCCTTCCAACCCAATTGTTCCTTCGTTGTATCCGCTTTCGACCAGGTCCGTTTCCAGGTAAAACACCATATCCTCCTCCGCCGTTAGGGCAGGAGTCGCTTCAAAGTCCAGTTCTGCTTCCCAGGTACTAACCCCGTCGCTTTCGTACTCGTTTGTCAGGTCGAGGTCCAGTGTTAAATTGTCTTTCATATCCAGCTCTGCCGTAAATTTGGTTTCCGAGTCAGTTGTATCCTCCGTGTAATCAGCATCTAGGTTGGTCTCGAGTCCACCCTCAAAGCTAATCAAATCTTCTTCGGGGGTTTGGGCCCTGAGTGGTCCGGCAAAAAGGATCGATAACGAGAGGAAAACCAGCAGGTACCGACTTAGCCTGACTGTTTTTGCCGTGATACTAGAAATAGTTGATGTTTGATTATCCATGTGTCAACTCGTTAAGTAAAATCAGAGTAAGCACTAACTAAACGATTTAGAACATCCTACCAGCTCTATCAGTAATGGTACATTACTTTTGTCATTCAGTGACGTGAAGTCGATTTGATTGCACGAACTAACTCGGCTGCTGGGTCCTTCGGGTTCAGTTTAGGCCAACCAGCCGATTCATCCCCGGAGCGAGTTTTGGGGCTCCAGCACTTACTTAGCACTAAGTGTCAGTATGTAGTCTTCCTTGCTAACGTAGAGCGCCAAGTAAGTTCCGGAGGGCTTTCTCGGCAAGTTTTAGTAATGATTCTTGAGGACTCGTGAAGAATTTAATTGCTGAGATTGCTGAAAAGTGCGTGGGTGAGACTTTTAGAGAATTTTACTCAAAAGTAAATACAAGTACGTTTTTCAATTCTTCCAAACAAGGTAGAGAGTCTTGGGCGCTGCGTTTATGAAATACTACTTCGTAGGTTACCTCGAAGCCGTGCATCCCTTTTTCACCGCTTAACATAGTTCGAGTTGAATCGCCCAGTTCTAGCTGCCCACTTGACCAGAATATCCTGAATCTTTTCAGGTACCAGCCCGATGACCGAATTATCTCCCGGCTTTTTTCAATGTTCTCGACCCGGGCGGCCAGTTTCCAGGAAACATTGCTTCCGACTTTCAGGTATATTGATTCTCTAACTTTTATTACTCCTGAACCGGATCTCTCGTATTCGGATAAATCAATTGCAGTAAAGGCCTCGTGGCCGGACTGGTTCGGACTGTTTTCCCCGATCTTTACCATTCGAGCCGCCTGTATTCTGGCATTGACGTTTACCGTGTTGTTAGAAGGATTATTTCCGACAGCGGATATACTGGGGGTTATGATAAAGGCCAACGCAACTAAAGTGAGGAAGGCACTTTTCGCAAGATCCAATTTGAGCAACCATGAGCCGATATTCATGTTTAACTCCTGAGTTGTCCGGCCATCCCGCGTGTAATTATTGGGATCCGTGACTTTGTGTCTCTCCCTTTCGGAAGATTTACCCTTTTCAGGATTAACTTATTATAAATTAAGATAACTTCAAACCAAATTATTATAGATGAAATATTTTTGCCCTGCAAGCAAATTTGCAAATTACTGTACAGTTACGAATACGAAAAGTATTTTATTACGACCTTCAGAGATTATCCCTGGCATTCGGAGATTTCTCGTTCTGGATTGTCTCATCCGGTTATTCTGGTATACTATTTTTCGGTCCAAATCACAATCCGGAGGCCTTGACGGTGCATATTGGGTATTATATTTTTAACCGTGGAGGATGAAATTGCAGGGAGAGGGTAAAATTGAATTTTAAAAATAATTTTTCTAGTGTAGCTCTCTTTATACTCGTTTTGTTGCTTGCCTTCCCGGGGTTATCTTACTCCGAAGGAACGGATCTGATCCCGGATGACCAGCTGCTTGAAGCAGTAAGCGAACAGCTGGGGCTTCCGGGTGGGGAGATTACGACTTATGATATGCTGGAGCTCGGGACGCTCGCCGCCAGCGATGTTAAAGAGCTTACCGGGATAAGGCATGCGGAACAAATGGAACGGCTCAGGTTAGAAAACCTTGATAATTTCGCGGAGATTGACCCCCTTTTTGAGCTGGAAAACCTGGAAGTTCTTGAAATCGTCGGTTCCTCTATTGAGTCGAAGGACCTGGAAGAGTTGGTAAGACTGGATAATTTGGAAATCCTCAGACTGAAAGGTAACAGGATAGGTGATATTTCTCCCGTTACCGGTTTGACGGGTATAAGGGAATTATACCTCGCTGACAATGAGCTAATCGAAATTAAAGGCCTGGAAAAACTGAACTCGCTGCAGAGTCTGGACCTATCGAATAACCACTTAATCAACATAGCGCCCCTTGCTGATTTAAAGCACCTTGGGTACCTCGATCTGTCCGGCAATCAGTTAAGGAGCGTCGCACCTTTATTGAAAAACGAAGGATTCGATGAGGACGCCGTAATTCTGCTTCACAACAATCTCCTGGATTTTTCCCCGAAATCCAAGGACATCAATAACGTCAAAGCCCTTAAATCAAGGGGAGTCAACGTGACCTGTTTGCCTCAGCGTACCCAGGTTAAGGACGATGGTGATCAGGGGTCTGATGGAGACGGTTTTTAACAAGCGGTCTCCAGCTTAAACTTTAGATTGGGCCGAACTGATAATTGTCTTCCAGAAAGCTCTCTAAGTTGATACTGCGGCTGTAAACAAAACCGTAGTCTCTGCTTCCCCGAACGGTACGCTGTAGTCCACCCTGAGCTGGTAGGTGGCACTGGTTTCTTCGCGGTTCGTTCGACCGGTTTCTCCCGTTATCAGTTCCATCTCATTTTTTACCTCTTTCCACCCGTTTGTTCCTTCTCCGTCTATGGCGTTAGATGTAACCCAGAAGTTGCCGTTATCGACTAAGTCGTAATCCTTTATCTCGAAAGTGCTGTGCGAAGCCGTAATACCGTAAAAAGGAGCGTTGGTTTTAACTATAAACACTAATGATGCCCTGTTTCTCGGAGCTTCAAGCGGGTCGACTGGGATCTTTAATTTCCCTCGTGATACCTCAAAATCCAGCGCTGCTCCAATTTCTGCATTGATTTTCACTTCTTGCTCGGCCGGAGCAGCCCCAACGAAGTACGTACCGAGTATTACTGCCAAACCAAGAGTTACGGCCAGTTTCATCGTAAACGATGATTGTCTCTGCATATCTTCCTCCTATGGGTTAGATTGGAGTTTTTGCTTCTCAGCTTTACCAGTTATGCAACCTGCCCCCCATGTTTTATTAAATATTATACCTAGTTTGAGAGTATTTAGACATCTCGGAGAAACGAAGGCGTTGATAATCAGGAGAACTTGTTTAACCGCTGGTAACCACTAAAGCAGAACGACTTCTCCCCTGGTCTTCTTGAGCTGGCCCTCTTCTTCCAGTTTACCCAGGCTCCTGGTCACTGTTTCCTCAGTCATACCTGCCATTTCCGCCAGTTCTTTTCTGGTGAGAAAACCTATGGACCTTCCTTCCGGTGATTCTTCCCCTAGGGGGGCTAATTTGCGGAGGATGGAATGAATTCGTTCCTTGGCCGTCAGGGAAATCTGATTTTCCAGTGTCCGGTCGCGTGATTGGAGTTCGTCGGAAATCATATCCACTACGTCCAGCGCCAGTTCGGGATTTTTTAAGAGCTGATCCCGGAACGAATCCCGTAGGACCTCCTGCAAAGTGGTATCAACCAGAGCTTTTGCCGTGCAGGGCTGGTTTACTACCTGAGAGGAGAGGTGAAACGTAGAAAATATGTCGTCCGCCAGGAGTATCTGGTAGGTCAGCAACTTTCCGCTCGGTATTCTCTGGGACTGGGATACTCCACCCGATTCAATCCTGTATACTTTGTTATCGGGTTCGCCTTCCTTGTAAATAGTTTCCCCGTGTTCGTAATCTACCCTTGCTCCTTCCGTTTCAACCAGGGAATCAAATAATTCGGCCAGGTTCGAATACTGGTGATCTTTCGTCATTTTCTTCTGGTACGCCCGGGAGGATTTGAACCCCCGACCTACGGATCCGCAATCCGTCGCTCTCATCCACTGAGCTACGGGCGCAAGTTTTGGCGGAGGAGGTGGGACTCGAACCCACAGGGCCATTCGGCCTTACCGGTTTTCGAGACCGGCTCCTTGCCAGATTCGGTCACTCCTCCGTATGTAACTCTATATTAGCGTCGAGAGTTCTTGAGTTCAACCTGCTTTGGCCCGACTCTGATCAAAGTTTTAGGTTTAGGTAGTAAAATTTTTCTCGCCGTAAAATTGTAATTTGTTCCTCTTTTAGGGTCGAACCTCTAAAACTAATTTAGCCAGCGGCTTTGTGTTTTATGAAATATGCACAGTGGTCAATTGAGGTTGATTATCTTAAGAACTACCTAATATTATGTGAGTGGATTATTTCTCCAAAGGAAATTCGAGAATTTGGCTCGATTTATTCTTGGTCTCAAAACAGTAGCCGTTCGTTTCTGGTATGGTTGTCAGCTATTATTGGTAAAAACCCCGAAAATAGCTAAAATCATTAACCAGAGCGAAACTATATCTCAAAGGAGGAAAAGATGTCGATTTTGGTTGATAGTTCCACGAAGGTGCTCGTTCAGGGTATCACCGGTGGAGAAGGTAAGTTTCATGGCGGGAGGATGCAGGAATACGGGACGAGTGTCGTAGCCGGTGTAACGCCCGGTAAAAGCGATGAAAACGTTCACGGCATACCCGTTTACGATAGCGTCAAGCAGGCCGCGGAAAACCATCGGATAGATGCTTCGATAATATTTGTCCCGGCCGGTTTTGCCAGGGACGCCGTGCTTGAGGCGGCAAATAACGGGATAGAGACGATAGTCTGTATTACGGAGAATATTCCCGTCCACGACATGGTCGAGGTCTACCACTACGTAAAGTATTTTACGGACTCTCGGTTGATCGGGCCCAATTGCCCTGGTGTTATCTCTCCCGGGAAAAGCAAGCTGGGCATAATGCCGGGAGACGTTTTTGATCGGGGCAATGTCGGGATCGTCTCCCGGAGCGGTACTCTGACCTACGAAATATCTTCCGAGCTCACGGACCGGAACCTGGGGCAATCCACCGTTGTCGGAATTGGAGGGGATAGGATAGTCGGAACCGGTTTTGTTGAAGTGGTGTCACTATTTGACGAGGATCCGGATACGGACCTCATCGTTCTGGTCGGGGAAATCGGTGGCTCGGACGAGGAGCAGGCTGCCGAGTTTATTTCGGAGAACGTGACCACACCTGCCATTGCATACATCGCTGGCTTTAATGCTCCCAGAGGAAAGAGAATGGGTCATGCCGGTGCCATCGTCTCCGGGGAAGAAGGTACTGCCGAAACCAAAGCGGAAACTCTGGCAGGGGCAGGGGTTCCGGTGGGGCGCAGTCCGGCCGAACTTGGCGAACTGGCCCTGGACACAATGGGTAGTGGCTAACGGCT
>Ga0207414_1000542_pt1 | contig 16505 bp, 18 predicted proteins | sample PonA231FremontCA_2_FD_187269 | JGI IMG/M metagenome (GOLD analysis project Ga0207414, IMG submission 187269) | Marine sediment microbial community from Fremont, CA, USA - Pond A23 Sediment 1 (SPAdes) | ecosystem: Environmental > Aquatic > Marine > Unclassified | place: USA: Fremont, California... | reverse complement strand
CCAGCAGATGCAGGTCGTGGTTGCCCAGTACGGTGGTGGCGGCCTCGCCCAGCGCTCTCACCTCGCGCAGGCAGGCAAGCGAGCCCGGGCCGCGGTTGACCAGGTCGCCGGCGAGCCACAGCCGGTCGCGGCGCGGGTCGAAGTCGAGCCGTTCGAGCAGGGCGACGAACTCGTTGTGACAGCCCTGCAGGTCGCCAATGGCATAGGTGGTCATGGTGGCTCCTTAGAGGCGCGTGCCGCCGGGGTCAGTGCACTTGATTGGGGCTGGCCAGCCGGAAAGGCGCCACGGCCACCTCGAAGGGCCGCTGGCTGGCGGTATCGACGCAGGTGTAGGCGCCCTCCATGACCCCCACCGGCCCGTCGAGGATCGCCCGACTGGTATAGCAAAATGTCTGGCCCGGGCCGATCATCGGCTGCTGGCCCACCACGCCCTTGCCGCGCACTTCCTGGACCTTGCCGCTGCCCTGGGTGATCTTCCAGTAGCGGGCGAGCAGCTGCACGCTGTGCTGGGAGGTATTGTGCACCGTGACGGTGTAGCTGAAGACGAAGCGCTGCTCGTCGGGATCGGACTCGTCGGTGCGAAAATCCGGCGCCACATCGACGCGAACGGCGCTGTCGAGACCTTCCGGGGCGAGCTGGGTCATGCGGGTTCTCCTTGGCCGTCGCGCGCCAGATGGTTGGCGATGCGCACGAACTCCTCGATGCTCAGGGTCTGCGGGCGGCGTCCCGGATCGATCTCCAGCGCTTCCAGCGCCGCCGCATCGATGCGCCCCTTGAGATTGTTGCGCAGGGTCTTGCGGCGCTGACCGAAGGCGTCACGCACCAGGCTGAAGAGCAGTGCCTCATCGCGTGCCGGATGCGGCAGGCTGGCATGAGGCGTCAGACGCACGATCGCCGACTCCACCTTGGGCCGCGGCACGAACGCCTCCGGCGGCACCGTGAACAGCCCATCGACCCGGCAATGGTACTGGGCCATGACCGAGAGCCGCCCCCAGTCGGGGCCGCCCGGCACGGCAGCCAGACGCTCGACCACCTCTTTCTGCAGCATGAAGTGCATGTCGGCCACGGCGTCCCCGGCAGCGAGCAGGTGAATGATCAGCGGCGTGGAAATATTGTAGGGCAGGTTGCCCACCACCCGCAGCGCCGCGCCGTCCCCCCGCAGGTCGCGGAAGTCCACCTTGAGGGCATCGCCCTGGTGAATGACGAAGCCGGGCTTGTCGAAAAACTGCACGCGCAGACCGGGAATCAGGTCGCGGTCGAGCTCGATCACTTCGAGATGCCCGCCGGCGGCCTCGAGCAGCGGCTCCGTCAGAGCCCCCTGGCCGGGGCCGATCTCCACCAGCCGGTCGCCGGGACGGGGCCCGATGGCGCGCACGATGCGCGAGATGACGCCGGGGTCGCGCAGGAAGTTCTGGCCGAAGCGCTTGCGGGCCCGGTGGACCGGGGAGGGGGATGCCATTCAGGGGTGTCCTTCTATCGCTGTGAGCTACTTATGGATCTTGTTCGGGGCTGATCCGGCGACAGACCTGCACGGAGGCGCTGTCAACCCATCCCTGGGCGCTACCGATTCCCTCCCTGGAACAGGACCTCCGCTTGGGTCTGCCCGCGGCGCCGCTTTAAGCGCGCTGCGCCATCTCGGCGGCCAGGGCCACCGCGACCCGCAGGCTGCCAGGGTCGATGCGACCGCTGCCGGCCAGGTCGAGGGCCGTGCCGTGATCCACCGAAGTCCGCACCAGCGGCAGGCCCAGGGTGATATTGGCGGCACGACCGAAACCGGCGTACTTGAGCACCGGCAGTCCCTGGTCATGATACATCGCCAGAACGGCGTCGACCCCCGCCAGATGACGGGGCGTAAACAGGGTGTCGGCCGGCAGCGGGCCGTCGAGCTGCAGTCCCTCGTCGCGCAGGGCGTCGAGGGCGGGGGTGATCACCTCCAGCTCTTCGCGGCCCAGGTGCCCGCCCTCGCCGGCGTGAGGGTTGAGGCCGCACACGGCGATGCGCGGGGCCGGGACGCCGAACCAGCGCTGCAGGTCGGCGTGCAGGATGCGCAGCACTCGCGTGAGCCGCGGTGCGGTGATGGCATCGGCCACCTCGCGCAGCGGCAGGTGCGTGGTGGCCAGCGCCACCCTCAGGGCCGGCTCACCCTGCCAGGCAGGCTCTCGGGCATGCAGTGCGCTGTCGGTGGCCAGCAGCATCACCACTTCCTCGACGGCGCAGGCATCACGCAGATATTCGGTATGCCCGGTAAAGCCGTGATGACCGGCATCGAGGATGACGCCCTTGTGCAGCGGCGCGGTCACCATGCCGGCGGCGCGCCCGGCGCGGCAGGCGGCAATCGCCAGGTCGAGCGTGGCCAGCACATACGCGGCATTGGCGGTATCGAGCACACCCGGTCGGCACGGCGAGCGCAGCGCCACCGGCCACACCGGCAGCACGCCCTTGCGCGGCGCGGGTATGGCCGCCTCCGGCGCCAGCTCGACGATCGACACGCGACGGCCAAGCCGGGTGGCGCGCTCGGCCAGCAGCTGCGGGTCGCCCACCGCGACCACGCGCGCCTGCGGCACGCCGTCGGCGGCCAGCATCACCGCCAGGTCCGGCCCGATACCGGCCGGCTCACCGCAGGTCAGCGCCAGAACCGGGGCGTTGTCGGCCGCCATCAGGAGTCGGCGAGACGGTTGTCGACGAAGGCCTGGCTGCGGATCTCCTGAAGCCAATCCTCCATCTCGGCGTTGACCTTGCGCTGGAACAGCGCCTGGCGGGCCTGCTCGCGGCTAACGTTCTGCTGTGCCACGAAGCGCTCCACCTCTCGCTCGGAGAGCTCGACGCGGCTGGCCACCTGACGCTGCTGCAGCTGGCGCATCATCAGCTCACGGCGCACCTGGTCGCGCACCACGGCGAGCGAGAGACCGTCGGCCTCGAGGGCGTCGGCGAACTGGTCGAGGGTCATGCCGTTGCTCTCGGCGATAGCCCGTACCTGCCGGTTGAGCTCGGTATTGTCGACGTTCAGGTTGGCCTCGCGGGCCCTCTGCAGCTGGATCTCCTCGACGATCATGCGCTCCAGGACCTGCTCGCGCAGGGCCTGCTCGGGCGGCATCTGCTGATCCTGGCGGGCAATCTGGCTGCGCGTCTGGGCCACGCGGTCCTCCAGCTCGCTGTGCATGATGGCACTCTCGTTGACCACCGCCACGATGCGATCCAGCGTCTGGCGACCCTGCGGCTCGGCGTCCGGCGACCCGGCATCCTGGGCCTGTGCGGCCAGGGGCAGGGCGCAAAGGCCCAGGGCCAGCGCCAGGGTGGCGATACGTCGACTGCGCATGTCGTTGTTTCCTCTCGTCATTGGAATGTCTCAGGGACGGCCGAGAGCGGTCGCCCGATAGCCGGGCACCGCCTCTTCGAAGTAGCGGTCGGCTTCGCCGCCGACGCCTCCCAGGCCCTTGAACACGAAACGCAGGAAGATCCCGCGATCAGTGCTGTCGTCGGTGATGCGATTCGCGGTGTCGCTGTCGTCGATCCACTCGCGCCAGACCAGCTGCAGGCCATAGCAGCAGTCGTTCCACTGAACGCCTGCGAGCTGCTCCAGGGCGCGGTCGTTGGTGTTGTCGTAGAGCAGTCGACCGATCAGGTCGACGTGGGCCCCCACCTGCCAGGCAACCGAGAGGTCGTACTCTTCGCGGTCGTAGTTGACCACATCCTCGTCCTCCTGGGAGGGGTCGAACCCTTCGAGTTGCCAGCGATAGCCGAAGTTCACCACGTGGCCGGCATCCGCGCGGTACTGCAGCGCCAACGAGGTGCTCTCGGTCTGTTCCAGGTGGTCGTCGTAGAGCCACTGCCAGCGCGTGCGCCAGTGGTCGTTGACCTGCCAGTCGGCGCGGGTGACCAGCGGCGAGCGGTCGCGGGTGGCCCGGTAGTAGCGATCAAAGTTGCCGCCCTCCTCCGGCGAGCGTGGCAAAAGGTCGGGGTCGCCCGCCATGTCGATGGTGCGATCCTCAAAATAGTAAGCCTGCCCCACCCCTAGCGAAAGCCGCTCGCGGCCGCTGGCGTCGGCCAGCAACCGCGTGTCGAGGCCCAGCGAGATGCGGTTGAGATCGCCCACCCGGTCACTGCCGGAGAAGCGGTAGGGCGACCACAGCTGGTTCCAGGAGAACGCCTGTTCGGCGGTGTCGAAGTCGGGGAACTCGGTCTGGTCCCGCGCCGGCACGTAGGCGTAGTTGACGCGCGGCTCCAGGGTCTGGCGGTAGCCACGGCCACCGAGGTCCAGCTCGCGCTCGAACACCAGGCCGGCATCGAGGGTGGCGACCGGTACGCTGCGGGTCAGGCCCTCGTCGCGCTCGGTCTCGCGGCTGCCGTAATCGAGCTGATAGGCCGTGGCCAGCCACTCGAGGCGCGGCTCCAGGTGGCCCCAACTCTCGTCGAGACGCCAGCCCGTGGCAGGTGAAAGATGCAGCCGGGCGCCGTTGGCTGCTTCAGCGATGGGAATTCGCTGGCGGCGATCGCCGACGCGGTAGAACCCCTGCTCATCGGCCTCAGCGTCACGCCAAAAATACGTCAGGTTGGAGCGCCACTGCTGGTAGAAGCCGCTCTGCTGGCGCCAGCGGGCATTGGCGGACAGGCTGGGCAGCCGGTAAAACGGCTTGTCGCGCTCGCGCAGCGGGTCGTCGAGTTTCTGGAAGCCCTGGGCCTTGGCCTGCAGCTGCCACACGTCGCCGCGGTGATCGAGCTGGGCCAGGCGCGGCAGGCTGCCGGTGTCGCCCTCGCCAAAGCCGCGGCCCAGGTCCTCGAAGTAACGCCCATCGCTGGCCGCGCCGTAGCGCAGGCGATAGTCGGTGCGGGCATCGACGCGCCCGGCGTGGCGATAGTCGAGGTACCAGCGTGCCTCGCCGTTGGCCAGCGTGGAGCCTTCACCGGCCTCGTCACCGGCGGCGCGGTCATCGGCCAGGTAGGCCCCCTCGAGCTGCCCCGCATCGCGAGCGAAGAGATAGCGATACTGACCGCCCAGCTGCAGGCCACGATCGCTGATCCAGCGCGGCGTGATGGTGGCATCGTGGTTCGGCGCGATGTTCCAGTAGAAGGGCTGGGCGTAGTCCAGCGCATCGCTGGAGAGCTCGAGGAGCGGCCAGAGAAAGCCGCTCTGGCGCCGCTCGTCGATAGGGAAGCGCAGCCAGGGCCAGTAGAAGACCGGCACCTTGCCGACCTCCAGGCGCGCATGGGTGGCGGTGCCCACGCCGCTCTCGCGGTCGAGCAGGATGTCATTGCCTACCAGGCGCCACAGGTCACTGCCCGGCTCGCAGGTGGTGAAGCTCGCCTCGCTGAGGCGATAGCGGCCATCCTCCAGGCGCGCCAGGCGCACCGCATCGCCACGCAGGCGCTGCTCGTGGGCCACGTAGTGGGCGGTGTCGATACGCGCAGCGTCGCTGTCCAGCGACAGCTGGGCGCCATCCCCGCGCACCAGCAGACCGCTATCGCGCAGCGCCACGGGACCGTCGGCATAGACGGTCTCGCGACTGCCGGGCACGCGCACCCGTGGGGCTTCGAGCTGGGCACTGCCGCGGCGCAGCAGCACATCCCCGCGCAGCAGCGTTTGACCCTCGGCGCCGTAGTCGGCACGCTCGGACTCGCTGGCGACTGTCTCGCCGGGGGGCAGCGGCAGCCGGTAGCCGGGCATCACATAGCGGCCGCGACACAGCGCATCGGCGGGACGCGCCTCGCCCCAGGGCTGCCAATCCAGCTGGTCGGCCGGCAGCGATTCGGGCGGCGCCGCCAGCAGCGGCCCGCTTGCCAGGCCGGCACAGGCCAGCGGTGCCAGGGCCGTCCATGTCCATGAGAATCGCTTGGCCATGCTCCACGATGTCCTTGGCGGGGTGAATCGGTATTATACAGGCCGCAACGGGTCTGTCCTGCCGCCCCGCGCGCTGCCGGCGAGGACGCTGGCGGGACCTCAGCATGCGGCCCCCCCGGGAGGCCGTCAACTGCCCTGCAAGTTCACCCACGGAGCCCGACGACGATGCCAGCGGCGACCCTCCTCACGCGCCCGGAGCGCCTGCGCCAGTGGGCGGCGCGCCGGCATGGCCTGGCGCCGTCCGCCGTCACCCTGCAGCTGGCGGCCGGCGATGCCAGCTTCCGGCGCTATTTTCGCCTGCGCCTGCCCGACGACACCACCCGCATGCTGATGGATGCCCCGCCCGAGCACGAGGACAGCCGCGCCTTCGTGGCCATCGCCGAGCAGTGGCGCGCGGCCGGCCTGCCGGTACCGGCCCTGCACGGCGTGAACCTGACAGAGGGCTTCATCGAACTCGACGACCTCGGCGACACGCCGCTGCAGGCCTGCTTTCAGGGCGACAACGCCCCTGCCACGCTGGCCTGGCACGCGCGCGCCATCGACCTGATCCATGCGCTGCAGAATGCTGCCCCCGTGGACGGTCTGCCCGCCTATGACGCTGCCCTGCTGGGCCGCGAGCTGGAGCTCTTCCCCGACTGGTGCCTGGGAAAGTGGCTGGAGATGGCCACGCCGCCGGGCTGGGCGGCCCTGCGCGACGCGCTGATCAGCGAGGCCCTGGCCCAGCCGGTGGTCGCCGTGCATCGCGACTTCGACGCCATGAACCTGATGGTGCAGGACGAGGCCCTGCACCTGATCGACTTCCAGGACGCCGTGGCCGGCCCGCTCAGCTACGACCTGATCTCACTGCTGCGCGGCCGCTACTGCCGCTTCCCCGCCGAGCGCTTCGCCGCCTGGGTGGAGGCTTTCCGACAGCGCGCCATCGCCGACGGCCGCCTGCCCGGCGCGATCGACGCCGCGACCTTCCAGCGCTGGACACAGGCCATGGCCGCCCAGCGCTCGCTCAAGGTGCTGGGCATCTTCTGCCGGCTGACCCTGCGCGATGAACGCGAGGGTTACCTGGCGCGGCTGCCGCACTTCCTCGGCCATCTTGAGGATAGCCTGACCGACCTGCCCGGCCACACGGATCTGAAGCACTGGCTTGCCGATACCTTCCGCCCGGCGCTGGCCGCGCGGCTGGAGGCCGGCGTATGAGGGCGATGCTGCTGGCCGCGGGACTTGGCACGCGCATGCGCCCGCTCACCGACCACTGTCCCAAGCCGCTGCTCGAGGTGGGCGGCAAACCGCTGATCGTCCACCATCTGGAGCGGCTGCGGGCGGGCGGCATTGACGAGGTGGTGATCAACGTCAGCTACCGCGCGCAGCAGCTCGTCGCGGCGCTGGGTGACGGCAGCGACTTTGGAGTGCGTATCGCCTGGAGCCGCGAGGAGACCCCGCTGGAGACCGGGGGCGGCATCCGCCAGGCGCTGCCCCTGCTCGGCGAAGCGCCCTTCCTGCTGGTCAATGGCGACGTCTGGTGCGACTTGCCGCTCGACGGCCTGGCGCCGCTGGGCGATGACCTGGCCCGGCTGGTGCTGGTAGACAACCCTGATCATCACCCCCGCGGCGACTTCCATCTCGACGTCGACGGCCGGGTCCACGGCAAGGGCGAACCGCGGCTGACCTTCGCCGGCATCAGCCTGCTCGACCCGGCGCTGGTGGCCGATGAGCCGCCCGGCGCCTTTGCGCTGGCGCCGCTGCTGCGCCGCGCCATGCGCGAGGGGCGCGTGGCGGGCCATCACCACCGCGGCGCCTGGGTCGACGTGGGCACGCCAGAACGGCTGGCCGACCTCGATCGCCGCCTTCGCAGCTGAGCATAAAAGCCGTAGCTGCTATGCTGGCCGCCGTCATCTGATTAACCTCACCGCAGCCTGCCAAGCGAAGGGCGCCGGGAACAGGCGCGTGCAAGCTGCCAGATTACCCAGTAAGGATGCCTTCATCATGAAAGCCAGCGTGAAATGGACCGACGGTCGTCAATTCGTTGCCGAGAGCGGCAGCGGTCACAGCGTGGTCATCGACGGCCCCCCCGATCATGGCGGGCGCAACAGCGGCCCACGGCCCATGGAGCTGCTGCTGATGGGCATGGGCGGCTGCACCTCCTTCGACATCCTCAACATTCTGGACAAGGCCCGCGCCAACGTGACCGACTGCGTGGCCAGCCTCGAGGCCGAGCGCGCCGACGAGGTTCCCAGCGTGTTCACCAAAATTCACGTGCACTTCACCGTGACCGGCAAGGGGTTGAAGGAGAAGCAGGTGGCGCGGGCGGTGGAGCTCTCGGCCGAGAAGTACTGCAGCGCTTCGATCATGCTGGTGCAGGGCGGGGTCGAGATCACCCACTCCTTTACCATCGTCGAGGAGTAGGCGCCGAGCGCCGAGCAGCTTGGCGCTTACAGTCGATAGACGCTCTTGGTCATCACCTTGGACATCAGCTTCATGCCCAGCTTGAGCGGGGCGGGAAAGCGCGTGCCTCCGGCCTCCAGCGCCAGCTGGGCATGCTGGGCCTCCTCCACGGCCATCTGGCGCAGCACCGCGCGCGAGCGCTGGTCTGATGCCGGCAGCTGCACCAGGTGCTCCTCCAGATGGTGGCCGACCTGCTCCTCGGTGGCGGCCACGAACCCCAGGCTGACCCGATCCCCCACGGCCCCGGCCGTGGCGCCGAGGCCGAACGAGGCCGCATAGAACAGCGGGTTGAGCCGGCTGGGGCGCGCCTCCAGCTCCACCAGGCGCATGTCGCACCACGCCAGGTGGTCAACCTCCTCCTCAGCGGCCTGCATCATGCGCTCGCGCACGTCAGGCAGCTTGGCGGTGAGCGCCTGCCCCTGGTAGAGGGCCTGGGCGCACACCTCGCCGGTATGATTGATGCGCATCAGGCCCGCGGCATGCTGGCGCTCCTCCTCGCTCATCGGCGCGTCGTGGAGCGCTTCGTTCGCCGGCGACGGGCGCGACGGCACCGCTGCATGGGGCACCAGGGTGTGCAATACGCTATCGAACTGGTGGATCAGCCGGTCGGTGCGGGAAAGGGATCGGGTCATGACGAGTCTCTCGAGAAGGCACCTGGGGCGTCGAGCGCCCGATGGCACGGCAAGCGCGTCGCGGCTAGCCGGCCGGCCACGTGAAGGCGCGCCCCCCCATCAGGTGCATGTGAATGTGATAGACGGTCTGACCGCCCTGCTCGTTGCAGTTCATCACCACCCGGTAGCCCTGCTCGGCGAAACCCTGCTCGGTGGCCAGCTTCGCGGCGGTAAACTGCAGCCGACCGACCAGCGCCAGGTCCGCTTCCTGAATGTCGTTGAGGGTGGCGATATGCTGCTTGGGCACGATCAGCATATGGGTAGGGGCCTGGGGGTTGATGTCGTTGAAGGCCAGCACAGCATCGTCTTCGTAGACGATGTCGGCGGGAATCTCGCGATCGATGATCTTGCAGAACAGGCAATCCATGGAGCGTTCCTCTCGGTCGGGTCTCGGGTCAGCGGAAGCGCCGCTGGGCAAGCAGGTGGCGCACCAGCGGTCCCAGAATCAGCTCCATGGCCAGCGACAGCCGTGACCCCGGCACCACCAGGGTATGGGGCCGACTCATGAAGGCATCCTGGATCATCGCCAGCAGGTAGGGAAAGTCCACCGTCGCCGGGTCGCGAAAGCGGATCACCACGAACGACTCGGCGTCGGTGGGGATGTCCTGCACCTCGAAGGGATTGGAGGTGTCCACCGTGGGCACCCGCTGGAAGTTGATGTGCGTGCGCGAGAACTGTGGCTGAATGAAGCGCACGTAGTCGTCCATGCGTCCCAGAATGGTGTCGATCACCGCATCCTGCGGATAGCCACGATGACGCATGTCGCGATCGATCTTCTGGATCCACTCCAGGTTCATGGTCGGCGCCACCCCCACCAGCAGGTCGACGTGGCGGGCAATGTCGAGCTCGGCGGTCACCAGCCCGCCGTGCAGCCCCTCGTAGAACAGCAGGTCGGTACCACAGGGCAGCGGCTGCCATTCGGTGAAGGTCCCCACCTGGTAGCCGGCCTCGATCATCTGCTTGTCTTCGGCGTGGATATAGTGGCGATAGGTGCCGTTGCCGTGGTCGCCGTACTCCTGGAACAGCGCCTCGAGCTGGTCGAGTAGGTTGGCTTCCACGGCAAAGTGCGAAAGCTCGTTCTTGCGCTCCGGCTCATCGAGAATGAGCCGCGCCAGTTCGTGGCGGGTATAGCGATGAAAGGCGTCGCCGTCGACAAAAGCCGCATGCACGGCCTCGCGGGCGAACATGCGTTCGAAGGTGCGCTTCACCGTGGTGGTGCCGGCGCCGGAGGAGCCGGTCAGGGCGATGATCGGATACTCCCGGGACATCAGCGCGCCCCCGCCAGCACGTCGCGCAGCGCCGCCGGAATCGCCACCGGGCGGCCCTGGGCCGGGTCGATCAGCATCAGGTTGAGGCGTGCCGTGGCCACCGTGGCGCCGTCGGCCTCACGCAGGACGCGATGGTAGACGCCAAGCGCCTTGCGGCCCGGCGCGGGGATGGCCGTCTCGATGGTCAGTGCCTCGGGCCAGCGCGTCTCGGCCTGGTACTGTACGGCGAGGTCGGCCGCCACGCAGGGATAGCCGCCAAGGTCCCACTCCTGCAGGCCCAGCGCGGCCAGGGCCGCCACGCGAGCTTCATGCAACAGCGAGATCAGCGCATCATGCCCCAGGTGGCGGCCGTAGTTCATATCGGTGATGCGCACCGTCAGCGGGTGACGATGCACCACGTCATCCTCGGGAAAGCTCAGTCTGACACGCTCCATCCTCGCTCCTGATCGTGTTGTGCCGGGGGTCACGCGCCCTCGCGCTCGCGGGCAATGGCCCGATAAGCGATGTCGCGCCGATAGAGCATGTCCGGCCAGGTGATGTTGGCCACCCCCCGATAGGCCTGGTCGCGGGCTGCCGCGACGCTCTCGCCCAGGGCCGTGACGCACAGCACGCGCCCGCCGGCGGTCACCACCTGGCTCGCCGCGTCCTCGGCCGTGCCGGCATGGAACACCTTGCAGCCGCTGGCCTCGGCGGCGTCCAGCCCGGCGATGGCGTCGCCCTTGCGATAGCGGCCCGGATAGCCACCGGCGGCCAGCACCACGCCCACTGCCGCGCGGGGATCCCATTCACAGCGTTGACCGGCCAGTTCGCCGCGCGCGCCGGCCAGGCAGAGTTCGGCCAGGTCGGCGTTGAGGCGCAGCATGATCGGCTGGGTTTCCGGGTCGCCGAAGCGGCAGTTGAATTCGATGACCTTGGGATTGCCGGCGGCATCGATCATCAGCCCCGCGTAGAGGAACCCGGTATAGGGGTGACCTTCGGCGGCCATGCCACTCACCGTGGGCCGAATGACCTGCGTCATGATGCGTTCGAAGACCGCGTCGGTCACCACCGGCGCCGGCGAGTAGGCGCCCATGCCGCCGGTGTTGGGGCCGCTGTCGCCCTCGCTCGCCCGCTTGTGATCCTGGCTGGTGGCCATGGGCAGAATGGTCTCGCCGTCCACCATGACGATGAAGCTCGCCTCCTCGCCCTCGAGAAACTCCTCGATCACCACCCGCGCACCGGCGTCGCCGAAGGCATTGGCCTCGAGCATGTCGCGGATCGCCGCATCGGCCTCGGCGTGGGTCATGGCGACGATAACGCCCTTGCCGGCCGCCAGTCCGTCGGCCTTGATGACGATGGGCGCGCCGACCTCGGCGAGGTAGGCGCGGGCCGCGGTCACGCTGGTAAAGGTACGGTAGTCGGCGGTGGGAATCGCGTGGCGGGCCAGAAAGTCCTTGGAAAAGGCCTTGGAGCCCTCGAGCTGGGCCGCCCCGGCGGTGGGACCGAAGATCGCCAGCCCCGCCTCGCGAAAGCGGTCGACCACCCCCTCGACCAGCGGCGCCTCGGGCCCGACGATGGTCAGCGCGATCTGCTGGTCACGCGCAAAGTCCACCAGGCTCTGCAGGTCACTGGCGCCGATGGCGACATTGACCATGCCCGGCTCGCGGGCCGTGCCGGCATTGCCGGGTGCCACGAAGACGGTTTCCACCTGTGGCGACTGGGCGACCTTCCAGGCCAGCGCGTGTTCGCGGCCACCGCCGCCGATGATCAGGACCTTCATCCGCTGAACTACCTCACAAACGTGCAAGAAACATCGCAGCATTATGTCAGAAAGTTGCCCCAGGCGCCGCTTGCCACGCGTTGTCTACGGCTTGCCGCTATCGTCGTCGCTACCGCTTTCGTTACCGCTTTCGTTGCCGCTGTCACCGCCGGACGTGCCGGGGGGGGTGACGCTCTTCTGCCAGAACTTCATGTTCTCCTCGGCCAGTTCGCGCATCAGCTCCATCGGTGAATGGCGCATCGCCTGCTGCCACTGGTCCTGCACGCGCTTCTGCTGTTCAAGCATCAGCTTGGTGCCCTGCTCCAGATAGCGCGACAGGGGCAGCGGCTGGGCCATGTCATAGACGCGAATGAACTGGGCGAGCAGGTCGTTGGAGAACACCTGGGCATCGCCGTCGGCCTGCTCCTGCTCGATGATGATCGACAGCAGGATGGTCCGGGTGAGGTCTTCGCCGCTCTTGGCATCCTCCACGCGGAACGGCACTTCGTCGAGAATCAGGCCGCGCAGGTCCTCGAGGGTCACATAGCGGCTCTGTTCGGTATCATAGAGCCTGCGGTTGGCATACTTGCGAATCACGCGCACGGCGCTGCTCCTTTTCTTCTACGCAGGGGCGGCTGCCCCCCTGGGGCTATTGTGCACCGCGACACCCACCATGCAAGGCATAGCCGCCAACGCGAGGCTCCATGAACCTGATCCTGCTCTCTGCCGACGACATCGACACCGACCGCCTGGCGCGCGTGCGCGACCCGCGCCGCCTGAACCACCTCCGGGAGGTGCATCGGGCGCGTCCCGGCGATGTGCTGACGCTGGGCATCGCCGACGGGCGACTGGGACGCGGGACGCTGCTCTCGCTGGACGATACCGAGGCGGTGTTCGATGTCGCCGGCCTGGACCAGGCACCGCCGCCGGCGCTGCCGCTGCACCTGGTGCTCGCCCTGCCGCGCCCGCGCATGCTGGCGCGTACGCTGGAGCATGTCACGGCACTGGGGGTGAAACGCATCACCCTGCTCAATACCAAGCGCGTGGAGAAGAGCTACTGGCAGTCGCCGGAACTCGACGCGACCAAGATTGATCGCCATCTGGTGCTGGGGCTGGAGCAGGCACGCGACACCCGGCTGCCGACGGTGACGCTGGCCAAGGGCTTCAGACCCTTCATCGAACAGCAGCTGCCGTCGCTGCTGAAGGGCCAGCGGGGACTGGTGGCGCACCCGGGGATGGCGCAACCCTGCCCGCGCGGCCTCGACGAACCGGTGCTGCTGCTGGTGGGACCGGAGGGCGGCTTCATCGACTGGGAAGTCGACCAGCTGCTCGCGGCGGGCTGCACGGGCATTCACCTGGGGCCGCGCATCCTGCGGGTGGAGACCGCGGTGACGGCACTGCTCGCCCGGCTCTTCTGACCTTGCGCCCTCACGGCGGCTAGTCGTCCTCATCCGGGTCATGGGCGACGAACGGGGAATTTTCGTCGCAGTCGGGCTCGCTGAGGAAGGTCTTGCGCACGTCGAGCAGCCCCAGGTGGCCGATGGAGCGCCGCCCCAGCAGCAGGGGATAGTTCATCTCCTCGCGGTCGCGCAAGCCGAACTGCTCCTCGTAGACCACGCCCCCCAGGCAGACCTTCATCAGCACCACGGGGCGCTCGTCGCGTCCCCCGGCGCCGCGCACGCGCAGGTCCCGGTAGAGCGGCAGCGCCAGGCGATGGCTGAAGGTCTCGCCGCTGGCCTGGTCTTCGAGCCTGAGGCGAAAGCGCACCCACGCCTCGCCGTCCTTCGTGAAGACCTCGATGTCGCGTGCATCCAGTGACGAGGTCAGCGCGCCGCTGTCGAGCTTGGCCTTTACCGCGACGTCCCAGGGCTTCAGGGTCGCTTTTTCCACCCAGCCAAACACCGGCGGCGCGTCGTCGGCAAACGCCGGACTCGCCACCCCCAGCAAAAGCGCGCAGCGCAACGCTGCCTGCCAGTGCTTCTTCACCATGAGCGCCTCCCGGTCAGCGCGCCAGGCGCTCGAGCAGGCGGCGCGTGGCAAAGCCATCCGGCGTCGCCCCAAGGCTTGCCTGATACTGGCGCAGGCCGCGACGAGTGTTGGGGCCCATGATCCCGTCCGGGACGCCAACGTCGAAGCCCTGCTGGTTGAGCAGGCGCTGCATGTCGCGCACCTGAGCGCGGCTCAGCGGCTGCTCATCGCGCGGCCAACCCTGCACGATACCCTCCCGGCCGGCGATCTCGTCGGCCAGCGTGCCGACCGCCAGCGCATAGCTGGTGGCGTTGTTGTAGCGCAGGATGGCGCGGAAGTTGGCGCCCACCAGGAAGGCCGGGCCCTGGGCGCCAGCGGGCACGATCACCGAAGCGGCCGCGAGGTCGGGCAGCGGTTCCCCGTCCACGCTGCGCACGCCCCGCTCGGCCCAGGCGCGACTGGGGCGTCGAATAGAAAGCTCGGTCTCGGCGTAGTCGAAACCGTCGGGGAGGCGAACCTCCACGCCCCAGGGTTGCCCCGCCTGCCAGCCGGCCCGGTCGAGGTAGTGGGCAGTGGAGGCCATCACGTCGGGAATGCTGCCCCAGATGTCACGGCGCCCATCGCCGTCACCGTCCACGGCATAGGCCTCGAAGCTCGAGGGAATGAACTGGGTGTGCCCCATGGCACCGGCCCAGGAGCCCTGCATACGCTCGGGCGAGATGTCCCCGGCCTCCAGGATGCGCAGCGCCGCAAGCAGCTCGCCGCGAGCGAAGGCGCGGCGCCGGCCATCATAGGCCAGGGTAGCCAGGGCCTCCAGGGTCGAAAAGTCACCGAAGTTGCTGCCATAGTTGCTCTCGATGCCCCAGATGGCGACGATCACCTCGGCGGGCACCCCGTAGCGCCGCGCCATCTCGCGCGCCGTGCCGCGGTGATTGTGCAGGCGTTGCCGTCCGTTGGTGACCCGACTCGCCGACACGGCGGTGTCCAGGTAGTCCCAGATCGGCCGCACGAACTCGGGCTGGGCACGGTCGAGTTCGATCACCCGCGGCCGATAGCGCAGGCCGTCCAGGGCCCGCGACAGGGTCGCCTCGCCGATGCCCTCAGCCCGCGCCTCGCGGCGAAATCCGGCCAGCCAGCTGTCGAAATCCAGCGTGGCCGCCGGCTCGGCGGCCTGCTGCTCGGCCGTGGCGTCGGTCGTCGCAGCGTTCGGGACTTTCCCGGCCTCGCTGGCCTCGCTGGAAGGCGTGGCTTGACAGCCGGCCAGCAGCACCAGCAGCAAGGGAGTGGTCAGCATCCGTTTCATTGTCGCTCCTGCAGGGACAGTTCCGTGGTCGGCTCGATCATCGCCCAGATCCGGCCAGCAGGCCAGCCGCTTCAGTAGCCCCAGAGCCGCGCGATCAACAGGCCGTGGCAGGCCAGCACGGTCAGCGTCAGCGGCATACGCAGGGTGTGATACCACACGGGCAGTATCGCCCGGCTGCTGCGGGTCAGTTCGTAAAGACGCACCAGGATGAAACCGCCCGCCAGGACCCAGGCGCCTGTCAGCGGATGGAGCAGCAGCGCCGGCCAGGCGATCAGGCTCGGCGCCATGCTCAGCAGCAGACGCAGCCGAAAGGCCGGGCTGCCCGCCGGCTGCTGCGACATGGCCACTCCCCACTGCACGCCGCCGAGAAACGACAGAATGACCGCGCTGTAGTACAGGAAGGCGTCAACGGCGACGACCTGCCATACCACCGGGGCCAACCATGCGGCCGTCGCGGTGGCCACGAAGGGAATCAGGCCTGCCAGGCCCAGCATCAAGGGCAGGAATGGCGTGGCGGTAGGCATCGGGGCGGCTCTCCTTAATCCGGGTCGGCAAATAGCGATAACGGCGCCAGCGGGGCGGCAAAGCGCGACGGCGACACCCGCCAGGGTTGGTGCCGGGCTTGCCCGGGAGGCAACTCGGCCAACTCGGGTTGCCAGTGGGCCACGTAGTCGCCGGCGGGGTCATAATGCGCTGCCTGCTTGAGCACATTGAACCTGCGGTCGCGGGTGTCGCGTCCGACCCCGGCGACATAGCGCCAATTGCCCCAGTTGCTGGCGACGTCGTAGTCGAGCAGACAGTGCTCGAACCAGGCCGCGCCGAGCCGCCAGTCGCCGTCCAGTTCATTGACCAGGAAGCTGGCCACGTTCTGCCGCGCCCGATTGGAAAGCCATCCGGTGGCGGATAGCTCGCGCATGGCGGCATCCACGAACGGCACGCCGGTACACCCCTCACACCAGGCACGGAAGCCTGGACTGGGGGCGGGCAGCTGGCGCTCGCCATACAGTGAAGCGCCCTCCTGCCGCGCCGCCCAGTGGAAATAGTCACGCCACAGCAGCTCGAAAATTACCCAGTAGCTCGATTCGTTGGCCCCGTGACTGGCTTCCCAGGCGCGCACCGCATCGTGCACCTGGCGCGCCGACAGGCAGCCGTGGGCCAGCCAGGGGGAGAGCCGCGTGGAGAAGTCGGCACCGACGAGACCATTGCGGGTCTGCTTATAGCGCGCCACGGCGCCGCTCTCCCACAGATAGTGATCAAGCCGCGCCCGAGCGGCCGCCTCGCCGCC
>Ga0207414_1000541_pt1 | contig 16535 bp, 12 predicted proteins | sample PonA231FremontCA_2_FD_187269 | JGI IMG/M metagenome (GOLD analysis project Ga0207414, IMG submission 187269) | Marine sediment microbial community from Fremont, CA, USA - Pond A23 Sediment 1 (SPAdes) | ecosystem: Environmental > Aquatic > Marine > Unclassified | place: USA: Fremont, California... | reverse complement strand
GACGCCCAGGCGCTGCGCGAGATCGCCGCCCAAGTGCGCCACAAAGTGGCCTCGCTGCCCGGTACGCGCAACGTGCGTGACGACTGGGGGCCCTGGATCAAACGGCTGCGTGTCGAGGTGGACCCCGCGCGCGCACTGCGCGCCGGCGTCACCGAACGCGACGTGGCGGTAAGCTTGCAGACCGCGCTGTCGGGGCTGCAGGTCGATACCTTCCGTGACGACGACACGCTGGTGCCGATCCAGTTGCGCAGCCAGCACGGCGAGACGCGCTCGCCCGATGCGCTCGCCGGCATCACTGTACTGCCTGCCGAGGGTGGGGCAGGCGTGCCGCTGGCCCAAGTCGCCGAGGTCGAGCTCGACTGGGGCCCGTCGCGCATTCTGCGCCGAGATCGCTTCCGGACCATCGCCGTGGCGTCCGAGCTGGCCGAGGGCGTGACCGCCGCCTCGCTGGTGGAGACGCTGCGCCCCTGGCTGGAGGCACAGCAGGCGGACTGGCCGGAGGGATTCTTTTATGCGTTCGGCGGCGAGGTGGAGTCCTCGCGCACCGCCATGGAATCGATCGCCGCGAAACTGCCCGTCGGGGCGATGGTGATCCTGCTGCTGCTGGTGATGCAGTTCAATTCCCTGCGCCGGCCGCTGATCATTCTGGCCACCATCCCCATGGCGATGATCGGTGTGGTGCTGGGGCTGACGCTCACCGGCTCCTACTTCGGCATCATGACCTTTCTCGGCGTGGTCTCACTGGCCGGCATCGTGATCAACAACGGTATCGTGCTGATCGACCGCATCGATCGCGAGGCCCGCGACGGCCTGAGCCCGGCGCAGGCCATTCTCGAGGCGGGTCGACGGCGGCTGCGCCCTGTGGCCATGTCCACCCTGACCACCAGCGGTGGCCTGGTGCCGCTATGGCTGGGCGGAGGACTTTTGTGGGCGCCGATGGCCATTGCCATCATCTTCGGGCTGCTGGTGGCCGCGGTGCTGACGCTGTGCATCGTGCCCGTGCTCTACTCGCTATTGATGCGGGTGCCCTTCGATGACGTCGATGCGCCGCCGCGAGACGTCAAGGGTCAGCGCGACAGTGGGGCGGCGAGTGTGTCAGGCTGAGCGCTTTTCCCCCTGAGGTGACCGCCATGCAGCGCGTGGCCATTCTTGTTGATGTTCAGAATGTCTATTACACCACCCGCGAGGCCTTCGGCCGTCACTTCAACTATCACGCCTTGTGGGACCGCGTCGCCGCCGGGTGCGAGGTGGTCGAGGCCAATGCCTACGCGGTAGAGCGCGGCGACCCTCGCCAGCAGCAGTTCCAGGCCATCCTGCGCCGCATCGGTTTCAGCGTGAAGCTCAAGCCTTTCATTCAGCGTCGCGATGGCTCTGCCAAGGGGGACTGGGACGTGGGCATCGCCCTGGATGCCATTGAGGTCGCGCCGCGTGTCGACCGGGTGGTGCTGGTCTCCGGTGACGGCGACTTCGATCTGCTGGTCGAGCGGCTGCGCGAGCGCCATGGCGTGATAGTCGAGGTGGTCGGCGTGACGCGGCTCACCGCCGATTCACTGATTCGCGCGGCTAGCCACTTCGTGCCCATCGAGGGAGCGTTGTTGCGCTAGGCTGTGCCAGGTGTGAGCGGCGGCGATAACCGGTACAATCGCGCCCCCTTCACGCACTGACCTGGACCCCTCATTGATCTCCACCGCCAATATCACCATGCAGTTCGGCGCCAAGCCGCTGTTCGAGAATGTCTCCATCAAGTTCGGCAACGGCCATCGCTATGGCCTGATCGGCGCCAACGGCTGCGGCAAGTCTACTTTCATGAAGATCCTCGGCGGTGACCTGGAGCCCTCATCGGGACAGGTGATGGTCGAGTCCGGCGCGCGGCTAGGCAAGCTGCGCCAGGACCAGTTCGCCTTCGAGGAGGAGCGGGTCATCGACACCGTGATCATGGGCAATGCCGAGCTTGCGCAGGTCGCGGCCGAGCGCGAGCGCATCTACTCGCTGCCCGAGATGAGCGAGGCAGACGGCATGGCGGTGGCCGACCTGGAGGTACGCTTTGCCGAGCTCGACGGCTATACCGCCGAGGCGCGGGCCGGTGAGCTGCTGCTGGGACTCGGCATCCCGCTGCACCAGCACACGGGGCCCATGAGCGAAATCGCCCCGGGCTGGAAGCTGCGCGTGCTGCTTGCCCAGGCGCTGTTTGCCGATCCCGATGTGCTGCTGCTTGACGAGCCCACCAACCACCTGGACATCAACACCATCCGCTGGCTGGAAGGGATGCTCACGGCGCGCAGCAGCACCATGATCATCATTTCTCATGACCGCCACTTCCTCAATAGTGTCTGCACCCACATGGCGGACCTCGACTATGGCGAGGTCACGCTGTTTCCCGGCAACTATGATGACTACATGACCGCCGCTACCGCCGTCCGCGAACGTCAGCACGCCGACAACGCCAAGAAGAAAGCGCAGATCGCCGAGCTTCAGGCCTTCGTCAGCCGCTTCTCGGCCAATGCCTCCAAAGCCAAGCAGGCCACCTCCCGCGCCCGACAGATTGACAAGATCAAGCTTGAGGACATCAAGCCCTCGAGCCGCGTCAGCCCCTTCATCCGCTTTCAGCAGGCCAAGAAGATTCACCGCAATGCCGTCAACGTCGAGGCGATCAGCAAGGGCTTCAGCGCCTCGGCACCGCTGTTCGAGCGTTTCTCGATGAGCGTCGAGGCCGGCGAGCGCATCGCTATCATCGGCCCCAACGGCATCGGCAAGACGACCCTGCTGCGGACCCTGGCCGGTGAGCTGGCGCCGGATGCCGGAGCCGTGCGCTGGACCGACAGCGCTGAACTCGGCATCTTCGCGCAGGATCATGCCGACGACTTTGCCTTTGATGCCACGCTGTTTGAGTGGATGGCCCAGTGGACACAGGGCGGCGAGCAGGAGGTGCGCGGTGCCCTGGGCAGAATGCTGTTCTCCAGCGACGATATCGGCAAGTCGGTCAAGGTGATCTCTGGCGGCGAGCAGGGCCGCATGCTGTTCGGCAAGCTGGCGCTGACGCGGCCCAATGTGCTGCTGATGGACGAGCCGACCAATCACCTGGACATGGAATCCATCGAAGCGCTCAACCTGGCCCTGGAGAACTATCCCGGCACGCTGATCTTTGTCAGCCACGACCGTGAGTTCGTCTCCTCCCTGGCCACCCGTATTCTCGACATGAGCGATGGTGGCGTCACCGACTTCAGCGGCAGCTACGACGACTACCTGCGCAGTCAGGGACTGTTTGGCTGATGCCTTGCGGTCGTTTCACGAGCTGGGGTCGGCGAGGGGTGATCGGCGAGATACGCACGATACGATTGCCTTGATACGCATCAAGCGCGATGCGCGCCGTTTGGCTAGGATGACAGTGTGGCTCACTCGCCCGCATCAGGGCGGCATAAGGAGGAGTGGCAATGCGCTTTCATCAGGTCAAGGAACTCGTCGCCTGGGCGGCCGAGTATCATCGCAACCTTGCTGAGCAGTACCGTCAGCTCGCCGCCAGCGACGTCAGCGACCGGGTACGCATGGCGCTGGACTACCTGGCCGAGCACGAGCGCAAGATGCAGACCGAACTCAGCGAGTACCTCGAGGAGGCGCGTGAGCATCGCCCGGTGCTCGAGACCTGGTTCGATGACCCCAGCGATTTTCCCCATGCGCCGACCCTTGACCGTCTCACCCAGCGCGTCTCCTGCGACAGCGTGCAAGACGTGCTCTCCACGGCGCTGACCATGCACAGAACGCTGCAGGACCTGTATGCTCATCGTGTCGAGCGGGCAACGGCCGAGGCTGAGCGCGAGTTCTTCGCCTCGCTCGCCCAGGGGCACGAAGCCGAGGTGCGGCGTATTGCGCGCGACATGCAACGACTCGAGGACTACTAAGGAGAAAGCGATGTCGGATCAGATCCTGTCACTCAAGCTGCTGGGTTACTGGACGGACGAGCAACTGGACGAGATTCCCGAGATGTCAGGCATCTTCTGCGTCTATGCCGGCAGGGGGGCAGGGGAGAGTGAGCCTGCCATCGAACGGCTGCTCTACATCGGCGAGTCCGGCGATGTTCGCCAGCGTATTCGCCACCATGAACTGCGCAGTGCATGGACCGCGGAGTGCCAAGAGGGCCAGCAGGTCTTCTACAGCGTGGCGGCGGCGACCTATGTCTATCGCGAACGGCTCGAGGCGGCATTGGTCAACGTCCACAAACCGCCGGTGAACACGGATTACATCGAGCGCTTTCCTTTCGACTCCACTGAGGTGCATCTGCGCGGCCATACCGACAAGCTGATGACCCAGTTCATCGTCGAGCGGAATGACTGATGGCGGCATCTCGCCAGCCTGCTCGGCCGCGGCGTTTGCCGCGGCTCGAGGCGCTGCTGGCCGATCCACCGGGCCCTGACGACGATACGCTGATGGCCCATGAGCTGCTCGAAGATGCGATTCGGCTACGAGCCAGCGATATCCATATCGATCCGTCACCGGCCCAGTGGCGGATCCGTTTGCGCATCGACGGGCGTGTCGTGCATGGTCTGGCATTGGAGGCCGGGGAAGGACGCCAGCTGGTCAACCAGTTCAAGGTGCTCTCGGGCCTGGACCCGATGCCTTCCCATGTGGCCCACGCCGGAAGCTTCAGCTGGCCAAGTGGTGAGCATGAGGACGCGGCGCTCTCTCTGCGCGTGACGGCCGTGAACTGCGTCAGCGGCGAGAAACTGGCGATTCGCTTTCTCTCGCCGCCTAAGACCTTCGAAGACATTCGCGCGCTGGGCATCGGCGAACAGGGCGCACTGGGCATCCGTCTGTGGATGGATGCCACCGGCGGCATGCTGCTGGTGGCTGGCCCTACCGGCGCCGGCAAGACCACCACGCTCTACACCCTGCTGAACCAGCTGCGTCTCACCGACAGCCACGTGGTCACCCTTGAGGATCCCGTGGAGTATCCCATCTCTGGCATCAACCAGATCGAGGTGGATGCCGAGCGTGGCCTCGATTTTGCCACCGGCACACGCTCTATGCTGCGCCTCGACCCTGACTACGTGCTGATTGGCGAGATTCGCGACCCGGCGTCGGCGGCGGCCGCGGTCAGCGTAGCCAGCAGCGGCCGCTCATTGATGGGGACTCTGCACAGTCGCGATGCCGTTGGTGCGGTGTCGGCGCTGCGCCACATGGGACTTGAGGACGCCGAGATCAGTGCCACGCTGGGACTTGTCATCGCCCAGCGTCTGGTGCGCTGCCTGTGCCGCCACTGCCGTGAACGCCAGCCGACCCCTGAGGAAGACGTTCGCTGGCTCGAGGCAGTGGGCCTTGAGGTACCCGAGCACGCCTGGGTTCCCGTGGGCTGTGAGCACTGCGACGGGCTTGGCTATCGCGAGCGTACCGGCGTTTTCGAGGTGTGGCAGCCCACGCCGGAGGATCATGCTCTGCTGATGCGCCACGTCGACGACGCAGTGCTACGCCGACAGCTGCTGGCGCGGGGCGAGACGCTGATGTTTGCCGACGGTCTGGCCAAGGCCGCCGAGGGCGTGACAACGCTGCGCGAAGTGTTGCGCATGGGCGCCATCCTGCCTGCCTAGCCCTTCTTGGACCTGGTCCCGCGGCACAAGGGGCGTCTGTCTTCCCTATCCTGACAGCGGCGAGGCAATCCGGTATAACGGCACTCACTGCCCGTCACGACCGTTGCCTCCAGCGAGACGTTACCGATGACCTATCTCTCCCGCCGCCGCTTTGCCCTCCTGGTGCTGAGCTCGCCGCTGCTGCTGGCCCTGCCGGCGTCGGCCAGCCTGATGGACGGCCTGCTTACCCGGGCCATTGTCCCGCGTCACGACAGCGAACTGTGGGTGCTGGTCGACGACCGTGAGGCATCGCTCAGCGTCTATCGCGGCAGCCGACGACTCGAGCGCTTTGCGCCAATCTCGCTGGGACGCGGTGGTGCCAGGCCGGAGCGCCAGCGCGGTGACCGTGCCACGCCACTTGGCGAATTCCGAGTCAATCGTTTCAACCGCCAGAGCAAGTTTCATATCTTCATCGGACTTGACTATCCCACCCCCACCCATGCGCGTATGGCGTTGGCATCCGGGATCTACAGCCAGCAGGACTACGACGACTACTTCGTCTACTACCGTCGCCATGGCTATCCGCCGCAAGACACGCGTCTGGGGGGCTTTATCGGCATCCATGGCGTGGGCAACGGAGACCCCGACATCCACGAGCGCTTCCATTGGACCGATGGCTGCGTGGCGGTAACGGATACCCAGGTCGAACGCCTGTCGGCGCTGATCGACATTGGCACACGTGTCGTCATCCGCTAGGCTTTACATGCGCAAGGAACGTACTAAGCTGTGGACAAAAGCGGTGGCGTACTATAGAACATCGGTAGCTTCCGCTGCCTAGCAGCCCACTCGGCTGCGCGCGAGCCTGTTTACGCAGGAGCCTGATTTCAGGCAACATCAACGCCGTACCCAAGGAAGACTCAAGGAGAACATTATGACTCTGAAAACTACCCTGAAGCTGACCGCTGCCGCCGCCTCGCTGGCCATTCTGGCCGGTTGTGCCTCTACCAGCGCTCTGGAAGATGTCCGCATGACCGCTGAGTCTGCCCAGGCCGACGCCGCCGAGGCGCGCAGCATCGCCACTCAGGCACAGAACACCGCCAACCAGGCGCAGCGCGACGCTCAGGCAGCCATGCAGATGGCCGAGCAGAACCGCGAAGAGATGAACCGCATGTTTGAGCGTTCCATGCAGAAGTGATCGTTTTCTACCGCCTTCCTTAGGCGGTGGCGAAACGTTCATCTCGGGGGCCTCGCCGGTATCGGCGGGGCCCTCGCTTTATTGTTTGTCGAGCTTTTCTGTCAGCGGACTGAGGTAACACCCTCAGATTGGTTACGGCGGCCCAAGAAACCTCGCCCGATAGGGTGAAGAGCTTCAGCCTTGACGACCCTCGCGGGAGCCGCCATATTAATTTTAATGTTAAAAAATGTATCATTTCTGGCAGAGTCATAGTCGCTAGATAACTCGGTGATACGCACGAATGAAGCTGCCTCCGACCAAGAACGCCGTTAGGCGCTCTCCCCATGCCTCGATAGAGGGAAAACGCCATGGACATTTCCGTTGATGACATTGAACGACTTGTTGTGGCCATGGACGAGCAGGGATATGGCGTCCTTCACGGCTTTGTGTCGCAACATGACCTCGACGCCGCTGCGCGTTTCGTTGTCGCTGAGAGCGCCAAGCACGACGGCCAGTACTTCTCTTACAACGGTCCCGAGTGCGTTGCCGGGACGCTGATGGATGAACTCGGAAAGTCGCCCCCCTTTCGCGGCCTTCTTGAAGCGGTTTATGAGCGAGCGGCTAGACGCCCTGCTCCATCCAGTGAAATCTACCAGGCGCTGCGAGTGGTTGCTGGGGAGACGGGGCTAAAGAAGGCCTGGAAATTTCATTACGACTCCTATGTAATCACGGCACTGGTCCCTATCGTCATGCCGTCTGGGCCGGAGAATGCCCGTGGCGATCTGGTCATTTACCCGAGTCTGCGTAGCATTCGCCGCTATGCCGTGACAAACGTTATTGAACGTGTCTTTTTCCAGAATCGGATAGTGCAATATCTGATGGCAAGCCGTATCGCCCGTCGACTCTGGAAGGCACAAGTGATTCCCATGGAGCCCGGTAATCTCTACTTCTTTCGAGGTTATCAATCTCTGCACGCCAACAAACCTTGCGCGGTTGATGCTCTGCGCTGTACAGCGCTGTTCCACTTCGCAGACCCTCACGAAGACTCTTTGCTGTACCGCTATATTCGTAATCGTCGTCAGCGCAGGCGCAATTCCACCGCCGGATCACAGGCGGGAGCCTCTGCTGACGGCTGATGCGGCACACCGGCCGCAGGCCGCGCTGATCAAAGCCTGTCTTTTAACGCTCCAAGGTCTGTCTGCTATTTAAGGGTCACGACAACGTTTCGAAGTCTTCGAACGATGCTGTATGGCAGCCAGCAACATATCGCCTGATTCACCGGCAGGGCGTGAATATTAGCCCCCCGCATGCCTGCCAGAAGACGTAGTGGCCTCCGCAGCAATCAACTCCAGCCTTTCCCAGAGCGTTTCCGGCTCCGATGCGGTGGCATCGAGCGGCACGGGCATGCCCCGTGGGACCTCCACGACCTCGCGCAGGCGGGCATAATCGACCGCATAGTCGAGTCCGCTGACCGCTGTGTCGACGGCGTCGAGGGCATCGGTGATGCGCTGGATGGTGGTGCCGTCACCTTCCTCCAGGTAGGGGTAGGCCTGAACGTGCAGGATACCCGCGGCCCAGCCGAGTTTGAGGGTCTCGTTGATCAGCCGTACCTGGGTGCCGATGGGCAGGCGCGGGAAGAGGGCTTCGATATCCTCGGGCAGCATGCGAATGCAGCCGTGGGTGACGCGCATGCCGACCCCCTCAGGGCGATTGGTCCCGTGAATCAGGTAGCCGGGAATGCCCAAACGCATCTTGCGGCTGCCCATCGGGTTATCGGGGCCTGGCGGCACCACGCCTGGCAGGTGACGGCCCTGCTCGGCGTGCTCCCTGATGATCGACTGCGGGGGATACCAGGCCGGATTCTTCTCCTTGGCGGTGATGCGCGTGGTGCCCAAGGGTGTCTTCCAGTCCATGCGCCCCACCGCGATGGGGTAGGTCTCGACCCGCGGTGTCTTGCCCTCCTCGGCGGGGGGATAGTAATAGAGACGCATTTCCGCGACGTTGACCACCAGGTCCCGGCGGGGACCCTCGGGCAGGATGAAGCGGCCGGGAATCACGACCTCGGTGCCCGCGAAAGGTGCCCAGATGCTGGTCCCCGGGTTGGCGCGCACCATCTCCTCGTAGCCGATGCCATGGGCATGCCCGATATCGATCAAGGTGTCCCCGTCTTCGGCAATGACGGTATAGACCTCGCCGATCAGGTCGCCCTCTTCGGGAAGCGGATAGTGGCCACTGGGCCAGTCGTCGGGAGCAGCCTGGGCCGAGCCGACCAGCACGGCACTAAGCCACAGCGCAATGGCACATCGCCGAGGGGGCCCGAGCAGAGCAGCGGAGAGCTTCATGGACGTGGTCTCTTGGTTACCATGAACGGCGGAGCTGTCAGGCCCGCCATGGGATGGTAGACCTTATCAGTATGGTCCGCTGGGGCAGGCTGGCGCCAGTCAGCCTGCTTCATGCTGCCTGGGTCTTGTGGTTGAGGGTCTCGAGCAGTTGTTCTATCGCCTGGAAACGGGCCTCCTGCTTTTCCATCGGCGCCTCGAAGCGCAGTGTATCGGCGCCATCCAGGCGATAGCGGTCAGGCGCTCGCTGGATCAGCTCCACCAGCACCAGCGGGTCGACCGCGGTCTGGCCACCGAAGATCAGCCGTCCCTTCTCCGGGCCCGCCTCCAGGCGGGTGATGCCCAGCCGCTCGGCGCGCTGGCGCAGCCGGGTCTGGCGCAGCAGCGTCTTGACCGGCGGTGGCAGCAGTCCGAAGCGGTCGATCATTTCCACCTGCAGTTCCTTGAGCTCGGCCTCATCGGCGGCGCTGGCAATACGCTTGTACATCACCAGGCGCTGCTGGACGTCGTGCAGGTACTCGTCGGGGATCAGTGCCGGCAGGTTGAGACTGACCTCGACGCCCTGATCCAGGGGCGCATCGATGTTGGGCATGCGACCCTCGCGGATGGCCGACACCGCGCGGTCGAGCATCTGCATATAGAGGCCGTAGCCGATGGCTTCCATCTGGCCGCTTTGCTCCTCGCCAAGCAGCTCCCCCGCGCCGCGGATCTCCATGTCGTGACTCGCCAGGGTGAAGCCCGCACCGAGGTCTTCGGCCCCGGCGATGGCCTCGAGGCGCTTGACGGCATCCTTGGTCATGACACGCGGCGGCGGAGCTAGTAAATAGGCGTAAGCCTGGTGGTGGCTGCGTCCAACGCGCCCGCGCAGCTGGTGGAGCTGAGCGAGGCCGAATTTGTCGGCCCGTTCGATGACGATGGTGTTGGCACTGGGCACGTCAATGCCGGTCTCGATGATGGTCGAACAGACCAGCACGTTGAAGCGTTTGTGATAGAAGTCCGACATCACCCGCTCCAGAGAGCGCTCCGGCAGCTGGCCATGGGCGACGCCGACGCGGGCGTCGGGCACCAGCTCGCGAATCTTCTCGGCGGCGGTCTCGATGGTCTTGACCTCATTGTGCAGGAAGTAGACCTGGCCGCCGCGCAGGATCTCGCGCAGGATTGCCTCCTTGATCACCGCCTCGTCGCGCTGCTGGACAAAGGTTTTCACCGACAGCCGGCGCGCCGGCGGCGTGGCAATGATCGAGAGGTCGCGAATACCGCTCATCGCCATGTTCAGCGTGCGCGGGATCGGGGTAGCGGTCATGGTCAGGATGTCGACCTCGGCCCGCAGCCCTTTGAGGCGTTCCTTCTGGGCCACGCCAAAACGATGCTCTTCATCGATGATCAAGAGCCCCATATGGGGCAGCTTGGTGCTCTTGGCCAGCAGCTTGTGCGTGCCAATGACGATATCTGCCTGCCCGGCCTCGATGCGCGCCAGCGAGGCGGCCTGGCCCTTGCCTGCCGTGAAGCGTGAGATCAGCTCGATGTTAACGGCGGTATCGGCAAAACGGTCGCGGAAGTTCTCGTAGTGCTGGCGGGCGAGCAGGGTCGTCGGTACCAGGACGACCACCTGCCGGCCAGAGTGGACGGCGAGGAAGGCGGCACGCATGGCGACTTCCGTCTTGCCGAAACCCACGTCGCCACACACCACCCGGTCCATGGGCCGGGGGGCGGTCATGTCGCCGATCACGGCCTGGATGGCGACGCGCTGGTCGGGGGTTTCCTCGAAGGGGAAACTGGCAGCAAAGCGGGCGTACTCGACATCGGGCGGGGCACAGGCAAAGCCCTGCTTGGCTTCGCGACGGGCGTAAATATCCAGTAGTTCGGCGGCGGTGTCGCGGATCTTTTCGGCGGCGCGGCGGCGGGCCTTTTCCCACTGGTCCGAACCCAACCGATGCAGCGGTGCCAGCTCGTCATCGGCACCGGCATAGCGCGAAATCAGGTGCAGGCTGTCCACCGGCACGTAGAGGCGCGCCCCGTCGGCGTATTCCAGGGTCACGAACTCGGCAGCTTGGCCCCCGGCCTCGATCGTCTCGAGCCCCTTGTAGCGCCCCACGCCATGAGCTTGATGGACCACCGGGGCGCCCGGCTTTAGCTCGGAGAGGTGGCGTATGGCCATCTCGCTGTCGTCGGTGGCGCGCTCACGGCGGCGACTCTGACGGACCACCTCGCCGAACAGTTCCGTTTCGCTGATGACTGCCAGGTCCGGGTCGGTCAGCCATAGGCCGGCGTCTATCTCGCCTTCGGTAATCGCCAGGCGAGCATCGCCGGCAAGAAAGCCCGGGAAGTCGGCCACGTGCCCCAGCGCCAGCCGCAGTGGCGCAAGCGTCTCCTCCAGCGCTTCGCGACGACCGCGTGACTCGGCGACGAACAGCACCCGGGTGGCCGGGTGGTCGGCCAGGAAGTGCTCCAGCGCCGCGAGCGGCTGCTTGGCGCGGGCGTTAACCGTCACCATCGGCGGTGTGCGCGTGGCAGGCGTAACGGCGTGGCGATGGTCGGCGGCGTCGGTCAGGGCGACGCGGGGGTGGCGTTTGATGGCGCCAAACACCTCGGCGACCGGCACGAAGGCGCGATGGGGCGGCAGCAGGGGGCGAGTGGGGTCGACGCCGAGGTTTTCATAGCGGCTCTCGATCGCCGCCCAGTGATGCTCAGCCGCCTCGAACACACCGGGCAGCATGGCCACGCGGGTGCCCTCGGCGAGATGCTCGAAGAGCGTGGCGGTCTGTTCGAAAAACAGCGGCAGGTACTGCTCCAGGCCGGGCGAGGGGATGCCCTTGAGCGCATCGACGTAGAGCGGGCACTGCCGTGGATCCACGTCAAACAGCGTCTCGAAGCCCTCGCGAAAGCAGGCAATGGCGCTGCGCGCCAGGGAATACTCGTGAGCGGGCAGCAGTTCCACCCGCTCAACCCTGTCCTGACTGCGCTGGGTATCCGGGTCGAAATGGCGCAGCGTGTCGATCTCCTCGTCAAATAGGTCGATACGTAGCGGTGCTTCGGCGCCCATGGGATAGAGGTCGATCAAGGCACCGCGCAGCGCGTATTCGCCGGGCTCGTAGACCGTCTCCACGGCGCGGTAGCCGGCCCGCGACAGGGCGTCGCGAAAACCCTCGCGATCCAGGGTCTGACCGGTTTCCAGCGTCATCACGCGCCCGGCGATGTAGTCGACGGGCGGCAGGCGCTGCATCAGCGTATTCATCGCCGCCAGCACGATACCATGCTCGCCGTCCTGCAGCCGGCGCAGCGTGCGCAGACGCGCCGACACGATGTCCTGGTGCGGCGAGAAGCTGTCGTAGGGCAGTGTCTCCCAGTCCGGGAAGGGCAGCACCGGCAGATGGCCGTAGAAGCCCAGGTCGTTCTCCAGGCGCTGGGCCGTGGCCGTGTCGGGGGTGATCACCAGCAGCGGAGCGTCTTCGGCCAGATGGGCCAGCGCCAGGGCCGTGGCGCTGCCGGGCGGCGTCTGCCAGTAGAGGATATCGCGCAGCCCCTGGGGGCGCGGCGGGTCAAGCGGCGAGAAAGTCGGCATGCTATCGGTTACCCAACCGTGGTCGTGAGCGGCGTATGAGGTGAGGGCATGATACCAGCCTCCCGGCCGCGCTGTAGTCGGAGGCGCGATTGTGTAAATCGCCTACAGCGGGTGCGACCATCCTGCAATTGCCCTGACGGGGGTGGCCCCGGATAATGCGTTGTTATCACCCCACCTGTTCCTTTGACATAGAGGTCACCCGTGAGCCAGCAAGCCCCCGATACCGTCTTCCAGGAATGGCATGACAACCAGGCAATTGCCGAGCAGATGATCCCGATGATCGGCAGCCTCTATCGTCACAACAACGTGGTCGTGACCCTGTTTGGTCGGTCGCTGTTCAACCGCAGCGTGATCCGTATCCTCAAGGATCATCGCTATGTGCGCAAGGTTGAAGGGACCGAGCTCTCCGTCCGCGACACCTTTCCGCTGATCAAGGCGATGACCGAGCTGAGCCTGGGGCCGGCCCACGTCGACGTCGGCAAGCTTGGTGTGGCATTCAAGGCGCGAGGCGGTGATCCGGTGGCGTTTCTCAAGGAGGAACTGGCCGAGATCGTCAATGCCCACGATTCCGTCGGTGATAACGGCAAGCCCAAGGATGTGGTTCTCTACGGCTTTGGACGTATCGGACGGATTCTGGCGCGGGTGCTGATCGAGAAGGCCGGCGGTGGCAATCTGCTACGCCTGCGCGCCATCGTGGTGCGCGGTCGCGGCGACATCGCCAAGGACCTGGAAAAGCGCGCCAGCCTGCTGCGCCGTGATTCGGTGCACGGTCCCTTCAACGGGACCATCAGCGTTGACGCCGAGGCGCGCACGCTGACGGCCAACGGCAACGTCATTCGCGTGATCTACGCCGACTCGCCCACCGAGATCGACTACACCGCCTACGGCATCGACAACGCCGTGGTGGTCGACAACACCGGTATCTGGCGTGACGAGGCGGGCCTTGGCCAGCATCTCGAGTGTCGTGGCGCGGCCAAGGCGATCCTGACGGCGCCGGGCAAGGGCAGCATTCCCAACATCGTCTACGGCATCAATCATGGCGACATCGGCGAGGACGAGCGCATCATTTCGGCGGCCTCCTGCACCACCAATGCCATTGTCCCGGTGCTCAAGGTGCTCAACGACGCCTTTGGCGTCGAACACGGCCACGTGGAGACCGTGCACTCCTACACCAACGACCAGAACCTGATCGACAACTACCACAAGGGCGATCGCCGCGGCCGCAGCGCGCCGCTCAATATGGTGCTGACTGAGACCGGGGCCGCCAAGGCAGTGGCCAAGGCGCTCCCCGAGTTCGAGGGCAAGCTGACCGGCAATGCCATTCGCGTACCCACCCCCAACGTCTCCATGGCAATTCTCAATCTGCGCCTGGACAAGCCGACCGATGCCGCTGAGCTCAACGACTATCTGCGCCGCATGTCGCTGGACTCGCCCTACCAGAAGCAGATCGACTATGTCGATTCGCCGGAAGTGGTGTCCACCGACTTCGTCGGCAACCGTCATGCCGGTATCGTCGACGCCAAGGCAACCATTGCCAACGGCAAGAATGCCGTGGTCTACGTGTGGTATGACAACGAATTCGGCTATAGCTGCCAGGTGATCCGCATCCTGCAGCAAGTCTCCAACGTGAACTTCCTGAAGCTGCCGCGCGCCAGGGGCTAACGCCTTACGGGCAGCACGGTCACCCGGCGCCGAGCCGTCAAGCCGCTCTCTGCAGGACGTCAGGTGCCAAGGTATCGCGAACCCCCACTGGATCCCGTCTCCAGTGGGAGTTTTTGCGTTGACGCCAGCAGCGCCACAGGCTGCTTGGCGCCCGGCGGTGCGACACTATTGCGCTTGCCAGGGACGGCCGCTTGCGACCTAAGGTCAGGTGGCCATACTCCCCGCTTGTCTTTATAATATGGTGGATTTTTCGGGGTGGTTCGAGCGAGCTTCGGGCCTGACTGGTAACGTACTGAAATAGATAGATTCGAATCCATTCGAACCCCTTTCTTTCTCTTTCCGATCCATCAACTGGGCGAGACTATGATCGAAGTCAAGAAAGGCCTGGATCTCCCCATCACGGGGGCGCCGGAAGCGCGTATCGAAGACGCGCGGCCGGTGCGGCATGTGGCCCTGCTGGGCACCGACTATGTCGGCATGAAGCCGACCATGGAGGTCCGCGAGGGGGACAAGGTCAAGCTGGGTCAGTTGCTCTTCACCGACAAGAAGATTGACGGCGTGCGCTTCACCGCCCCCGCCGGGGGTGAGGTCGTCGCCATCAATCGCGGCGAGAAGCGCAAGCTGCTCTCGGTAGTGATCAAGGTTGACGACAGCGAGGAGGCCGTGGCGTTCACGGCACACGGTCGCGACAAGCTCGAGCGTCTCGAACGTCAGGCGGTTGTCGATCAGCTGGTCGAGTCGGGGCTGTGGACTGCGCTGCGCACCCGTCCTTACTCGCGTACGCCGGCCATCGACAGTGAGCCGACCGATATCTTCGTGACGGCCATCGATACTCATCCGCTGGCCGCCGACCCTGCCGACATCATCAACGCCCAGGTCGAGGCCTTCGAGGATGGTCTCAAAGTGCTGGCGCACCTGACGTCAGGCAAGGTCTATCTGTGTACCGCCCCTGACGCGCGCATCCCGGGCGGCGACGTCAACGGCGTTCAGCTCGAGACCTTTGCCGGCCCACATCCTGCCGGCCTGGTGGGGACCCACATTCATCATCTCTCGCCCGTGGCCCTGCACAAGCGGGTCTGGCATATCGGCTACCAGGACGTCATTGCCTTCGGCAAGCTGTTTGCCGAAGGGAAGCTGGACGTCAGCCGCGTGATCGCCGTGGGTGGACCGCGCGCCGAGAACCCCCGTCTGCTGCGCACCCGCCTCGGCGCCAGCACCGAGGAACTGCTGGCCGGGGAAGTTGTCGACCCTGAAGGCACGCGCATCATATCCGGCTCGGTGTTTGGCGGTGCGACGTGTGAAGGAAACCTGCGTTTCCTCGGGCGCTTCCACAATCAGGTGAGCTTGATCGAGGAAGGCGATAAGCGCATTTGGATGGGCTGGATTTCACCCGGCAAGAACCGACATTCCGTGATGGGTATTTATCTATCCAAAATCACTGGCCTGCACCGCTACGCCCCGACCACCTCGACCAATGGGTCGGAGCGCGCCATGGTGCCGGTTGGCGCCTACGAGAAGATCATGCCGCTGGATATTCTGCCAACCCAGCTGCTGCGCTCCCTGATCGTTGGCGATATCGAGACTGCGATGCAGCTTGGCTGCCTGGAGCTGGATGAAGAGGACCTGGCGCTGTGCACCTATGTGTGCCCCGGCAAGTATGAGTACGGTCCCATCCTGCGCGACAATCTCACCATGATCGAGAAAGAGGCCTGATGATGGGTATCCGACAGACACTCGATAACATCGAACCCCACTTCCACAAGGGGGGCAAGTACGAAACGTTCTATCCTCTCTTTGAGGCAGTGGATACGATCTTCTACTCGCCGCCCACCGTTGCCAAGACGACGGCGCACGTGCGCGACGGCGTTGATCTGAAGCGCATCATGATCACTGTCTGGCTGTGCACCTTCCCGGCTATGTTCTTCGGCATGTGGAACGCCGGCTGGCAGGCCAACACGGCGATCGCCGAGGGCTTCAGCTCGATGGGTGGTTGGCGCGAAGCGATCATGATGACGCTGGCCGGCGGTCATGACCCGAGCAGTCTCTGGGCCAACTTCGTGCTGGGTGCTACCTACTTCCTGCCGATCTATCTGGTAACCTTCGTGGTCGGCGGCTTCTGGGAAGTGCTGTTCGCCGTCAAGCGCGGCCATGAGATCAACGAAGGCTTCTTCGTGACCTCGGTGCTCTATGCGCTGATCCTGCCCGCCACTATTCCGCTGTGGCAGGTCGCCCTGGGCATC
>Ga0207414_1000539_pt1 | contig 16551 bp, 20 predicted proteins | sample PonA231FremontCA_2_FD_187269 | JGI IMG/M metagenome (GOLD analysis project Ga0207414, IMG submission 187269) | Marine sediment microbial community from Fremont, CA, USA - Pond A23 Sediment 1 (SPAdes) | ecosystem: Environmental > Aquatic > Marine > Unclassified | place: USA: Fremont, California... | reverse complement strand
CTCAGGTCATACCCGCCGTACGCGACGCCGTACACCGCGGTATGATACACGGGGAGACACGTCTGCTCGAACCGATACAGGATGTCTACATAGAGTGCCCGCAGGAGCACATGGGTCCTGCATCGTCGGAGCTTCAGGGACGCCGTGGACGTATAGACGACATGGTACAGGAAAGCGGTGTGGTGGAGATACACGGACAGGCTCCCGTCTCCGAGCTTTTCGGCTTCTCCTCCGATATACGAAGCGCGACAGAGGGCAGATCGACGTGGAACGCCGAGAACGCGGGCTTCCAGACGCTACCCGACAACCTCCAGCGTGAGACGGTCATGGAGATACGCGAACGTAAAGGTATGAAGCAGGAGCTTCCGGAAGCCATCGACTACATCTAAGCTACTTCTCGGGGTTCTTCAGCGTCGGAACGTACAAATCCATAGTCAGACGACGTACAGACGCGCGCTCCTGACGGAGTCGTGTCCCCGGCGCAGGAGTTGCTCGCCCTCTCCGGTCGCGTCGGCGGTTCGTTCCGAGACGGGCGCGCTAATACCGACTTCGTCGGTGAAACGGCGTACGACGCGTTTCTCGCCCGCGACGAAGACGTGTTCGACGCCGTTTCCGACCATCTCCTCGAACATCTCGGCGGCTTCGCGTACGTGTTCCTTCACATCCTCGTCGTGACCCCTCTCGAAACGCGACTGCGAATAGCCGCCCTTCGAGTGCTTCGACATGATGTCGGAAGAGAAAGACGAGAAACCGACGCGTCCGTCGCCGTTGTAGACACCGCCGGCGTACTCGTCGGAACGGACGACCGCAACGGCGTACGGCTGAGGTAGTTCGAACAGGGAGCGGTCGAAGACGAACCGGTCGGCGTGTTCGACGCGTGTACCGTCGGCGACGAGAGGTGGGGCGAGGGCGGCGCGCACCACGCCGACGTCGTCACCGAAAACCACCAGACCGCGGTCGGAGTCGACGCGGCGTAGAAGTGCGGTCGTCTCCGTCCCGAACTCGTCGGGGACGCGGTCGTCGGGTGCGACCGAGACGGTCGTCAGCGCCTCCTCGCCCGAACGCGCCGAGACGAGGAGTTCGAGGAGGTCGTCGAGTTCGTCGCCACGGACCGAACGCGCGAGACGGAAGCTCCGGTCGTCTTCGTCGCCACCCGCACGTTCGAGACGGTCACGTAGCTCCTCCGTCTTGTCTTCGAGCCGGTTTACGCGTCTGTCCGCCTCCTGTTTCTCGGTCACTGCGTCCTTTCTACGCCGCTCCTCGGCTGAGAGACGTTCTTCGAGGCTCTCAACCTCGTCTTCGAGTTCCTCGATACGGTGCTTCAGCGCCGTCCTGCCGAGAAGATCGTCGAGCATACGCGAGACGTGGGCGCGACGAACATTAATCCTACTCTCGAAAGGTCTATATGACTCCGCGGCGTATCGCGGAACATGGTAGCGTTAACACCCCTGTTCGTCGGGGGCTTAGGTCCGTTGGAGATAGGGGTCATCCTGATTCTCCTCGTCCTCCTCTTCGGAGCCGACAAGATTCCGAAGCTCGCAAGGAGCGCCGGGGACGCCAAGAAGGAGTTCGAGAAGGCGAAGATGGAGGCGGATAAGGAGCTTCAGGAGGCTAAGAAAGAGATGGAAGAAGAAGCGGCGACGGAAACGAGCGAGAAGAACGGCGACGGAACGACGACAGCCTCGACCGACGGATAGCAAACACGAAGGTTAAGTGCGCGCGAGTTCCAGAAACCTCTGGGGCTCGTGGCCTAGTGGACAGGGCGAGAGGTTCCTAACCTCTAGACCGCGGGTTCAAATCCCGCCGAGCCCGTGAGTGGGCGAAGCGAACGAACGGCTCAAGGGTTTGAACCAGTGAACGGAGCGCGTAGCGCGAAGTGACCGTGGTTCAGATCCCGCCGAGCCACCGTAGCCCGCTGAACCTGTTGGAGTTGTCGAGCGAAGCTCGACAGCCAGCAAATCTCTGATTTGCGAAGCCATGCTGTGCATGGCTCACGCGTGTCGACTGCGCGATACAGTCGGTTCCAAATCCCGCCGAGCCTGTTGACACCAAACCCCGTTCACGTACCGTAACTGTTTTGCGCTCTTCGACGCTCGTTCATTTATGCACGTTCTGATACCGTTCGATGTCGCACCCGTGAGCGAAAGAGCCGCGAGGTACGCCGTCTCGTCGTTCGGGGCGCTCGACGACATACGTATAACAGCCGTCCATCTGACGGAGGGCGACGAGAGCGTTTCGGAGGAGACGGTTGCGGATACGATAGAGTCGCTCGGCGACGAGGAGGGCATAGAGATAAGCGCGGAGGTGATCCGCATGGAGGGGGCTGAGTCGAGGGACAAGGTGCGCGAGGCTGTCTACCGTATAGCGCGCGAAACCGACGTCGATACGGTCGTCATGGGGTACGAGCAGAAGTCGGTCTTCGAGGACGTATTCGGCGAAAGCACGGCGGAGAGGGTGCTCGAAAACCTCGATATACCCGTGGTTCTGGTTCCTTAGCTACCGTACCAGTTTCCCCGTGCGCCCGACCGCGGTTCGTCGTCCTCTTCTTCGTCCACCGCCTCGGTTTCGTCCTCGTCGTCCTCTATGTCGCCCGTGAACTCGACGAGTTCCGCCTTCGCGCTGTTGTCGTAGACCGTCTTTATCTTGACCTTCGCGGTCTTTCCGGGTATACCACCGTCGACACGTACGACGAAGCCCTCCGAGGTGCGCCCCAAACCGTTTCCGCGGTCGTCGATACCGTCTATCTCGACCTCGACGACCTGTCCCGTCTCGACGGGGTCGTTGACGGGGCTGAAGTCGAAGTAGTCGCACCAGTTCACGCCCGCCTTGTCGGTGAAGTGGGCGCACATCTCGCGCGACGTCGCGGCTTCACAGTCTTCGAGTAGAGGGCAGACGCCTGTCATGGTCGGGGTTCGTCTTCCACCTACCTAAGGCTGACGGCACCGCGTCGCTCACCCCGCGGTGCAGAAGGCGTGTGTACCGAAGACGGTGCCGTTGTAGTCCACGACGACGCCGACGCCCGTCGTGTTCCAAGCCTCGCCGAGCAGGTTACGGCGGTGGGTCGTCGAGTTGGTCCACTCCGCTACGAGTGCGTCGGCGACACCTTCCTCGGTGACGAGAAGTACGGAGCGGTTCGCGGGCGACGTATAGACCGTCTTGTACCAGACGTTGGCGACGTTCTCGCTGTAACGGAACTCGCGCCTGCCGTCGCGTAGTCCCGCGCACTCATTTACGGAAACCGGAGGTTTCCGACTTCAGGGGAATCTCCGATTTCCCGTGAATCCCACCCCTTTAGGGGTGGGTTAGCTTACCGTGGCGTATCGTCCGTGCGGACGTAAACCTCTTTCGCGCCCTTCAGTCGAGTCCGAGGACGGCGGCGTTCTCACCGAGTATCTCGTCGAAGGTTACGCCCTTCGTCTCCACGTCGTAACGGACGCGTACCACGGGTACGTCTACATCGATAACACGGCTCAGGTCGTGCGGCGTGCCCGAGACGACGGCGTCGGGTTCGGCGTTCCTCACCGTCTGTTCGAGTTCGCGCACCTGTTCGTCGCTGTACCCCATGGCAGGGAGAACGTCCTCAAGATGGTCGTAGCTTTCGAGTATGCGCGCGAGGGAGCCGACAGCATGAGGTCGCGGGTCGATAACCTCCGACGCGCCGTGTTCGCGTGCCGATAGAAGACCCGCGCCGTACGACGCGTCGCCGTGTGTAACCGTAGGACCGTCCTCGACGACGAGAACGCGCCTGCCCTCTATCTCACCACCGTCGGCGGTCACGACCGAATCGGCGTGTACGACGCGTGCGTCGGGGTTCGTGGCGCGGACGTTACGTTCGACCTCACGTATCCCGTCTGCGGTAGCTGTGTTCTCCTTGTTTATGACGACGTAGTCGGCGGTACGCAGGTTCGTCTCACCCGGATGGTAGCTTACCTCGTCGCCCGCGCGGTGCGGGTCGGCAAGTACGATATGAACGTCGGGCGCAAAGAAAGGTAGCTCGTTGTTTCCGCCGTCCCAGACGATAACGTCCGCCTCGTCCTCGGAGCTTTCGAGAACGTCGGCGTAGTCGACGCCCGCGTACACGACGTGTCCGGCTTCGACGTGTTGCTCGTACTCCTCGCGCTCCTCTATGGTTACGTTACACGCGTCGATATCGTCGAGCGATCCGAACCGCTGGACGCGTCCCTCGACAAGGTCGCCGTACGGCATCGGTTCGCGTACGACGACAGGCTCTACGCCGCGTCCGTCGAGTGCGTCTGCGATAGCGCGCGAAACACCCGACTTGCCGCATCCCGTACGGACGGCGTCGACGGCGACGACGGGTACGGAGGCATCGAGCCATATATCGTCGGGTCCGAGTATACGGAACCCCGCTCCCTCACCGAGTGCGCGCGAAGCCGCGTGCATAACGTCCTCGTGGGAGACGTCCGAGTACGAGAAGACGACCGTATCGACACCGTACTCGTCGATGAGCTGTTCGAGTTCGGCTTCGGGACGTATAGGGACGCCGTCGGGATAGAGGTCGCCGGCAAGCTCTGCTGGGTACCGGCGTTCGGGGGCGTCGTCGAGTTCTCCGACGTTCTGTGTCTCCGTATGCGTAAACGCGACGACGTTGTACGTCTCGTCGTCCCTGAAGACGGTGTTGAAGTCGTGGAAGTCGCGTCCGGCGGCACCCATGATCAGGACGTTTTGGGACATAGCTTATGACAGACGCGGGCAACAGATAACCATGACGCAGACCGACGCCGAACGTCTGGTCGTCGCTCTCGGAGGGAACGCGGTTCTTTCGGGTGAAGGGTCGAGGTTCGAGGAACAGCGTCGCACCGTGGGGAAGACAGCCCGAACCGTCGCGGAGGCGACCGACGAGGATGACGACGTCGTCGTGACGCACGGAAACGGTCCACAGGTCGGGAACCGTATGTTACAGCAGGAAGCTGTTCCTGAGACTCAGCAGATGCCTCTCGATGTACTCGTGGCGGAGACCGAGGGTCAGTTAGGCTACACACTGGGACAGGCGTTCGACAACGTGTCCGACGGGGCTGTAACGTTGGTGACGCGGACGGTCGTCGACCCTGACGACACGGCTTTCGAAGATCCGACGAAGCCCGTCGGTCGTTTCTACGACGCCGACGAAGCCGAGGGGCTACGGTTCGAGACGCGCGAGTACGACGAAGGTTACAGACGTGTCGTCGCCTCCCCGGAGCCACAGGAGGTAGCAGAGTCGGACGCCGTTCTTTCTCTCGTGGACGACGGCGTCACGGTCGTCTGCGGAGGCGGCGGCGTACCGGTCGTCCGCGACGAAGGCGGTTTACGCGGCGTGGAGGCGGTCGTCGACAAGGACAGAACGTCGCGTCTCTTAGCCGAGGAGGTCGGAGCCGACGTACTCGTCTTCGTAACCGATGTCGACCGCGCGTACGTCGGCTACGGCGGCGACGACCCTCAGGGTCTCGGACGTGTCGAAGCAGACGAACTCCGTCGGTATCTCAAAGACGGGGAGTTCGGAGAGGGTACGATGCGTCCCAAGATCGAGTCGGCGCTCGGATTTGTGGAAGGAAACGAAGGACGCGAAGCTACCATAACGTCGCCCGACGGCTTCGACGGCGCTCTCGCAGGGAAGACGGGAACGCGTGTCGTGTAACGCGACGGAAAACTGTTTCTGGCTCCGGCGACACGGATTCGCATGGACATAAACGAGGCGTTCCGTTCGGCGTACGCGACTCTCGTCTCCAAGCCTTCGTCGGTGCTACCTTTCTACCTCATGAGCGTCAGCGTCCCCGCTGTCGCACGTGTCGCGCCCCTGCTTACAGGCGTCTTCGTCTACCTCGCACTCCTCCGTCGCGGGAGTATAGACGAGATACGTTCGGCTCTGGACGACGTACCCCTCGACGAGGTCGGAAACGCAGGCGGTTTTGAAGGGATGGAAGAAACGGGAGAGGAGTTAGCCGAGCTTTTTGACCTGATCCTGGTACCTGAGGTGGTCGCAGTCATCGTACTGGCGTCGGTCGTCTTCGTCGTCGTCGTGGTCGCGCTCAACGCCGCGGTGAACGCGGGACAGGTGGGCGCGGTCTACGGCGTACTGACCGGCGTCGAGAAGCCCGTAGACAGAGGCATCTCGTCGGTGTTCGAGCATACGTCCACGTTCGTGCTTCTGTTCGTGGCTGAGGCGGTTGCGATACTCGTTGCGACGGCTGTCCTCTTGGGCGTAGGCTCCGTCTCCGTCTCGACGGGCGGTATACTCGGCGCGGCGCTCGGTCTCGTCGTCGGTCTCGTCTGGCTCGCAACGGTTGTCGGTATACACGTCTTCTTCGTCTTCGCGCCCCAGTCGGTCGTCGTCGACGGTGTGGGTCTACGGGGCGCCTTACGCGGCAACCTTGACTTTGTCACCCAAAACCCGGCTGAGTTTATCGCTTACCTCATATTCGCGTTCGCGGCGCTGATCGGATTCGGCTCCGTCGCGGGCTTCCTGAACGTCCTCGGCGCACCCGCGGCTGTCACGGTCGTCGGCTTCGTGATCTTCTCACCCTTCGTCGCTGTCGTAAAGACGGATATGTATACGAGACACGCGGGCGAAGACGTTGAGGATATGGACGGTTCGGTCGACGTTCACCGCGTGACAGGTGCGCTCCGTGAGGGACTGGACGAGACGCGCGCCTTCGTCACCGCGCGTCCACTGCTCGTCGTCGTGAGCGGTCTAATCTTCGTCGGCTCCGCCATCGGTGCATGGGAAGCGACGCAGGCGGCGGGCGTAGGTATAGAGACGTCTATCTCGAACCGTCTCGAAGGCATGTCGCCCGTCGGCGAGTTCTTCAACTACACGGCTAACAACTGGGCTGTCGGCGTCGCACAGTCGTACGCGGGCTTCGTCTTCGGCGTCGCAACCGTCGTCTCACTCGTCTTCAACGGCTCGCTTATAGGCTTCCTTACGGCGACGGAGGCGAACCTCGTCGAACTCACCGCCTTCATCGTCCCGCACGGTATCATCGAGATACCCGCGTTACTCATCTCAGGAGGGCTTGGTCTGCATCTCGGCGGCGTCGGTATCGGCTACGTCCGCGGCAGAGTCTCCGCCGAAGAGGTCGCCGACGAAACCCGGAGAGCCTACCGTATCTTCGTGGGTCTTCTCGTCCTTTTCGGTGTCGCGGGCTTCGTAGAGGGCTTCATCAGCCCGTACTACTACGGTCCACTTCTCGGTATCTAACGTCACCAGCCCCGACGGTGTCTGGCTTAGGTACATCGCTGTAGGGGTTGCACACCGCGGTGGCAACAAGAAGGTTGAATAACGTCTCTCATCATCTACCGGTATGGACGAAGTAAAGAAAGGTCTCGAAGGCGTCGTTGTCGACGAGTCGCGCGTCTGTAAGGTCGACGGCGAGGAAGGCAAGATATGGTACGCGGGCTACGATATGGACGACCTCGCGCGCGAATCGTCGTACGAGGAACTCCTGTTCCTCCTCCGAAACGACCGTCTACCGTCCGGCGACGAACTCGACGGGATACGTGACGAGATGGCGGCTAGACGCGCCCTACCCGACGGCGTCGCGGAACTCGTCGACCGCGAGGCGGAGCGCACCGCCCCCATGGATCTCCTACGCACCTCGGTCTCCGCACTCGCATCGTACGACGACGAGGCGGACAACCTCGACGACCCGACCGACAAATGCCTCGGCGTCCTCGCCAAGATGCCGACCGTGATAGCGCGCGCCCACCGTGTGCGCGAAGGAAAGGAGCCTGTCGAGCCTCGTGACGACCTCGGACACGCCGAGAACTTCCTGTATACGCTCCATGGCGAGGAGCCGACGGAGGAGGAGGCGAGCGCCATGGACTCAACCTTCATACTTTACGCAGAGCACGGTATGAACGCATCGACGTTCTCGGCGTGCGTCACCGCCTCGACGCTCGCAAACGTCTACTCGTCGCTGACCTCCGCCGTCGGTACGCTCCAAGGACGCCTCCATGGCGGAGCAACGGAGACCGTCATCGATATGCTCGAAGATGTCGGCGACGCGTCGAACGCCGAACCGTTCGTCGAGGAGAAGGTCTCGAACAAGGGGAAGATACCCGGCTTCGGGCACCGTGTCTACGAGACGGTCGACCCGCGGTGCGCGCATTTCAGACGCCATATAGAGACGCTCAACCCCGACTCCGAGCTTCTCGCCGTCGCCGACGCCGTACGCGAGGAGGTCGAGGCGCGTCTCGGCGACAAGGGTATCTTCCCCAACACCGACCTGTACGCGGGTGCGCTCTACCGCGAACTCGGCGTGCCTCCCGCGTTCTACACGACGCTTTTCGCGGCGTCGCGCGCCGCCGGATGGTCGGCGCATATCGCCGAACAGATCGAAGACAACCGTATCATGCGCCCGCGCGTCAAGTTCGTGGGCGAGACGGGGCGCGGGTACGTGCCGGTCGACGAACGGTAGAGCGAAGACGGTAGCGCTATACGAGCTCGAAAAGCCCCGACGCGTCATCCTTCTCCTCAACGTTACGCATCCAGTCGAGCGCCTCCGCGATCTCGTCGTCGTCGAGACGGTCGCCGACGCCCGTACGGAGCTTGTCCTCAAGTTCGTCGTCGCTAAGCGGGTTTCCGGGGTGTCCCTTCGGGTACTCAAGCTCGCGTTCGTACGTCTCTCCGCCCGCCTCAACGACCATCCTGTGCGGGAATGCGTCGCCGTACGCTTCTGTGTAGTCGGTGTTCTCGACTATCTCTATCCTGTCCATCAGTGCGCGTACGTCGTCGCCGAGTATCTTCTCCTCAGAGAACTGTTCGAGCGTCATCTCGCCGTCGAGGAAGGCGCGCGCGATGCAGTAAGGCATCGAATGGTCAGCCGTCTCGCGCGTCTCGGGATCCCATTTCTCCTCCTCCTCAGAGATGATACTTACCGCCGCCTCGTACGTCTCGTTCTCGATACGGTCTATCTCGTCGGCGTCCACCTCGTCGATCAGATCCATGACGATGTTGACAGCCGCCTGCGCGTGGTACTCGACGGGGTAGTACTTGATATACGTCTCGTTAATCTTGAACTCTCCGCCGCGTCCTCCGAATGCGTCAACGTCTAACTCGAACCCGCCCGTTAGCTGGTTGAAGAAGCCGAACTTGCCCTCAAAGATCGGCGCGGGTCCTTCAACGCCCTCGCCTGCGAGTTCGACGGCGACGACGGCGTTCCTGTCGACGTTTGCGAAGGCGAAGCCCTTCCATTCGCTCAACTCGCCCGCGCGCGCCTGTCGCATCGCGGCGTGGGGATTGATCGCGAGCCCGAGAGCCTCTACGATCTCGTCCTGCGTTAATCCGGCAAGCTTACCAACAGCGAGCGTCGCCGAAACCAGACCGTAGTTGACGTGATCCCAGCCGTTCTTGCGTAACGAAGCGGCGTCGCAGAGACGGCACTGCGCCTCGTACGCGAGAACGGCGGCTACGAGGAGGTCACGCCCCGAAGCTTCGTACGCATCCGCGGCGGCGAGTACGGCACCGAAGTTGTCGGACGGATGCGCGGGTTCCTTCGAGAGGTAGGTGTCGTTCCAGTCAAGGTAACGTATCAGCGCACCGTTTGCGAACGCCGAGTGCTCGACGGTCGTCGTCGCGCCGTCGACGAGAACGGAGGCGTCGCGTTCGCCGTTCTTACGCGTCGCGTACCTCAGTAGGCTTTCGACGGGCGGTTCGTCGCGCCCCGCGTAAGCGCACGCGACAGAGTCGATAAGACGCGCCTTCGTCGTCTCAACCGTCTCGTCGTCAAGGTCGTCGTAGCTCAGTTCGTCGGCGTACTCGGCGAGTTGTTCCGCGAGCATACACGACCCTCGCGCGGAGAGGTCAAAAGTGAAACGAAAGCTACTCCACCGACCGCATGTCGACGATGGTAACCTCAGGCAGTGTACCGCCCCCTTCGGAGTCTATCTCGCCCTCAACGACGCCCCAGAGTTCGACCGTACCGTCCTCCGGAAACTCATCGCCGTCCCACGAGCCGAATATCTCACTGACCCACTCGCCGTCCTCCTGTTCGACGGCGACAAAATACGTCTCGCCGTCGGTCTGTACCTGTCTCACGTAGCCGCGTTCGACGTGTATCCTGTCGCCCTCGCTCATCTGCTCGTACGGTATCTGCTCCGCATCCGACTTTACAGCCTGAACGTCGTAACCGCCGCCGATACATCCCGTGACAGCCATAGCACCCGCGGCAAGTATAAGCTCTCTGCGTCTCATAACCCCAAAACGTCGACGCCCCATATCAATCCGACGGCGTACAGCTATGTGTCGCCGGCAAAAGGACAAAATATTTATATACGCGGATTTTATGTCCTAATGCGAACGACACAAAGGTGAGATACCATGACAGAAACAGAAACCACCGAGGAAACAGGGGAAGTCGAGGGAGTAGAGGAAGTCGAAGGGGAAGAAGGCGTCGAGGATCGTATAGAGGAGACGGTCGAAGAGGTTGAGGGAACGGTTGAGGACGGACGCGAGAGGGTCGAGGAAACCGTCGAGGAACAGCGCGAGAGGGTCGAGGAAACCGTCGAGGATGTTGAGGAGACCGTCGAAGAGACGGTTGACGAAGGTCTCGAAACCGTTGACGACGCCGTCGTCGACGTTGTCTCCGCCGTACTCGACACGAGCGCGCGCGCCGATGTCTACGTCGCGCTCCGTAAGCTCGGAGAGGCGGACGCCGACGAGGTCGCGGAGGAGACGGGTCTCTACCCCGACAAGGTCGACGCGGTTCTCGGCGAGCTTGACGACGACGGCGTCGTGGAGACGGAAACGGTCGGAGAGGACACCGTCTACACCGCTGTTTCGCCCACGGAACTCGTCGTCGACGTTCCGAGTAGGGTCGTCGACCGCGTCCGCGGGTTCGTCGAGGGTGACGACGACGGAAAACGCGTACTCGACACGCGTTTCTCGCCCTACCGTCTCGTCATAGAGCCGAAGGAAGAGGAAGGCGAGGAGATCCCCGTCGAAGCGTAGCTTCGGTACCCACCCAACGTACCATCTTTCCACCCGGTTTTACAGATAGCACAGCAGAATGTTCTTGGCTTTAGGCTTATGCGAATCGAAAAATTCGCCTGCTCGTGACTCCGGTGGAGTCACGAACGTTCAGAAATCTTTGATTTCTGAGCCAATTAGACGCGGAGCGTCTGATGACGGGTGAGAATGTCAAGAAGCTTCGTACTGCGGTTTTGAGGCACGCGACAGAAAACACGAGGCGCAACGTCGAGAATAGTATTTTGCTGAGTTTGAAGTAGCGCCGTCTCTCATGCAGATATGGATGCGCGTAGAAAGGATACTTGAACGAGGGGAGTCGCTGGTCACGGACTACGAAAAAGACCTCGGAGTACGGAGGTTCAGAGAGCAATGACAGGTAAAGAAAAACGCAAAGAAGACCTCTCACCGGAGGAAGTTCGAGAGATGGATCCTGATGAGCGTATGGAGTACGTGACGTGGATGACCAAAGAGGAGTCCGACGATCTCCTTGACGAGGTTGAGGAAGCGGTTAACTCCGAAGACTCCTTCGAGCCGTACGACCCGACTGCGGACCTCGACGGCGGTAACAGATAGACTGAAGACTGTTTACGGATCGAAGGTTTGCAAGCCGTCAAAGCTTTGCTTTGAGACTGTGCCAAACGCCGTTACTTTTCGCCGTTTATCGCCTTGAGTAGCTCTTTCTCGCGGTCGTCGGAACCGTCGATGTAGCTCTCGACGCGCCACGCTATCTCGTCGCGTATCTCGGCGCGCGCCTCGTCGGTGACGGCGTACTCGTTCTTGCGGTCGTCGAGCGAGAGCTTGTCGACGTATCCGCGGTCGGCGAGCTTGTCGAGGTTGGGGTAGAGGCGTCCGTGGTTTATCTCCTCGCCGTAGTACTCCTCCAGCGCCTTCTTTACCTCCACACCGTACTTCGGCTCGCCGACGAGTACGTTGAGTATGTTCTTCTGGAACTCCGTCAGTTTCTGCATCCGTGTGAACGACGTACCCGCGCCACTTATCGTTACAGGTAGTACCTCGGACGCCGGCGCTGGAACGGGCGGGGCATCAAAACCGTCATTAGACGTCACCACGTAACGCCGTTAATGGTACTCGGAGATCTCGGATCCTCTCTACAGGACGCGCTCGAAAAGGTCGCGGGCAGGTCACGTATAGACGAGGAGGCTGTCGAGGAGGTCGTGCGCGACATACAGCGCGCCCTCCTGCAGGCGGACGTCGACGTCTCGCTCGTGAACGACCTAAGCGACTCTATACGTGAACGCGCCCTCAACGAGGAGCCTCCCGCGGGGACTTCGGCGCGCGAACACGTTCTACGTATCGTCTACGAGGAGATGGTGGCTGTCGTCGGCGACGCTACGGAGTTCGAGTTAGAGGAGCAGACTATACTCCTCGCGGGTCTACAGGGTTCGGGTAAGACGACGACGAGCGCAAAGATGGCGCGGTGGTTCTCGCGTAAGGGTCTGCGCCCCGCGATCGTGCAGACCGACACGTTCCGTCCGGGGGCGTACGAGCAGTCGAAGGAGATGGCTGATCGTGCGGAGGTTCCTTTCTACGGTGATCCGGATTCGGAGGATCCCGTTGGGATAGCGCGCGAAGGTATGGCGGAGTTCGAGGACAGGGACGTCGTGATCGTCGACACCGCGGGTCGGCACGCGCTTGAGGACGAACTCGTCGCCGAAATAGAGGATATAGAGTCGGTCGTCGACCCCGACATGTCGCTTCTCGTCCTCGACGCATCGATAGGACAGAGCGCGGGCGAACAGGCGGATGCGTTCGACGAGGCAGTGGGCGTCGACGGCGTCGTCATAACGAAGCTTGACGGTACGGCAAAGGGTGGCGGCGCTCTCACGGCGGTCGATCAGACCGACTCATCGATCGCGTTCATAGGCACGGGCGAGGAGGTCAGCGACGTGGAGCGTTTCGACCCCGACGGCTTCATATCGCGTCTTCTGGGCATGGGAGACATACGAGCGCTCGTCGACCGCGTCGAGGAGGCGATGGAGGAGAGCGACGTTGACGAGGAGGAACTCGACCCCGAAAAGCTGTTGAGCGGCGACTTCACGCTCCGCGATGTCTACAAACAGATGGAGGCGATGGGTAGCATGGGGAGACTCGATCAGGTGATGGACATGATACCCGGCATGGGCGGTATGGGCGACCTCAAGGACGAGATGCCCGACGACTTCGCCGAGGTGACCGAGCAACGCCTCGACACGTACCGTGCTGTCATGGACTCGATGACGGATGAGGAACTCGACAACCCGTCGCGCGTCGGTGCGAGCGAGGTACGGCGTGTCGCACGCGGTTCGGGGACGAGCGAGGAGGACGTACGCGAGCTTCTCGAATACTACAACACGATGGAACGTACGATGAGCCAGCTTGGCGGAGGGCGCGACATGGAACGTATGATGAAGAAGATGAGCGAGGGCGACATGGACATGGGCGGTATGGGCGGGAACATGCCGTTCTAAAGTACGGTCAGGGGAGTAGTCGTATCCGCATTAAGCGAAGATAAGGTTTGGATGGGGAGCAGGATGGAAGAGCTTAGGTCAGTTCCGATGAGATCCCGTAGCGGGTAGTGGAGCACCGTACTGAGACTACCAGAACCCCTGTATATGGTCGTCAACTTCGTTGAGTGCTAAGGAGAGTACATCTCGCCAATCGGTGGGATAATCTCGGTTTTCTCCGGGGGTTGACCCATCAGGCGGAGGGTGGAAGTGACCCCGATGGTTGTGGCTGTTCGGATGTCTATCCCACCTGCAGTTCCAGGTATCACCCTTCTCGTACTCTTCCTCGTAGTGGATGTTGAAGTCGTCGTTCGTATACCATCGTATCTGTAGATAGTTTGCTACGACGAACGATGGGAAGTATCGGAGGTCGTACCGAAGAACCAAGGAGTTCGGAGCATACTCGGGTCTGAGTTTGATCTCTTCGAAACGCTCGTCCCCCTGTAAGCGGGAGTATATTCTATTTAGGATCTCGAAGTCTATGGGCGCGGATTCGGAGTCTTCCGCCGTCATCACGCGACGGCCTTTTCTTCAGCCGTCTTCAACGCCTCGTCGAGGATTCTACGACGGTTCACCTCCGTCTTCCATTTTGAAACCCTACGCCAGACTTCTTCGACATCCATGTCGCTCTCCTCGGCGTACTCGGCTACAGACACCCGTCGAGGCGAATCGACGCCGAACTCTTCCCGGTATTCGTCTATCGTGTTGGTAGACTCAGAGAGCATCTTAGCTATCTCGTCAGGAGAATACTGTTGCTTGACGCGTCGGACTTTGCGCCACCGGAGGTAGCCCCTGTCGACGCGGTACTGTTTAGGACCTTCGGTCACTCGCTCGACGACGCCGAGTTCAGCGAAGAAACGCATATACTCGCGGGCGGAGTCCTCTCCCCTACCTGCCCTTTCGGCTATCTCGGATATAGAAGCAGGCTCGCGAAGCTGTAGAGCCACGTCTAGGAAATCATCACGTGTACGCTCGCCGGAGATGACTGCCGATGGATCTTCCCAGTCTCCGAAATCAGGAGAGGTTTCCTCTTCAGGTGCTTTCCGTGGTGACCCCATGTCGTTCATACTCTACTTACGTATTCAGGCGGCATATATCTTTTGACGACGGGATAATACTCCTACTCCTCCGTAGAGTAGCCCTCCAAATCCTCACCGACACGACCGTAAATACGGCTGTAGACCTCCTTCAGCAAAGAACCCGCTTCGTTGAGCCTTATTTCTTCCTTGTTGGTGATCCATGTGTCACCGTCTTCGCGTGTAATATCCGGGAGCGTGGGATCGGTCGCGTAGTTGTATGCTTTCGCTACCGCATCCAGATCCCAAGCCAGCGCGCGTAGTTCTTCGGATTCGATACTCTCAATCTCGTCCTTCTCCAACGGCGACTGAAGCATCGGCTCCGCGTCTTCGATGTTCTCAGCGATACCTCTGCGTACTTCTTCCAGCGCCTCCTCACGGTCTTCAGCCATCCCAGCCTCCTCAGCAACATTGGCAACCTTATCCTCGATTTCGTCGTCTATTCTGACATCGGGGTTCTCGTCGTCTTGCAAGTAGGCGTGTTCAACGAACTTCCGAATCTTGCCGCGCGCCTCTTCGACAGATATCTGACCCCGCGGAGCACCCCATTTCTCCTCGTACGATTCATACTCAGACTTGTCGTCGAAACTATCCGTGGTCTCTCCGTAGGCTGCCTGTTCCATGTCCTCCTCGACCTTTTCGAGTAACTCCAGGAACCGGCGGGCTTCCCTCTCGTCTAACCGTTTGCTCTCCGTCATTGTTTTCGTAGTATTCCGGCTCACTCCGAGGGACGCGGAGCCCTCTCGTACTTCTCTGCCTTTTCGCCTTTTTCTATCTTGTCGTAGAACTCTTTCAGGGTTTCTTCGCTCTCGAGTAAGCCGTGCTCCTCCAGAAACTCTTCGCCGTCGTCGGAAAGTTGGTAGAATACGTGTGGTAAGTCCCTCTGTCTACTTTCGGACGGGAGTTCCTGCTTCTCGAGCACGTCGGCTTCTACAAGTCGATCAAGGTGGCTGTGTATCGTGCTTCTGGATACGTCCGGAATGAGATGGTCCAGCTCTTCAAGGGTTATCGACTCCTTCGGGTGCCCTATAACGTACTGGAGGATGACGTACCTCGTTTCCTGGAGGACTACCTGCAGGCGTTTTCTCTTTTCCGCCATACCGCCGTGTATCTGAGCCATACACTAGGTAAGTTACGTAGCCGTTTAACTATTTCGACAGTGACCGAATTGGTCTAGGTTGAACTAGGGACAGAATTCGACTTCGGAACTGGTTTGGAAATGGTTATCTGATCCGCAAGAGATTGACTTGACGTGGCTGAAGACAAGGATCCGGATATAGACAAAGTTCGGGAACGCCTTCTAGGGCACGTACCCGACGGGATACCTCCGCAGGAGGCGACAGATCTTCTCAGAGAGGTTCGGGAGTTTGTAGTGGAGGAAGACACCTGGGAGTTGATTCCGGTCCTGGAGTATGAGTCCTACCTTGTTTTGGGGAGTTACGACGAGGAAAGCAGCGAGAAGGAACGTCTTGAGAAGATATCCGAAGTTCTCGGTACGCCTGAGGGTACGCACGCGTTTCTGCTCGAAGAAGTAGAACTGAAGGAAGATAGACCGGAGCTTTCGAGGTACAAGTTCAAGCTCGTCGGGGATTACTCCGACCACTTGGTCGGTGTTTTCGAGCGTGAGTACGGCGGTGAAACGCACGAACTGACCCTGATGTCAGAAGAGTACTTAGAAAAGTCCCGTGTGTTCGTCCGGGAGTCCGATTTGGACGGGGACAAAATCGAATATGGATGGATGACTGAGGGTTTCTTCTACGATTTCGAGAAAACAGGTCGTCTACGTTACTGGGACGATGTCAAGGAGTTAATCGAAGCAGTATACGAGGAGTACCTCGAGGGCTGAGTTCTATCTTTTCATTACTTTAACCAAAGTACAGTTGAGACCGTTCCCTGTCTCTGGTACTCGTCAACCGTTACCGTCGAAGAAGTGAACTACCCCGACCTACTCGTCTGCTGACGCAGACTTCTTGAGGACGGGGCTTCCAGCGAAGATTCCTGCAAAGTC
>Ga0207414_1000537_pt1 | contig 16594 bp, 18 predicted proteins | sample PonA231FremontCA_2_FD_187269 | JGI IMG/M metagenome (GOLD analysis project Ga0207414, IMG submission 187269) | Marine sediment microbial community from Fremont, CA, USA - Pond A23 Sediment 1 (SPAdes) | ecosystem: Environmental > Aquatic > Marine > Unclassified | place: USA: Fremont, California... | reverse complement strand
GCCCAGGGCACCATCAACGTCGAACCTGACCTGACGGCTTTCGGAAAGATTGTAGGCGGCGGTTTTCCCGTCGGTGCGGTCGGTGGCCCATCGCATCTCGTCGAGGGTTTCACACCGACGGGCGACGTTTTTCAGGCAGGAACCTTCTCGGGGCATCCTGTCACTATGGCTGCAGGACTTGAGACACTCAGGTACGCCAAGGACAAAAACGTCTACGACCACGTAAACCAACTCGGCGACGAACTCCGCGCGGGGATGACCGATGTTCTCGAAGATTACGCACCCGAGTACACCGTTACGGGCACAGACAGCGTCTTCAAGACTGTCTTCACACGCGAAACGCCCGAAGACCTCGAAGACGCCTGCGACGCGGGATGCGAACAGAACCAGGACTGTCCGCGTTACGGTGTATGTCCGAAGGACGCGGGCGACGTTGCCGACGCAGAGACGGAGCGTTGGAAACGCCTCTACTGGACGGAGATGCTCGAAGAAGGTGTCTTTCTGACGCCAAATCAGTTCGAGCCACAGTTCGTGGGTTACGCACACGACGAGGAAGACGTTGAGGAGACGCTCGAAGCGTACGAACGCGTCGTCTCTTCTCTGTAGCAGGAGACAGTCGTGTGGTTGTGCTACGGTACGGAGAGACGAAGGAAACTTTAACTACCTCACCCGAGTATTGGGAGTATGGGAACCACAGTAAAGGACTTTCACGCAGAGTGGTGCGGTCCGTGCAAGAAGCAAGACCCGATAATTGAGGAACTCGAAGAGAAACATCCCGACGTGGAGTTCGAGAAGGTCGATGTAGACGACAACCCCGAGGAAGCACAGAGGTACGGCGTCAAATCCGTGCCAACTATAGTCATCGAGAGGGACGGCGAAATAATCGAGAAGTTCATCGGTCTGACACAGGGCAACGAGATAGAGGCGGCTATAGCGTAGACGAAAGTTTTTCGACCAAGCCTTTTGCTCGATTAGCCACTAATCAGAGTTACAGCGTAGTAGACAAAGACGAAGCCGAAAGCGATGAGAACCGCCGCACTCGCGTATCCAACCTGTTTTTCGAGGCTTTCGAGACGTGCCTCGGCACGTACCAACGCGGCAGGGAAGACGGTTATCCAGAGAAGGATGCCACCGAAGAACCCGATGAAAACCTCCACGCCACCCGCTACGAAGGTACTTCCGAGAACCTCAACAGGTGCGGGATGTACGAGTGCGACGCCCGCGGTCAGCCACCAGCCTATCTGGTACGGGTTTGTGAGACCAAGTACGAGCGCCTTTGTGAATCCGCGCGACTCGGTAGGTGTCCGTGCGCGCGCGTCGCGGAGCGCGTCGTACGCGAGATAGAACATGAAGACGCCGCCGACCATGGCGGCGACGGAACGGACGGTCGGTGACCCCGCGACCGTGACAGCACCGCTGAGGGCGAGGGCGCAGAAGACGGTGTCGGAGGCGAAAGCGCCGAGACCCGAACGGAAGCCCGCGAACCAGCCGCGCGCCGCCGTCTCGTCGGCGATAAGTGCGTTCATAGGTCCCGGAGGCGCGACGAGCGAGAAGGCGAGCGCGCCTCCCACGACCAACGAAACGAGGCTGGCTGTCGCCGACATCACCGTAGGTCTGTTTCGGAGTCGAACAGGTTACGGAACGTCTGGTACGTCGTGTCGGTGAGTGCGTCACGTACGGTGCAGTACAGACCGCGTGCGCCCGACTCGCGCGCCTTTCCGGTCAGGCTGTCCATGAAACGGTAGACGCGTTTCTGATCGGTGTACATGAGGAAGACGTTGAAGTTGTCGACGACGACCCATGCGGGTTCGTCGAAGCCTCTCAGAGCCTCGGTGAACCTGACGCCGACACCCGTCATGTCGCTCGGTGCTACCCTCTTGCCGACGGTAAGCGGTCCGTCGTAACGTATGGCGCTTCCTGACACGGGTACGACGACGACGTTCGTCGGATCCGCACCCGCGTCACGTACGGCGCGTTCGACGCGTTCAGGGTCGCCGCGCGTGGAGACGACGAGCATACGTTCAAACGTCTCAGGCGGGAGCTGGCGCAACGGGTCGTCCATCGCATCGATAGGGCAGACGGACTGTTCGCCCTCGCGTAATGAGACGGTATCCTCGTCGGCGGCATCAGTCACCTTCTTCGCCCCCGAACTCAACGTAGTCGCCGAAGTCGCCGTACGTCTCCAAGCTGTCGTTTGCGCGTACGAAGTCACGCGCGAAGAGGTAGACGCCCGCGAGTGCGAACAGAGCGCCGACGGGTCTGAGAGAGTTAGCCAGAGTGCGGTAGCCGAGAACGAAGTCAACGACGCCTACGACGGTGACGATGAAGAAGGCGAGAGCGAGTAGGACGAAAGCCTCTGTGTAGGCGACGTTACGCGCGTAAGCCGCGAGGGGGTAGACCACGAGAACCGCGGTGAGTGCGAGAACAAACGCCTGCGCAAGGAAGACAAGCTGGTAGGGGGACTCCATCAGACAGACCTCCTCTCCGTCAGGAGAAGCGCCGCGTTTACCGCCGAGTAGACCGCGGCGAGAACCGCGACGGTCGTAAAGAGGGCGTACAGGCTCCGGGGCGGGCTCTCGAAGACGAGACGGCTACCGTCGGCAACTATGTACGACGCCAAGACGACGGGTATAGGCGTCGTTACGCTGGCGAAAGGCGAGCCATGGAAGCCAAGCGCGGCTACGAGCGACAGCGGCAGGGCTACGGACAGTATGACAACCTCAGTCAGGACGAAAACCTCGTTCAGCATCGGTTAAACGGAGCGGGCGGCGTCTAAAAAGCCTTGTCACGCATCGGGTCTGCTATCCTTACTCTCACCAGTCGGGGGCGAACTCCGGATCGATGAGACGTTCGCGCTCGCCGATAGAGTCTATCGCCTCTATGTCCTCGTCGTCGAGTTCGAGATCGAGAGCACCGTAGTTGTCACGTATACGTTCGGGATCCGCGGACTTGGGTATGGGCTTCACGCCGCGTTCGAGTAGCCATGCGAGCGAAACCTGTGCCTCGCTCACGTCGTGTTTCTCGGCGACCTCCTGAATCTCGGGTACGTCGAAGACACCGCCGCGTCCAAGAGGCGAGTAGGCGACGAGATCGATACCGAGTTCGTCGGTGACCGAGAGCATCTCGTCCTGCGGCAGAAGCGGATGCGTCTCGACCTGATTTGCGATCAGGGGCGCGTCGAGCTTGTCGTAAGCCTCACGGAGGAGTTCGGGTGTGAAGTTGGAGACGCCCGCGGCTTCTATGACGCCCTCATCGTAGAGCTTGTCGAGGGCTTCGAGCGTCCCGTCGCCGTAGTCCTCCGCAGGCCAGTGGACGTACAGGAGGTCGATGGTGTCGACGCCGAGGAGTTCGGCGCTTCTCTTCGCACCTATGTATGCGTCGTCCTGTGTAATACTCTCGTCGTAGCTCAGGTTGTTGTTCCAGAGCTTTGTGGCGACGAAGACCTCGTCGCGGGGTACGTCGGAGCGCGATAGACCTTCGCCGACGTGGCGCTCGTTTCCGTAAGCCTGAGCCGTGTCTATATGACGGTACCCGGCGTCGAGCGCCGCGAGTACGGCATCTACACAGGGTTCGCGTTCCTTGTTCTGCCAAGTACCGAGACCTATACGGGGTATTTCATCGGGCATACCGTCGGATTCGCGTGCGCGGTACTAAGTTGTGACGGTAGGAGCGCCGAACGGTCAGGGCGACGAAGATATATGCGTGGCGTGTCTACTCCTCCGTAAGATGACGGACGAAAACGACGACACCGACGAAGTCTTAGGGGCGGAGGAGCTGTTGGTAGAACCCGTCGACGTGATCCACGAGTACGGCGTCGCCGTCGGCTCCGAGATAGGCGGTAGGATAGACGACGAAGGAGATCGCATTAAAGGCAGGGTTGACGAGGCGCTTAGCGCTGTCGGCGAGGGCGTGAACGACCTGATAACCGACCTCTTCGGTACCGACACGCGCGCCGGCGTCTACGCGGCGCTGAGACGTACCGACGGTGCGGAAGCCGAGGAGATAGCCGACGAGACGGGTCTCGCGGACGAGGAGGTCGAGGACGCACTTGACGGACTCGAAGACGAAGGAGTGGTTCGTCTCTCGGACGGCGGTTACGAGGCGGTAGAACCCACCGAACTCGTCAGACAGGCACCCGGACGCGTGGGCGACTGGATACGCGACTCCATCAGCGAAGGGGGACGACAGGGCGGGCGTAGGCTCCCCATACGCGGCGAAAAACCCGTGATAGACGCCGAGTACGACGAGGAAGCCGACGAGGTGACCGTACGCGTCGTAGACCCCGGCGACGCCGACTACGTCGAGGTCGTCGTGGGTTCGGAGGTAAAGAAGTACTTCGAACCGCCGTCGGCGGGCGACGAGTTTACCGTAGAGGCGGACCGCGAGGACGCTGTGGTAGCAAGAAGCGGCGGTCTCAGCAAGGACGGTTAAGGGTCGCGCACCTCCGCGTCGACCTTCCTACCCGTCTCTACCGTTTCGAGGGCGCGTCCCCGCACCGATCCGGTCATACGTGTCTGTCTTACGAAACGTTATAAACTCCGACGAGGAATCAAACCACGGTGACATCAGAACATCCGTCTGCGGAAAGGGGTTCGTGATACTATGTGTACTGGATACAGACTCGGAAGCGCCGGCGTCGTCCCCTCTCGTAGAGCGGTGTCCGTCTCGTGTCTGGTGGTCGCACTGTTACTCTCCGGAGCCGCTGTCACGGCGGCGGACGAGGGTACGGGAGAGGTGACAGGGACGGTTTCGACGGAGGGCGGGCACGCGCTCGCTGACGCCGACGTACGTCTTGTGAATATGTCCACCGGTAACGAGGAGACCACGACGTCGGACGCCAACGGAAGCTACAGCTTCGAGACGGTCGAACCCGGCGATTACAGGGTAAAAGCCGAGTTCGGGGGGTCAGATGATATCGAGGACATCACTGTCGAAGAGGATGAGACGCAGGAGGTCGAGCTAAAACTCAGACCCGAAGGGGCGTACTTCGTCGTCTCGGTGGACAGCACCAACTCACCCGTAACCGCGGGAAATGATGTGCGGGTAGAGTTCATCGTCACGAATGCCGGTCAGGAGTCTGGTACACAGGTGGTCAAGCTTGGTACCCCTAACGCAGGCGGGGAGTTCGAAGAAGCTGAACGTGTCAGCAATCTCGTTCCCGGTTCTTCGAGAAAGGTGAGCCTCAGCATGTCGACCGGCTTGGGAGACGCAGGCAACTACACGGCGGAAGTCGTCACCGACGAAGACACGGACGAGGCGGAGTTCGTCGTGGAGGGTGCTGATGTAGAACTATCCATCACCGACACGAACTCGCCCGTAGCCGAGGGCGAGAATCTTACCGTGGATACGGAAGTATCGAGCGGGTTCGGTGTCTCAGGGCGGGAAACCGTCGCCGTGAACGTCAGCGGTCTGGGTTCGGAGACGAAGACGTTCAGCCTCGAAGGCGGGGATGAGAAGGACGAAAGATTCAATATACCTACGGAAGACGGCGACGCCGGCGAGTACACCGCCAACCTTACGTTCGGTGAAAGGGTGGTCGACTCCACCGACGTGACCGTTGAGGAAAGCACAGGGGAGGACACAGGGGAGAGCGGATCCGAGACGAACGAGTCCGAGGAAGCGGGCGGTTCGGACGACGAAAGCACCGAGAACAGCGGCTCAGAAGGTGAGGGTAACGGAACGACGACGGGGGACTCTAACACGGACAACGAGACTGTTTCGGACGAACCGGGCGGAGGCGACGGCGATACACAGGGTGTCTTCGGACTCAGCCTTAACGAGGCTCTAAGCTACCTCGGTATGGCACTCGCCGCCGTCGTCGGCATCGCGGTCTTGGCGGCGTCCTCCGTCCTCGTCGCCAGAAGGCTGAGGGGGAGGAACCGGGGCGGAGACGGTTCGGACAGAGGAAACGGACACGAAACGGTGTTCGATACGGAGTACGAGAACGACGTCTACGTCTCTTGGAGCGGTATGATAGACCGCGCAGGGATAGAGGACATAGGCACGAAGACGCCGAGCGAGATAGCCGAGAGCGCGAAGGAAGCGGGTCTCGACCCCGGAGCTGTCGACGAACTGACCGACGTCTTCGAGGAGGTGCGTTACAGGGACACCGAACCGACGGCTGAGCAGGAGAGGCGCGCCAAGGAGGCGTTTGAACGTATAAAGAGAAGCGACAGCGAGGGGTAGGCAGACGGTTTTTTATTTGTGCTTGTCTATGATGTCATACGACCTCTTCCAGTCGTGTGACTCGTCGAAGTAGTCCTCGGCTATGGGTGTCTCAGGCATGTCGCCGCGTTCCATCTTCTCCTCCTGATACGACGGTCGGCGTTCGTCCTGGTAGTACCGTCCCGTGAGAACCTCGCCCTCGTACAGCGCCTCCTCCGTCTCGCGCATCGCTTCCCACGCGCCACGCATGTCGTCGAGTTCGAACTCGTCGTGGTCGTCGGAGTCCTGTATGTCGACGTATGGCACGTACTGCTTGGCGTCCTTGTTCCACGTCGGACACTGCGTGAGGAAGTCGACGTGTGCGAAGCCGTCATGTTCGATAGCCTCGACGAGTATCTCCTTAGCCTGACGCGGGTTGACCGCGGCGGTGCGCGCGACGTACGTCGCTCCGGCGGAGAGAGCCATCGACATGGGACGTATAGGTGCCTTCGCGTTTCCGTGGGGCGTCATCGACTTCGACTTCTGTCCCTTGGGAGACGTGGGCGAAGGCTGCCCCTTCGTAAGCCCGAATACCTCGTTGTTGAAGACGATGTACGTCATGTCGTGGTTCTCGCGGGCGGTATGCATGAAGTGGTTTCCACCTATACCGTATCCGTCGCCGTCACCGCCCGCGGCGATAAGTTCAAGTTCGGGGTTGATCAGCTTCGACGCGCGTCCGACGGGTAGCGCGCGTCCGTGTATCGAGTGGAAGCCGTAGCTCTCGAAGTACGACGAGAGCTTGCCCGAACAGCCTATCCCCGTCACTAACTGTACCTCGTCGGGGTTCTTGCCGAGTTCGGCAAGAGCCTGCTTCAACGCCTTTAGAACGCTGAAGTCACCGCATCCGGGGCACCATGTCGCCTGCGGTTCGAGCTTGGGCGTGTAGTCGTCGGACTCTACCTCGGTTTCCTCGCCGATTGCGCTGAATGCACTCACTGTGGGTCACCTCTTCCTTGTACGGATTCGAGACGTTTGACGGTTTCTGTTCCGCGTCCCTTACGCGATATCTTGTGCTGTATCTTGACGTTGTACGAAGTCTCAACGTCGTCGTCTTCGGCGGACTCCACGGCGTCGACGACCTCAGCAGGACGGAACGGGTCGCCGTCGTACTTGAGTATGCTCGTCATCACGTCACCGTATCCCGCGAGTTCGCGCTGTACGTGGTGACGGAACTGCGCCGTCGCGTTGTTCTCGACGACGAAGACACGGTCGACGGACTCGATGAAGCCGCGTACGCCCTCGGCGTCGAACGGTACCATATCGCTAACGTTCATACCGGAGAGTGACCATCCGTCTTCGGAGAGTTCGTCGACGGCTTCCTCTATGACACCCTTGTTGCTACCGAACGAGAGCAGACCGTACTCGGCATCGTCGTCACCGTAGACGGCTTGGTGGTTCTCGTCGTTGAGTTCGTCACGTATATGATCGAAACGCGACAGACGGCGATCCATCTGCCTTACACGGTTGTCGGGATCCTCGTCGATGTAGCCGTACTGGTCGTGCTCGTTCCCGCTCGTCTTGAACCGCCCGTCCTTCTGTCCCGGTATCGGTCGTGGCGGCACGCCCTTCTCCGCGCCGTAGCTGAAACGCGGGAAGTCCTGCGCACCGTCGGGCTTTAGCTCCTGTACCTCCTCCTCGGTCAGCGTCGCCTCCATCGACGGGTCGGCTTCGCGGTCGAAGAACGACTCGGGAAGGTTGGTCAGACCGCCGGATAGCTTCTTGTCGTACAGTATTATGGCAGGGATGTTGTAGCCGTACGCTATACGGAACGCCGTACGCGTCTGTTCGTACGCCTCCTTGGGGTCACCGGGGGCGAGTACGACACGCATAGCGTCGCCCTGTGAGGTGTACAGAACGTGTTCGAGGTCGCTCTGCTCCGTCTTTGTGGGAAGACCCGTCGAAGGAGCGCCGCGCATCGCCTCTATGAGAACGACGGGCGTCTCCGTACCCTCCGCCATACCGAGGGGTTCGGACATCAGCGCGAAGCCACCGCCTGAGGAACCGCTCATCGCCTTGGCTCCCGTATGGGACGCGCCTATCGCCATGCTCGCCGCCGCGATCTCGTCCTCGACCTGTTCGGCGACTCCGCCGAAATCGGGTAGCATCTTGGACATGATAGCGAAGACATCCGTCCAAGGCGTCATGGGATAGCCCGATATGAACCGACAGCCCTCGTCGAGAGCGCCGTACGCGATCCCGTGGCTACCGCCGACGAGAACCTGCTCCTCGTCGTGCTCGCCTTCGGGTACACCGATACCGTGGTCGACGTCGTACTCGTCGAGAACCTTGTCGCGTGTATGGTGTAGGATCTCGACGTTGGATTCGAGTATATCGCCCCCCATCGAGTCGGACATAACGTCCTCGATGGCTTCGAGTTCGAAGCCTATCGCCGCCGCGGTCGCTCCCACACCCGCTGTGTTACGCATGACCTCGCGCCCCTGCTCCTTCGCAATCTCACGTAGGTCGAGTGGGTAGACGTTCCAGCCGTTCTCCTCGACACGGTCGTCGAACTCTGGTATGTCCTCCGTGTCTATGACGCCCGTATCGTAGATTATGACGCCGCCCTCTGCGAGGTCGTCGAGGTTCTCCGTGAGGGGCTTCACCTCCTCGTTCCCGTAGACAGACTCTTCGTCGGGAGACCGTGCGAACGAGTCACCGAGAGCGAGAAGAACGTTGTACTCGTCGGCGCGTGATCTTATGTCGTCGGCGGACGCGCGTACCTCGAAGTAGGTGTGACCGCCGCGTATACGCGACGGGTAGTGCCGGTGTGTGGTGACGTTGAGACCCGACCGCATCAACGCCTTCGTAAAGTTACTACCGGTCGAGTCGATGCCGTCGCCGGAGCCACCGGCGATACGCCACACGATTTCGTTCTCGTTCATTAGGTTCGAATCACCTGAACTACTATATGGTCGACTCAGTAAGTAAACCCTTTGTTTGTGTTAGGTAACTACGTCCGTCGTTCCCTTTCCGTCGGTCACGTCGGCGACCATCAGACTGTTTAGCGCGCCCGACGTACGCAAACCATGAGCTACGGTGAACTCATCGAACGCGTAAAGAAGATCTCGAACGTCGGACACGCCGCGGGCGTCCTAAGATGGGATCAGGAGGTCATGATGCCCGAAGGCGGTACGCCCGCGAGGTCGAAACAGCTTTCAACGCTGTCGTCCGTCCGTCACGATCTTCTGACCGACGACAGAACGGGCGAACTTCTCGACGCCGCTGAGCCTGAGAACGACGACGAGCACGCTGTGGTGCGCGAGGTACGGCGGGAGTACGACCGCGCGACGCGCGTCCCCAACGAACTCGTCGAGGAGATCTCGGAGGCGACTTCGGAGGCGCATCCCGTCTGGGCGAGCGCAAAGGAGAACGACGACTTCGACGAGTTCGCACCGACGCTCGAACACCTCGTCGAACTCAGGCGCGAGTACGCCGACCACGTGAATCCCGACGTGCCGCGTTACGAGGCGCTTTTCGAGGAGTTCGAGCCGTATCTGGGTCTCGACACCGCGGAGCGCGTCCTTTCGACGTTACGCGACGAACTCATGCCCCTCGTTGACGACGTTGTCGCGTCCGATGTCTCGCCCGAACCTCTTCCGTCGGTCGACGAGGACGCGCAGGAGGAGGTCGTGCGCGACGCACTCGACGTTCTGGGCTACGACAAGGAACACGGTAGACTCGACGTTGCGCCCCATCCTTTCTCAACGGGCACCCAGTTCGACGCACGCGTCACGACGCGGTACAGCGACGACCCTCTCGACGCGCTCACGAGCACCGTACACGAGTTCGGGCATGCGACCTACACGCTCGGTCTTCCGCGCGACGAGTACGGAACGCCTCTCGGCGAGGCGCGCGACCTTACCGTACACGAGTCGCAGTCGCGTTTCTGGGAGAACCACGTCGCGCGCACGCGCGCTTTCTGGGACTTCTTCGCACCGCGTTTCAACGAGGCGACGGACGAGGACGTGACGCCGCGCCGCGCGTACGAAGCGGTCAACACGGTCGAGGAGCGCAACCCTATACGCGTCGAGGCGGACGAACTCACGTACCACTCGCATATACTCCTGCGTTTCGAGGTCGAGCGCGCACTCATAGAAGGCGAGATAGAGGTCGATGAGGTGCCCGCCGTCTGGAACGAAAAACACGAGGAGTACCTCGGCTTCCGTCCTGAGAGCGACGCGCAGGGCGCGTTACAGGACATACACTGGTCGCACGGCTCCTTCGGCTACTTCCCGACGTACTCGCTCGGTAGCGCGCTCGCGGCACAGGTCGACGCCGCGGTTCGTGACGAGATCGACGTTGACGAGGCTGTACGAGAAGGCGGGTTCGACGGTATACGCGGATGGCTACGTGACGAGATTCATACACACGGAAAGAGGTATGAGACCGACGAACTCGTGCGCCGAGCGACGGGCGATGACCTGAGCGCGGAACCTTTTCTCAAGTACGCACATAAAAAGTACGGCGAAGTTTACAGCGTCTGATCCTCATCCGTCACTCATATTCATTCCGTTCATTCCCATTCCACCGGGGGCGTTCCTCTTCAGTTCCTCTATGAGAGTAGAGGTTATACCTTCGAATCCGATGGTGCGACCGCCGTACCTTTCAGCGAAGTCCTCTGCTTCGGACTCTTCGGAGAAAGGTGGTAGTGCCGGCCCCATTCCACCCACTGCTTCGCTCTCTGCGACGTATGTAACCTCCGTAGCATCGGCAAAGGTATCCGCGGCGGTCGGAGCTGGAAGACGGGGGTTTCCATCGGAGGAGGATGGAAGATCCACCTTCGAGTAGTCCGTGACATAGACAGCCTCCGCCTCCCAGCCACGGTCAAGGCGGTCGAAGTGGTAAGGGAAGAGACCGAAGACAAGGGTGTGGAACCACGCGGGGTTTTCGTGCCCCTCCGGTGAGTTTTCTGCGTAGAAGACCTGCCCGTTGGGTCCCCCGTGGTCACCTATTGCCATGCCGCCTTGGTCGTCGAACTTTTCGCCCGAGAGCGCGATGGGATCCGGTACGTCTTCGGAGCTATTGCCCCCGAGACAGCCTGTGGAACCAACAGCGGTAACCGCTAGTCCGGCTATGAATCTTCTTCTGTACACAGGAGGCTTTTGTACGGGGGAGGAAAAACGGGTTTTGGTGCAGGTTTCGAAACTGTTCTATACCGGAGGTTCCTCGGTAACGTGTCGGTTCCTCTTTAGCTGGAAGTACGCGTCCGTCAGAACCGCGAGCGAGTATACGGCAAGTGCGGCGCCTACGGCGACATCTACTACAGCACCTAGCTGAGGTAGTACTGCGCCAGCCACCGAACTCGCTACGAGACCGACGATACCCACAGCTACCTGAACCACGAGGAGTGCCATGAGGAGCAGGAAGACGGAGATACGCCGTCCCTCCGTAAGCTCCCAGCTTGACGACAGGCTTTCGAGGAAGTTCTCGTCCTCAAGAGCCACGAATATCATGAAGAAGATGAGCGCCGTAATCAGGTAGATACCGGGGACGACGAGTAACACGATACCGATAGCCACGAGTATGCCGAACACGAACCCGGCGACTATACCGTTCAGCGTCGCGGTTCCTATGTTACGTCTGTACGCCTCCGGGGGTATCCTCTCACGCGCGTCCGACGCGAAGACACGGTAGGCGGCTATACCGGCGACGATCGTACCGACAGCCGTTAGAAGGCTCATCAACGTTATGACCGACTGAGGTATATCGAACGCGAGAGGCGTCGGCTCCATAGCCCCCTGAACCATCGTTTCACGTACGAAAGGCGGGAGGCTCTCCACACCCCCCATCTGCTCAAACGCACGCTCAGCGCCACTCTGCGAAGCCACCGTCGAAACGAGCTGTATGACGAAGAAGACCGCCACGAGCAGAAGCCCTGAGCGCGCCTTGACCCTCTCAAAACCCGTCGTCAACGCCTCCTCCACGTCTATACCACCGTTCCGTGAAGCCGTCTCCCGTGCTGTGTTTCTGACACCGCACTCCGGGCATATCTCAGCCTCCTTCTTTATCGGTTCACCACAGCTTCGGCAGAACACCTCGTCGGACTGCTTGTCGTTTGCCATATCGCTCCCTTCGGCAACGTGTTACTCAAACCTTCTGCAAAGAGATTATGTGAACCCACCCCAGGGTCAAGCCCCGGGGCTTCCTGCTTCAACGACGCGCTTTGCATCCACCGCCTCTCGCTGAGGGGTGAACGTAGGGAGCGCAGTCTGCACAGGCGTTGATTCGGAGCGTCCCGCCCCTAACTGCTTCAAACCACGATTGAGAATATTCTTTGCCGCGTTGAGGTCGCGGTCTTCGGTATGGCCGCATGCTGGACATGAATGCTCGCGTACCCAGAGTGGCTTGTCCGTCTCGACACCACAAACCGCGCACTCTTTGGTCGTGCCGTCTGGGTTCACTTTTTCAACGTGTGTTCCGTGCAAGTTAGCCTTGTACTCCAGTAGTTCAATGAAGCGTGACCATGCGGCGTCTTGCTTATTTTTCGCACTCTGGCTGGTTTCCAGCATCGGCTTCACGTCCAAGTTCTCAACGGCTACAACATCGTACTCCCGAACGAGCCACGTTGTGATCTTGTGCTGGTAGTCTAGTACCTTCCGCTTGATTGCACGCTTCGCCTTAGCTACTTTCTGTCGTTGTTTTTCCCAGTTGGCAGAGCCGTGTTCTTTCCTGTCAAGTTCCCGTTGCTCACGTGCGTAGCGGTCATACTCATCGGATAGGTCAAGCGTGTCCACAGACAGGTTCTCTGACGTGTGGATGTAGCTGGTGATGCCGAGATCAACACCAACACAGTTCTCAGGTTCAATCTCACTGAGTGCCGGTTTTTTAGGTGTGTCTTCTACAGAGGTAACAAGTGAGACGTACCACTCGCCGGTTCTCTCTTTTTTGAGAATAACCTCGTCAATCTCACCTGCTGTTGGCACGTCGCGTTCTGCTCGGATTTTGAACCAGCCAATCTTTTCAAGTCGGAGTCGCACGAGTCGGTCGTCGCCCGTGTTGTAATCCACGTTGAAGCGACTGGACTGGTTGTGCGACACCGACCGAAATTCGCCTGCACCTTGCCACTGCAACCTCCCGACGTTATAGCCGTTGTCTCGCCGTTCTTGAAGCGTTTCCAGATCGCTGTGGATTTGGCTAATCGCCTGTTGTGCGGCGTGTCGTGATGGCTCTGCAAAGGTTGACCATCGGTCTGTCCAGTCTGTGAGTTTGTCGTGTTGGTCGTAGTCAGATGGGCGGTCGTTGTAGTCACTGTAATAATAGTCTCGGACAGCATGATCGCGAATCTGTCGGAGAATGTCGATGTGTCGCCACGCTTCGCTAGCTACGTCGTCAGGTAGGTACGCACGGAAGCGAAGCGTATGTTTCATCGTTGTTAGTCTAATCTTTCAACGGTGAGTTTCAGCTGGTCGCCCTCCTCCAGATTAAGAGCTTCACGGACTTCTTCTGGAATTGTGACTTGCCCGCGTTCTCTGAGGTTTGGGTAGCATTCCATCGAACCCACTATGAATGACTCACACTTAGTTGTATTAAAGATTGTGTGTTGTCGGCTTCAGCCCCGGGGCAGTCACCTTGTACCGCCTGTACAGCCCCATCGTTTTGGTTCGTATGTCAAAAAAAGGAGCCGACGAGGTATACTGTAGTAGCTGTGGGGAAATCATAAAGGAGAAAGCCGAAATCTGCCCGGAGTGTGGGGTTAGACACAGAGGTAGAACTGGCGACTACGACAAGGACAGAACGGTAGCCGGTATATTCGCAATCCTCCTCGGTGGATTCGGTGTACACAAGTTCTATCTCGGAAAGGTAGGACAGGGTATACTCTACCTCATCTTCTTCTGGACGCTCATACCAGGGATAATAGGATTCATAGAGGGTATTCTTTACCTGACCAAGTCGGAAGAGGAGTTCCAGAGAAAGTACGTAGACTAAGCAAGCTCCTCAGGAACCGAGTATGTGGACTGTTTTGGTTTGTCGGCGAAAGTTTTATTATCTGATGGGTTTATTTCGGGGAGATGTCAGCATACTGTCAAAGTTGCGGTGAAGAGATAAAGAGCAAGGCAGAGATATGTCCGGAATGTGGAGTTAGACAGGATTCCGGCACAGAGTCAGATGTCGCGGGAGGTATGAAGGGGAATACGCTGGTGAACACCATAATAGGCGCTGTGGTGACGATAATAGTCGGCTTCATACCGGTGCTGAACCTTCTAAGCCCTGCGATAGGTGGTGGTTTGGGAGGGTACCTGCAGAAGGAAGGTGCCGGTGGCGGTGCGAAGATAGGCGCACTGGTCACGATAGCATTCCTGATACCTCTGGCAATCCTACTCGTGGTTGCGGGCGGACTGATCGGGTCGTTCCTACCCGGCGGTGTTGGCGGAGCAGGTGCCGGTGCGGCGGCTGGCGGGATAGGTCTAATCGCGGTCATAATAATAGCGATACCCTCGTTCGTGCTGTCGATTATAGGGGGCGTCGTCGGCGGATTGGTAGCGGGCGAGTAACCCCCTCAGGCTGTTTCTTCTACACCGTGGTGCCTACGGTAGACTGTTGCGACGAGCGACAGCGTGAATACGAGCGCCGCCGAGGCACCGAACGCGAGCATTAGCTGTGCGACGAGCGTCGAGAAGCCCCAGAGGAAGACGTACGCTCCGAGACCAACGGCGGCGGCGACGACGAAGAAGACGAGGAAGACGAGGAAGAATCCGCAGAGAGAGAGGCGGTTACCCGACGACATGCCCCAGCTAAGGCTGTACGCCTCTATGAAGTCCTCGCTCTTGACCGTCGTGTACGGTACGTAGAACGCGAACGAGACGGCGACGAAAGCGCCAGGTAGGACACCGAGTGCGAGGGCGACGACGAGAAGGGGCGACATACCGAAGCCGTACACCGAGACGTATGCGAGCGCCGGGAGGAACAGACCGCCTATGAACAGCGGGGCGAAGGCGAGCGTCCCGAGGAACATGTTTACGGTCACCTTGCCGATGTTCTCGGCGTAGGCGTCGTTCGGGATCCCCGCGGTTCGGTTCACGAAGACGCGCGTGGCTATCACGGCGAAGTAGGAGCCGATGAAGAGGGCGACGAGTGCGAGAAGGACGGCGTACATACGAGGCATCGGGAAGGCAAGAGCGCCCGGCTCTATGAACGGCGTCGGAAGTATGTCGTCCAGAGGTCCTGTCGCTGTGGTCGCGGCGGCGCGGCTCTCGACGGCGATGAAGAACAGGAGAGACGAGAAGGAGAACATGGCGAAGAAGACCGCGCCGTTCTTCGATACCAGCTTTTCGATCGTCTCCTTTAGTGTACCTCTGGTTTCTACGCTCATCGTTACGTCGGAGTTACGCCTACGTTATAACTCTTTCCGCTAAACAGGACTCAGAGGGCGGCGTTGTTATGAAGATTTAACCCGTCGGAAGCCGAACCGGTACGTATGTCCGAAGAGGACGAAAACGAAGACGAGGAAGAGCTTTCTCCGCGCGAACGGATGAAGAAGATGATGGAAGGCGGCGAAGAGGGCGAAGGCGGTCCCGGCGGAATGGGCGGTATGATGGGAGGCGGAGGTATGATGGGCGGAGGAATGCCACCCGGAATGGGCGGTATGATGGGCGGCGGTCCCGGAGGTCCGGGCGGACGCGGCGAAGGCGGTGACGAACGTCTCGTCAACGAGGTTGAGGAGCTACGCGTCGAGGTCGTCAAGGCAAGGCAGGCTCTCGAACGTATAGCCGACGCCGTAGAGGAGTGAGATGGTACACCGTATAGGGATAGTGGGCGCGGGTCACTGGTCAAAAAGGCTCGTTAAGGGCATCACCGACGACCCGTTTGAGGTACACGCGACCGTCGACGTGCTTTCGTACGACGAGAAGAGGGAGCTTCTCGGAGCTATCGGGGTGCCGCGCGGAAGGCATTATGAGATAGACGCCGGCGACGCCCTCCCCGACGGTTTCCTTGACTCCGTCGACGTTGTTCAGGTGGCGAGTCCCGTCGAGTACCATCTGCGCCAGACGCGCGAGGCGCTCGACGCGGGTAAGTTCGTCGTCACCGAGAAGTCGTATGCGGCGGACCGCGAAGGCTTCGAGGAGGCGGTCGACGTTCTCGACGGAAGATGGGACTCGTCGTTCCTACATCTCCACTACCTCAACAAGGTGCCGACGAAGGTTATGCCGCCGGTTCTCGAACGCGCGACGGCGGACGGCGGCGTCGAACACGTCGAGGCTACGTTCATGGAAGGGTACAGCGAGGAGGACGCGGGACGCGCGTGGCTATTCGAGCCACAGAACGGCGGTGTGATGCTCGACTGGGTACATCCCATAGAGGTTCTCGGCGTCGCGTGCGGGGGTACGCTGTCGTTCCGCGACGGCACGCCGTACCTCGTGGAACCCGAGTACTCGTCGCGTGCAACGGCGGC
>Ga0207414_1000536_pt1 | contig 16613 bp, 13 predicted proteins | sample PonA231FremontCA_2_FD_187269 | JGI IMG/M metagenome (GOLD analysis project Ga0207414, IMG submission 187269) | Marine sediment microbial community from Fremont, CA, USA - Pond A23 Sediment 1 (SPAdes) | ecosystem: Environmental > Aquatic > Marine > Unclassified | place: USA: Fremont, California... | reverse complement strand
AAGCCACTGATTCCACCCACTCTTGATTATCTGTATACTCCAGCATAATTAAGGGAGACGTGTCATTGCCGCAAACCTCTTGCACCCCCTCCCTGGCGAATTGAAGCTGATTCCTTTCGTTTCGAGCCACGCCGACCTTGACCGCTCCTTCCTCAGTCGGGCTCACCACGGGTTTCATGTGCATAAGATCGCCAAAGAAAGCGCTGGTTCTGGAAAGACGGCCCCCCTTTGCCAAATACAGAAGCTTGTCCAGGAAAATATATTCCCGGCAGTTGAGGATCGCATCTCTGGCGAATCGTACAACGTCTTCAACATCCTGGGTGTTCCGCGCATAACAAGCCGTGGCCAAAACACTGAGCCCCAGACGACCCGATGCCGCTCCAGTGTCAATCAACCGCATCCTGTCCCGGAAACCGTTCTCCTCCAGCCACGACTTGGCCACCTTGTAGTTTCCGGTGTACGCCGATCCAACGCAGAGATACAAGACAGTCTCGTACTGGCTCAGAACGCTTTGGTAGTGCTGCTCTCGCTCATGAACAGAGGCCTGGGATGTACTCATCGCGACCCCGGACTTCATGTGCTCATAAAATCGGGCAGAAGAGCACAATGTCTCGGGATAGGCGGTAGTTGCATCCAGAATGTAGCTGTCGAGCAGAGTAAATCCGTAGTTTCTCGAATCCTCCCGTGTCAAAGAGCCGGCTGCATCCGTCATGATATGGAGTTTTGTCGAAGATCCGGTGGCATGGGACGCAACCTGGGCGCTGAGGTCTTCTTCACTCCAACTGACCAACTGGCCCAAACTTTGAATATGTTGTCTGACTGTCTTTATATCCGAGGTGTGGACATGAACGCTCAAACAGCCCTCATCGGAGCTTAGGACCAGATTGTCCCCCCATTCCGCGAGACGTTGAACAGAAGCCTCGTCCGTCTGAGCCGATTGGAGGGTAGCGTTAACGCAGTACCCTTGCTCAGTTGCTGCCATCTGCCCGGGGCTCCGGGCAAGACCCTGAAACTTTTGATTAACCGGTATCAGAGGGCAGGGGCTGGCCACAAGTCGATGGACAAAGGTTTCCAGAAAGATAAACGCTCCCAAGGCGCCCGCATCCACGACACCGCACTGCCTTAATTCAGGGAGACAATCTCGAGTCCCACGCACCGCCTCTTCCAGGTGGCCGCTTACCTGGAAAAAACTCTCTTCTCCGGCAAGCTCGCGGGATTGAAGCACTTCAGTCAAGGCATCGAAAACGGTCAGCATTGTTCCGGGCTTGGGATCCTGAACAGCCCTCCAAGCATTATTCCGGCCGCGACAGGCAGCTTGATAAAAATCATGCCCTGATTCAGCGAGAAGAAAGCCGGCAAAGAACTGAGCAGCAATATTGCCTGCATTGCCATAGGCATTTCGAATAATTTGATGAATCGTTTCTTCGCGCTCTCTGTTGTTGAAACCCATTAAAGGCGCAAGAGTGAGGGATAAATTCCGACCGGTATCCCTGTCGGGAACAGGAAAAACGTTCAGGCTGTCCAACATATCAGACCAAGCACGAAGACGCTCAACACCACAAACAACTGCCTTACGAAATTCTGTGCTCATTATCCAAAACCCAGCGCTCTTCGAACATCTGAAGGTATTTCCAATAAAGTCTCCATCTCGGGATGTTTAACAGCAACTTGATCTCCCTGCCCTTTAACACATATTACATTATCCTCAGTTCGCCTAATATCAAAGTCAATAACAATCTTGATGGAAGCATCTCTGACTTGAGCCCGACATATTAAATCATCTGAATAGTGAAGAGGAAGAATGTGCTTCGTAGTGGTCTTAGTCACAGGGAAAAAACATTTATTATCAATGGAATAACGATATAAATCTATTCCGCACTTCTTAAATAATCCGAATCGCGCAAAATCGAAATATTTGAGACAATTTCCGTGCCATACAACATGCATCGGATCGAGATCATGAAACGGTACCGTAAAATGAAACTCGTAATATTTACTTTCTTCCATAAAATATCTTAAATAAGATCAATGTTTTGCAAAAGCTATACGTTTCGGAGAGACCTTCCCTCCACCCTGTTCCTGGAATCATTCACAGAGCATTTTTCATTTCATACCTACGGTGCTGGATCTTCAAGTGCATGGCACGCTGGATTGCTTCTTCCGAGAAAGATAGAGATTATGTCTTCTCAGCCTCTTTTTTTCGTCCCAACAAGGCGGATATGAATTAACCATTCCCAAATATGGTTCATCCGGGCCCACACCCTGAATCAGCCCATTTCCTCCCCCTGAGTTCGCTTATTGAAAACAAGCAAAAAATCAGCTAGGTTTCCTTTTCGAATTGCCGATTGCGGAAGAACTCTTGGATTATCAATCGAGGCGAAAAAATCAAGGAATTCTCACGAGCTCATAACAAGCCCCCTGGCTTGTTTCCATCCGGCAACGAGCTGAAAAATTTTTTCCAGGCAAGAAGCTGAGTCACAGGTTACCCTACGAGCGAGACCCCAAATTCGAATCGATTGTTATGACACATTCCATGGAATCTTTGGTTCGGGAACTGAAAGAAAAAATTGTGACCACCCTGAATCTCGTCGATGTCTCCCCTGACGATATTGACGATCATGAACAGCTTGTCGGAGGACGACTCGGGGTTGATTCCATCGACGTTCTTGAACTGGTGATCATGCTCGAAAGAGACTACTCGGTCAAGATTGAAGACCGTGAGGTGGGTTCCACGGTCTTTGCCAATCTCAAGAGCCTGGCTGATTACGTTGCCGCAAACAAGCCGGAGTGATCGCGTTGACCGGTCCCCGCGTATTTATAACCGGCATGGGAGCCGTCTCCCCGGCGGGCAACAGTCTGAATGCATTGACCTCCGCGCTCCATCAAACAGGGAGCGCCCTTCGAACGCTCGGCCTTTTCAGCGCCCCATCCCCCCTGCCCGTGGGAGAAGTTCCCGACGTCCCGCCCCAACAAGACTTCCCCCGAACGCATCGGCTCGCCGCAATGGCTGCGGAAGAGGCGCTCCACAACTCCGGGGCGGAGCCGGATGCCATTGTGCTCGGCGGTACCACGGGAGGGATGCTGACCACCGAAGAGAGACTGAAAAACAAGCAACACAATCCGGAATCCTTTCAATGGCACGGTCTCGTCACCGTAGCCCACCACCTGGCACGACATTATAATTGTTCCGGCCCGGTAATCAACGTGTCCACCGCCTGCTCCTCCAGCACAGCAGCCATAAAAATCGCCTTCGATATGCTCCGCGCAGGGCTCGGCAAGCGCATTCTCGCCGGTGGAGCGGATTCACTCTGCCGATTGACCTACCACGGCTTCAAATCCCTGCAACTTGTGGATCCCCAAGGAGCAAAACCCTTTGACCGTGATCGGCAGGGAATGTCCGTAGGCGAAGGCGCTGCCATGCTCCTGTTGGTGGCTGACGATACCCCCCCTCCGGATGCGGTGGCCGAAATAGTCGGAGGGGGGCTCTCCTGCGACGCATACCATGCCACAACCCCGCATCCGCAAGGACGAGGAGCATTGAGGGCTATACGGGCCGCGTTGGACGAAGCCGCAATCGCAAAAACGGACATCGACTATATTAACTTGCACGGGACAGGGACTCCGGATGGGGATTTGTCCGAAGCGAACGCCCTCAGCCACCTCTTGGGGCACAAGGTGCCCCATGCCTCCTCTGTAAAGGGAATGTTGGGGCACTCCCTTGGTGCGGCCGGAGCCATGGAGACCATTATCTCCGCCCACAGCATAGCGAATGGTTTCATCCCTGCCAATACCGGATGCGCCACACCGGATCAAAACATGGGCTGGGAACCATGTCTCTCCCCGGTGTCCCAAAAGGTCCAAACAGTGCTGACCAATTCATTCGGTTTTGGCGGGAACAATGCGTCTCTTCTCCTAAGGGGCCGGGAACGGGGGGGAGGCCTCTCAAGCAAAAAGCGGGTCCCGCTGACCGTGAAAGGAGCTGCCTGTCTCACGGGTGCGGGGGACCGAAACCAGAGCCTTGATCAGGTGCGAACAGGATATGACTGTAAGGGATCCCTTCCCATTCAAGACATCTCGAGCCAGCTCGAGGCCAACCTTGTGCGCCGCATGAAACGCCTGCCCCGAATGGCCCTGGCCCTGGCCAAGGCGGCCAGATCCGATGCCGGGACAAGCCGCCCTCCAGGAGCCGTTTTCTGGGGCACGGGCTGGGGACCTCTTTCGGAAACCCACGATTTTCTGGACAGATTGGAGCAATCCGGGGATCAATTCGCAAGTGCCATGGATTTCATCGGAGCGGTGCACAACGCCCCTGCGGGAAATCTGGGCCTGTACTTCGAAGCCGAAGGCCCCAATTTAACCACCACTGCCGGTGATCACTCCTTTGAGCAAGCCCTGTACACTGCCAGTCTCATGGCGGATCAGCTGGAGCAGGAGTTCTTGGTTCTTGCCGCAGACGAATATCACCCGAGATTCTCTCCCCTGTTCGATGCATCGGTCCGCTCGGATCCGGCCCCCAGCGACGGGGGCGGCGCCCTGTGGGTATCGGCCTCGGAGGATTCCCGCGAGCCCAAGATCATGCCTCCTTTCCTGGCCTTCAGCACAAGAGGCGCAGAAGTGATCCCCCGACTTGTGGAAAGCTTGGGAGGTGAAGAGCGCATACGCGAGCATACAGGAGCCATTTTGCTGGGCATTCCCGCACAGCTCAGGGACACGGCCGAGAATCAGCTCCAGGAGTTTCTCGATTTGACCGGATTTGAAGGCCCCACAGTGGATTACCGTCGCTGGACAGGCGAATTCGCCTCCGCCTCGGGTACGGCAACAGTGCTTGCAGTCCAGTTCGTCCGCGAAGGAATGGTTCCTGCGTCGCTTGTCGGCGGAAGGGAAGACCTCCCTCTCCGCGGTCGGGAAATCCTCCTGCTCGGGCTCGGAGAGCATATAACCGGCATAAGGGTGGCTCCTTGAGCTTCCTGTCCGCACCGAGCAATAGCCCTTTGCGGAAATACCAGCAAACACCTCCCTATTTTCCGTTAATCGGGAAACTGTATATGATGGAGACAGCATTGGCTCCAGGATTTACGTCTCCAAGCTCCGCATTGGAGACGTGAACAAAGCGCAATCCAACACGCGATTTATTATCCATCTCATAACTCAGTTGTATAGTGGGGCAAAATTCTATGGGACTCCCTAAATCGTATCCATTGTTATTCATATATATGCCTAAGCCAAACTTCGGTGTAAGCACAAGATTCTCCAGCAAATAAAAATCTTGAAATATTCCACCAGAAAGATAAAATTCTCTATTAGTACATGCGAAAGAACCCCAGATACCATATTCGTAAATCTTTAGCGAAGGACGATAGCTTATCAAGCCATAGGCATCAAGAGGAGCTTTCTTGTCTTCATCATAGACTTTGAATATTCCAGTTCCCACTCCTAAGTAGGCACTCTGCTGAGCATGTCCAGAAAATGCCCCGATAAGCAATAAGCAAAAGATGATTGCGCTGAATCCTGCAAGAGGTAATAAACGCTTTATTCTATTCATTGTCATCTCCCATAAAAAAATGAGTGGGGAAAGCTTATGTTACATCTTGACCGCTATGACTAAGCTTTATTCATCTACCTGAAGGGTTCTCGAGTCTCAAACAAGCTCCAGAAAAAACCTTTTGGATCAATCTAACAATCATTCATTCATTTTATGCATATCTTTATCATTATGATACGAGCATACTGAATTTTCAGTCACGCATCAAGCTCCTTGCTTTCGTTATGAAAATACTCCTTATCTCGGCGAACCCGCTGACAGAGCCCTATCCTGTATATCCGCTGGGTCTGGACTATCTGGCTTACGCTGTAAGCCCTCGACACACGACCCGGGTTGCGGATATTAATGTTGCCGGAAATACTGAAGCCTTATTGCATGAAGCTCGTCATTTCGCACCCGATCTCATCGGATTGTCTATACGGAATGTGGATAATACCGATATCACGTCCGCTCAAGGCTTTATAGAGATCTATCAACACCTAATACACACTCTCAAAAGCGAGTTCGATATACCAGTCCTTGTGGGCGGAAGTGGATTCACCCTTTTCCCCTCTTCGATGATGCGCACTCTCCAGGCGGATTACGGACTCATCGGCGAAGGGGAACGCCTCGAACATTTCCTTGACGCCTTGGAGAACAAAGAGGATGTTTCCCATGTTCCCGGTGTCGTTACCCGGAACACAACCCCTGAGATACCGCCTCCCTGGAACAAAGGGATTCGAAGGCTTTTCGACTCCCAAGCTCATCATGTGCCATTCTACTTGAACAAGGGAGGAATGCTGAATCTTCAATCCAAGCGGGGATGCCCCTTTCAGTGCACCTATTGCACCTACCCGCACATCGAGGGACACAATCTGCGATTGATTCCGCCGGACAAAGTAGCGGAAACCGCTCGCCAACTCCAGGAAGCCGGTGCCAGCTATTTATACATAACGGATTCCGTATTCAATGCCGACTATGAACATAGTGCCCAAGTTGCCAGGGAATTCATTAAGGCAGGCCTGAAAATCCCCTGGGGAGCCTTTTTTTCGCCCACTCCGCCACCAACTGGATATTTCGAGCTCATGGCCGAGGCCGGTCTGAAACACGTCGAATTCGGCACTGATTCCCTTTCGGACCGAATCCTTGCCAACTATGGCAAGCCCTTTCGATCCCAGCAGGTGTTCCGGGCCCATGAGGCAGCAAACGCAGCCAACCTTTACACTGCCCATTATCTCCTCTTGGGGGGCCCTGGAGAAGACGCCGCATCCCTTGAGGATACGCTGGACGAGCTTGACAAACTCGATCGGACAGTGCTATTTTTTTATTGCGGAATTCGCATATATCCCAACACCTTATTATATCACTGGGCCCTTGAAGAAGGACAGATCGCCCCCCAACAGGACTTACTGCCCCCGACTTTTTATCAATCTCCTTATATCCACAGCTCGGATATAGTGACTCGTGTTCGGGAAAAATCCCGGGGCCGTTCCAACTGGATGATCAGTACAGGTGGCGAGGAGACGGCTCAAATCCTCTCCAGAATGTACGAAAAGGGATACACCGGGCCATTGTGGGAGTATCTCCTGAGATAAATCCATATGCACGCAGCTGAGCTCAAAAACGTCCGGGGAACAAGGGGAGAAGCAATGCGGGCTGAAACATCGGTAAGCCCTGATTCTCCCTGGTTTTCCGGCCATTTTCCCAACGATCCTTTGCTGCCGGGAATAGCTCAGCTTGCAATGGTCAAGGATCTCATCCGGTTATTTTATCCCGAGGAACTGATTCTTGCGGGGGTTCGACGCATACGGTTCAAACAGGTCATACGCCCTGATGACTGCATTACTATTGAAGCCAATCCGGATCCCAAAAAGCGCACTGAGTTTCAATTCGTCCTGCGAGCCGAGGAGGTGGTAGCATGCTCCGGAAAGCTCGTTTTCGTGGAATCTAGAAAGAACTCTTCTTGAGGAGGGTCAGTAATGGATACAGATTCAATTATACAGCGTGTAGCCAAGATCATGATCGATGAGCTGAAGTTTGAGGATGTAACTCCTGAAACATTCGATCCTGACATCGACCTGGTTGATGAACTGGGCATTGACAGCATGGATCTTGCTACAGCCGCCTTGGTGATTCGCGACGAATTCGGAATTCGTATAGATGAAGAAGACTATCCCAAGCTTACAACATTGCGGCTAATTGCACAGTATATAGAGCAACGATTAGCTGAAAAAGAACAGTCTGCTTAAATATTTATTGAAATGATTTCAAATGTAAACCAAAGATTACATTTCATATACAGATTGCAGCTCAATCTACGTTTTGCTTCAACAATATTTGCTAATTTTATTTTTTGATAGAAGCAAAGCATAAATGAGGTATGCATCATGGAAGATGCGGTTAAAACAGAAAACAACCATCGACAACAAAGAGATTTTCAAGAGCAATGGAAATTTTCCGATATTCTATCTGATTCCACGATCAAAGATCGCTGGCAAAAAGTCAGGTCCTATTTCTTCTTGCGCGAATCAACATATGACATGACCACACATTGCAACATACGATGTGAAGGATGCTATTATTACGAAGGAGAAAAGCAGCTCGTCAAGGATGAAACCGATCCCCGAAAATGGCGCGAGCTCATGCAAGCCGAGCGAGAAAGGGGAATCACCTATGTGGTGCTGGCGGGAGCCGAGCCTTCCCTAAGGCCCGAGCTCTGCAAGGTCTGTTATGAAGAGATGCCCTATGGCTCGATTGCCACGAACGGGCTCATTCCGATTCCCAGGGAAGTGCAGTACACAATCCACATTTCCGTGTGGGGCAATGACAGCACAAGCTTTCGTTTTCGTCATGCCAAGGACATGTTGTCCCGGCAAATACAGAACTACCAGCACGATCCCAGAGCGGTATTCATCTACACCTTCACCAGAAACAATATTGAGGAATCCAGGGAGGTCGTAGAGACCCTGGCCCAAAATGGCTGTAAGGTCAGCTTCAACATGTTTTCCGCGCCTGTCGGCTACGAAGGTCCCTTGAAGCATACCGACGAATCGCTGCTACGCTGCCGGCAGGTCATGCATGAAATGATGCGTGACTTCCCAGAAACAGTTCTTTTCTCGCCCTACAACGCGGTGGTCCATACCCATCGCTACGGGCTGCACGATTTATTCGGCTGCCCCTACCCCAGAATGAATCCTTCCCAGGACGTCGGGCTGGGACGTTCCTTCCGGCAGTATAGAGCGGACCTGAGTTGGGAAAGGCAGGCCTCCTGTTGCGTCCCGGATACCGACTGTCCGGATTGCCGGCATTACGCCCCGGGCAGCGCGGTTGTTACGGCACGGCTGTTCCGGCACGCCATCAATCCGGACATCTTCAAGGCGTGGCTGGATTATGTGGACACCTATCTGGCTGTCTGGGTCATGGGCTACGAGAAGGGGCGAAACCTTTGCACGGAGGAGATCGCGCCCCCGGGACACGGCTTATTCCAGGACTGATTTTCTGCAAGATGTATTATGAAGCCCGGCGAAGCGCTCCACCCGCCTGCGCCTCGCTCAGTAGTTTCACTTTGAAATTCAGTCCATTGGACACATTTTCATATAAAAAAGCCCAGAGCCCTTTCTTCGGTTCCAAGATGGAGAGTTCGATTTATGAAAACAGTGAGTTCTTTGCTGGATCAGCACTGGTACGAGCGCTACAAGCGCATCTCCAAGCTCAACATTCGCAGCTCGATCTATGATATAACCAATCGCTGCAACCTTCGCTGCAAGGGATGCTTTTTTTACTCTTCCGGGGAAGACCAGGTCGCTGAAGAGACCGACCTCAACAAATGGGCCGAGTTTGTGGACAAGGAAAAGGAGAGAGGTGTCAATCTCGCCATACTCATTGGCGGAGAGCCCACTCTCTGTCTCGATCGGGTCGAGACCTTCTATAACAGGATTCCCAGCTTCTGCGCTTCAAATGGACTCATCAAGGTCCCCAGGGACCGCTTCCCGGATATGATGGTCGGCATCTCCCTCTGGGGCGATGAAGAGGACGAAAAGACGCTGCGCGGCATGGACACCTTCGCCGTATCGAGCAAGAACTATGAAGGCGATCCCTATGTCTATTACCTGTATACCATCACCCCCAATCAAGTTGGGAAAACGGAAAGGATTATACGCAAGATACGCGATGTGGGCTTAAAGGTTCATATGCAGCTTTTGTCCAATGACGAGGGCGTCGAAGGCTTTTCCTGGACACCGGAAAAGCTGCGGGACGTTCGCCAGGAAATGGATGACATGCTGGACAAATATCCGGACACCCTGATTTCGTCCAAATACTACCATAAAGTCATTACCAGCGGGGAGATGCTGGGCCGCCACTTCGGTTGGGAAGAATGCCCTTCGGTGACCGAGTCCTTCGACACAAGAGATCCCAAGCCCAAACGGCTGATTCACTTTGTGCGCTGGGCCTGCGACCTGAAGACCATGCACCGTTGCTGCACCTCCGCCAGCCGGGATTGCTCCATATGCAAGGACGGGGCCGCCCATATGAGCTGGATCATGGTCAACAAACGAGCCCATTTGCGATCCACAGAGGATCTGCAGAACTGGATAGAGGTCTATGAAATGTTCGCCAAACTCTATCAATTCCTCCCCTGGTAAAAGGAGATGGGCGCGAATCCGAAGCAAGCCGTCATTCTGGGCTGTGACGCCGTATCTCCGCTGGGCACGGACCTCGAAACCCAATGGCAAAGAGCTGTTGGGGGCAAGAGCGGCATCGGCCCCCTGACCCGCTTTCCCATCGACGACGACTTCCCCGTGCCCATCGCCGGAGAAGTGGAGGAGATCGAAGACAGCGCCCTCTCCTTCCTGAAGCCCCGCTCCCTGGCCTTATGGCCCTCCCCGATCTTCAAGCACGCCATGCTCGTGGTCCACAGGGCTTTGGAGAAAAGCGGTGTGCGGATCTCCCCCGAGATCGCCCACCGCGTGGCCGTCACCTACAGCTCCGCCGTAGGGGGACAGGATGCGGTCCTCAGCGCCGATCGCAGGATGACCCAGGAGAACAAGCTCCCCCCGCCGTACACCAACCCCAACTCCTGCATCAACATGGTGGGGGGAAAGATCTCCATCATGACCGGCGCGACAGGCCCCATAACCTCTTCCATAACCGCCTGCGCCACCGGATTGACATCCGCGCTCACCGGGGTCATGCTCATCGCCCAGGGACGAGCCGATGTGGCTATTTGCGGCGCAGTGGACTTCGCTCTTGTCGAGCCGATCGTGGCCGGATTCGCAACCATGAACGGGGCATTCCAAAACAAAGCGGGAGAGCCCCGAACCCCTCCCTCCAGTGCCAGCCGCCCCTTCTCCAGTCATAGAAGGGGGTTCGTGATTTCCGAGGGCGCCGGAGCGATCATCCTGGCCAGCAGGGAGTTCGCCAAAGCCCACGGGCTGGAGTGGCAGACTGAGCTCGCGGGGTGGAGCATGACCTCGGACGCCTATCACTATGTCGCCCCCCGCTTTGACACGGTCAAGCGGTGCATCCAGGAGAGCATCAACGACGCCTGCATCTCCCCGGCGGATGTGGACGCTGTCAATGCCCACGCCGCTTCCACCAAGGTCGGGGACAAGGTGGAATACGACGCCCTGAGGGCCGTATTCGGAGAGGGGGTTCCCCCGATTTCGGCAAACAAATCGCAAATCGGCCACGCCATGGGCGCCTCGAGCGCGATCGAATCCATTTTTGCCCTCGAGGGCATGCGGCGGGACATGGCCGCGCCAACGATCAATTATTCCCCGGACCCCGAGATGGAGCTGGACTGTCTTTCCGAGGGCGCTCGTCCCATGAGCCAGGAATATGTGCTGAAAAACGCTTTCGGCTTTGGGGGATGCAACGCCTGCGCGGTTTTTCAAAGGACGGGATAACCATGAAAGCCCCGCTGAATCGACGCGTATTCGTCATCGGGTACGAAGCGATCACCCCTCTGGGAAATACCTTTGCCACAACGTGGCAAGAGGCCCTTCAGGGCAAGGCCGGCTTCAGATGGGCGAGCAAATGCCAGGTCGATTCCCTCTGTAGCGTTGTGGGGGAAATACCGGACTGGGATCCCCTGGAGCTCGACTTTGTGGACCGCAGGGAAGCGAGCAACTGGAACGCCGAGTACGTCCACCTGACCATGGCCGCATGCCAAAACGCCCTGCAGGATGCCGGACTGCCCATGGACGACGATACCGGCCCGAGAACGGCCTGCCTCATCGGATCCGCTCTCAATGGGACCGACGCCTTCAGGATCGCAACGGACAATTTCCGCGAACAAGGCTCCTCCCGGATCAGCCCCTACCTTCTTCCCAACTTGTGCGCCAATCTTCCTTCCGGCAAGGCCAGCATGCTGCTGGGGATGACCGGGCCCATCTTCTCCCCGCAGGGCGCCTGCGCCTCGGGCAATCACGCCATCGGGGCGGGGGCGAGGATGATCCGGGACGGAGACTGCGACTTTGTGCTCGCCGGAGGGGTGGACACCTGTATCATGCCGGAGATCATTCACGGATTCTGCAACATGAACGCCACCTTGAAGGTGGAGGAGGGGGATCGGGCGTACGAGGATCCCAGTCAGGCCTCCAGACCCTTCAGCATGGATCGCAGGGGGATGATCCTCTCCGAGGGATGCGGCGTGGTGGTCCTGGCCTCGGAGGAGGCCCTTTCCGCCCACGGATTGACTCCCAAGGCCGAAGTGAGCGGCGTGGGCTGGACCGCGGACGCCTTCCATTTCACTCTTCCCAACTTCGCGACCATTGTCCGGGCCATGAACATGGCTATCGAGGATGCGGAAATAGCCCCCCGGGATATCCACTACGTCAACGCCCACGGCACGTCCACCGGAAAGGGCGACCGCACCGAAATCGAGTGCCTGAGAGCTGTCTTCGGCTCGGACTTGAGCCGGATCCCGGTTTCCTCCAACAAGTCCCAGATTGGACACACCCTGGGAGCCTCCGCCGCTATCGAGGCGGCATTGAGCATCGAAGGCATGCGGCAACAGACCGTGCTTCCCACGGTCAACCACATTCCGGATCCCGATCTGGCGGATGTCGACGTGGTCCCCCAAGAGGCCAGGAAGCTCGACTGTGAATTCCTGCTCTCCAATGCCTTCGGATTCGGCGGAACCAACTGCTGCATCGTGTTCAAACGCGCTTAGACGAAATAAGGCCTATGAAACCCACTCCCTTTGTGCCTGTTGCCTTTGACCAGGACGAACGATTCGTGCGGAACCAGACGGACGATCTGGTCTGGCACCGCAGCTATAACCGCACCCTGTACGCGGATACGGATCGCTCCCAGATCGTGTACCACGCCCATTACCTGCGCTACTTCGAGGTGGGCCGGGCCAGCCTGATGCGGGACTTCGCCTTCCCCTACCGCGAAATCGAGAGAAACGGCTATGTCTACCCCATCATTCAGTGTGCAGTCGACTTCTACTCCCCTCTCTACTACGACGATCTCATGTGTATCTATACCAGGCCGGGAAAGCTGGAGCGGGTCAAGCTCAATTTCGACTACATCGTTACCCGCAGCGAGACGGAAGAGATCGTTTGCAAGGGCTACACCAAACACTGCGCCACAAACTCTTCCTCTGGCAAGCCAGTGGAAATAGACGAAATGACCCGCCGCCTATGGGACGAGTTCCCCAAATAGTCAGCCACAAACAGGTGCCTCTGCGGATCGACATCCCCGAGTGCTGGTTCGACCACTGTTTCGGAGACAGGGCTGTCCTTCCGGCGGTGGAGGCCATGCAGCACCTGGCGGCCTCGGTTCTGGCCCACGTTCCCGAGGCCCGGGTCCTGTCCATGCAGAAGGCCCGCTTCGAGAAGTTCTATCTCCTGGACCGCGCAAACCCGCACCTGCTCGAGGCCATTCACGAGCTGCAGGTCTACGACGACGGGAGTGTGGCCTCCGCGCTGCTCAGCAAGAGCCAAGCCGGAAAGGCCGCGTACACCAGGACCAAAAAGCATGTAAGCCTTTGCTTCATTCCCCGGGATCCCGGGGAAACGACGCCTCCCGCTCCCCTGACGGAGGAAGCCGGCGACTGGTTCCGCGTTGGCTCCGAAACCGTGTACAGCGAGCTTGTCCCCTTCCGGGAAGCCTACCACAATCTCCGGGGTGAGGTTCTGCTCCATCCCCGCGAAGCCCGGGCAGAGACATACGCCCCCCCGGACAGGACGCGGGATGACCCCCTGGGATCGCCCTTCCCCCTGGATGCCGCCTTCCATGCCGCCTGTGCCTGGGCCCAGCGCTACACCGGTATCGTAGCCTTTCCCGTGGGGTGCGACTCCCGCACCATTTTCCGGCCCACCCGGGAAAAGGGAATGTATGCCGTCCGGATCAGGCCCCGGGGGGGAGATGCCAAGGAGCTGACCTTCGACATGTGGATCCTGGGAATGGAGGGCAATGTGTACGAGGCGGTTTCCGGCGTGAGGATGCGTGATGTGAGCGGCGGGAGGATGCAGCCCCCTGCATGGATCAGGCGGGACGATCAGGACCGGGATGGATAGCTTCGTCGGTCAGGAGGCTCTCCACTTTCTCCCTGTCGTATTTGCCGGTTGACGAAGTGGGTATCCGCTCCACCACGTAAATCCTGCGGGGAATGGCAGAGGGCTCCAACAGCCCCTGTGCCTGTTCCCTGATATCCTGTATATCCTGTCGTGCCTGGACCAGGGCGCGGATTTCGTTTTCCCTGCCGTTTTCCAGGGAAAAGGCAAGAGCCACTGCGTCTTCCACGCCGTGGATCCGCCTCAGCTTGTCCTGGACTTCGTGGAGGTCGATCCTCCTGCCGCCGACCTTGATCACCCCGTCGGCCCTGCCTAGAAGGATAAATCCCTTGTCGCCGGCGGGTTTCGCGCGATCCCCGGTCTGGAAGAAGCCTTCGGCGTCCTTGGCGCATGCGGGGGAAATGAAAGGAGAACGGACCTCAAGCTGATCCCGGACGATTTTCCAGTCCAGGAGCTCAAAGGGAACCAGGACGGAGTCGCCAAAGACCCTATCCCGGCTCGCTATGCCCCCTGTCTCCGTGGAGCCGTAAATTTCGATCACCCGGGTCCCGGTCTGGCGGTAGAAGCACGCGGCATCCCGCTCATCCAGCATTCCGGCGGAGGACAGGGCCAGTCTCGGGCTCTGGCCCGAAATGGGGCTTTTCTGAAACATCTTGTAGTGGACGGGAACACTCACGAAAATACTCGGAGCATAACGAGCCATTGCCCTGCGGATCTCCTCCGGAAAGGTGACCACTTCCGGGACCACGGCAGCGGAGGCGACAAAGGGAACCAGGACCGTAAAGAGGAACCCGTAGATATGATGGGGCGGCACCGTGGCCAGAATCACATCCTCGCTGGAGAGATTCCATTTCCGCGAATGATAAAATGCCTCGGAAAAAAGGTTTTCCGGAGTCTTGGGCCACATTTTGGGCGCATCCGTGGAGCCGCCGGTGAAAAAATAGAGAAAGTCCTGGTCCGGGTCTATCCGCAAGGGGTGATTGAAGGAGCTATCCGCGACCCTCTCCGGTTGAGCCGGGTTCAGAAAAGCCGGCAACGACTCTGGCTCATCCGTGATTGCCGTTCTCACCTCAAAGGTGTTTTGCAACTCCCGCAATACTGGATCCGAAAAGGCATGGGGAAGCACAAGGGAAAAGCCCTCGGCGAGAGCGGCGAGAATCGATGCCGCGATCAGGGCTTGGTCACTGGAGCAAACGCAGACCACGCCTTCTTGCTTCCCCAGGCTCTTCCGCAGGGAGTTTGCAAGCGCATAGACATCCTGGTAGGAGACACCCGAGGCAAGGAATTCCGTCCCCGGAGAGGGAGTGGTCATGATCCATTGACCGATCCGGTCCGCAATATGCTCCTGATGCATTGGCGCTCCCGTTCAGACAGGTTCAAGGCATTTTCTCTAGCTTCATGCCAAGGAGCATGTCAAGGCAGATCCCCTGCTTTGCTGATGCGCTACAGGGAAATCTTTTGTAGGAAAATGTGTCCTAACTTCTTGAATTACAATAAAAAAAGCCAAGGCAGGCGGGGCCGCTTGAGCGGGGTTTCATATAGCACCATCACTTTGTTCATACCGCAATATGCAGGCGTTGTGGTGGAATGAACCACCCCAAGCTCAAACGAGAATCTTGCTTCGAACAGACTCGGTTGTCCTGGATTCGGGCAGGTGCTGCTGGCCACGTCAGGTGAAGCCCGGGATGAAACCGGCGCTCAAGCAGCCCCGCCTGCCTTGGCTCTGCACATTTTCCTGCTTGGTTGTGCCCGGGTCGGCCCGGGAATGAGGGTTGTATGAAGAACGTCCTGGTTGTGTACTATTCCCAAACCGGACAGTTGACAAGCATTATCCGGTCCGTGCTGGCCCCCCTGGAACAGGACCCGGGCTTCTCCATCGCATACCGGGAGCTCACTCCCCGAGTCCCCTACCCTTTTCCCTGGTCCGCGTACCAGTTCTGCGATGTCTTTCCCGAGTCCGCGGCGGGCATCCCGGAAGAGCTGGAGCCGGGCAGTGACGAATGGCAGGAGCAGGAGTTCGATCTGGTCATCCTGGCCTACACCGTGTGGTATCTCTCCCCGTCCATTCCGGTGAGCTCCTTCCTGCAAAGCGAGGAGGCCGCGAGACTCCTGCGGAACAGAAAGGTCCTGACCCTTATCGGATGCCGCAATATGTGGCTCATGGCCCAGGAAAGGGTCAAACGGGAGATCTCTGCTCTCGGCGGTCAACTGATTGGCACCATTGCCTTGACCGAAAAAAGCGGCAACCTCTCCGGCATCGTGAGCATAGCCACATGGATGCTCAGCGGGGAGAAAAAGCGGCTTTTGGGCCTGTTTCCCAGGCCGGGGATCGCGGATACGGATATCGAGGAAGCGCGAAAATTCGGCGAGCTCGTCCGAAAGGAATGGACCAAGGATGGTCTCCAGCTGGATCAGGTCAAGCTGAACGCACACGGTGCCGTGCACATCGATCCGGCCCTGATGCTCATGGAAAAGCGAATCAGGCCCATTTTTCAAAAATGGTCCGCATTCATTCGAAAAAAGGGGAACAGGGGAGACCCCGAAAGGAAAAAGAGGGTCTACGCCTT
>Ga0207414_1000534_pt1 | contig 16619 bp, 13 predicted proteins | sample PonA231FremontCA_2_FD_187269 | JGI IMG/M metagenome (GOLD analysis project Ga0207414, IMG submission 187269) | Marine sediment microbial community from Fremont, CA, USA - Pond A23 Sediment 1 (SPAdes) | ecosystem: Environmental > Aquatic > Marine > Unclassified | place: USA: Fremont, California... | reverse complement strand
TTCTTTTCCCCCTTCACGGGGGAAAGAAAGAATGGGGGTGATAGGGTAAACAACCATCCGCCCAGGTTAAATATTACGCCAGCTAACGTAACTCAAATGATTGCTGGAGTGAGAATGGGGGTGAAGATAAAAGAGTTGCCCCTCTCAATCCTTTTTGAAAAGAAAAATCCAGACCGCTTCCGGGTTGTTCGCTAAAAAAGTTCTGAAGCAGAAAGGTTACCGCAATCTCTTCTTTACCAGTTCCGGTTTTTCAACTGCATCGCCCGAGATCGTGAAAGCACCATGGACCATCCGCTGAACTTCTTCCAGGTGTTCCCTGTCGTTGTAGTGAAGCCAGGCAAGCGGCTCGTTCGCCTCGACTTTGTTGCCCAGCTTCTTGTTCAGGGTAATTCCGACTGCCGGGTCTATCTTCTGGCCCTTCTCGGAGCGCCCGGCACCGAGCAGGTTTGCCCCCTTGCCGATTTCCAGGGCATTTAGTTCGGAAACGTAGCCACTATCGGGGGCAGGAACTTCCAGTCTCTCCTCACTTTCCGGCAACAGTTCCGGATCAGTTGCTACCCGGGGGTCGCCGTTTTGGCTCTCGATCAGGCTCTCGAACTTCTCCAGCGCCGCGCCGGAGTCCAGCTTCCCTTCGGCTATCTCCAGGCCTTCTTCCAGGCTGTCGGCTTTTGGCGATTGCAGCAGCAGTTCGGCCGTCAGGTTTACGGTAACTTCTCGCAGGTCGCCCCGCTTCTCGCCTTTCAGTACCTGGATCGCTTCTCGAACCTCCAGGGCGTTACCGACCGAGCTGCCGAGTGGCTGACTCATGTCCGTTATCAGGGCGGATACGTTGAGGCCGACTTCCTCGCCCAGTCCGACGCAGCCGGAGGCGAGGTCCTCCGCTTGCTGGTAGCTATCGACGATTGCTCCGCTACCGGTCTTGACGTCCAGAACGACGCCGTCCGGACCGCAGGCGATCTTTTTGCTCATTATGCTGCTGATTATCAGCGGCAGGGATTTGACCGTAGCAGTCACGTCCCTCAGCTCGTAGAGCTTCTGGTCGGCCGGGACGAGGTCGGAAGTGTGCTCCATGATGGCTATTCCGGTCCGCTCGACCCTTTTCAGAAATTCTTCCTCGGTTAGGCTAACCCGGAAACCGGGTATCGACTCCAGCTTGTCTATCGTCCCTCCCGTGTGGCCGAGACCGCGGCCGGAGAGTTTGCCCATCTTCAGGCCGGCGGCACCGACGAGCGGAACCAGCACGAGCGAGACGGAATCGCCGACGCCGCCGCTGGAGTGTTTGTCGACCTTGAAGCCCTCGATCCGGGAGAGATCGAGCTGGTCCCCGGACTCCGCCATGCTTTCCGTCAGGTGAGCCGTCTCTTCGGTATCGAGCGAGTTGAAGTAGATGGCCATCAGGAAAGCGGACATCTGGTAGTCCGGGATGTTGCCATCCACATAATTCTCAACCAGGAATTCGATTTCCTCCCGGCTCAGCTTACCCCCGTCCCGCTTCTTGCGGATGATCTCAAGGAATTCCATCCGGGCTTAGCCCTCCTTGAGGAAGTGGTTTCCGTCCTCGGCCGGGGCACGGGACCTGCCGATTGCTCCCACCAGGACCAGTACGGTTATCAGGTAGGGGAGCATCTGGAGGAACTCGTCCGGAACGAAGGGGATCGAAATCCGGAACTGAAGCGCCTGGGAGAAACCGAATAGAGACGCAGCACCTGCCGCGCCCCAGGGCGTCCAGTTACCGAAGATCATCGAGGCCAGGCCGATGTATCCGCGACCGGCGCTCATGCCCTTGGTAAAGAAGTTTGCCTGTTCGATTGCCAGGTAACCACCGCCAAGGCCGGCGAGCGCTCCCGAAACCAGGACGCCCATGTAGCGCATCTTGGTCACGCTTATTCCGACGCTATCGACGGCTGCCATATGTTCACCCGTTGCCCGCAATCGCAGGCCGAGCCTGGTTCTATAGAGGAAGAACCCGGACGCGAAGAATATGGCCACCGTGAGGTAGATTACCGGAGAAATCGACAGGAAATTTGGAAGTGTCTCGGAGACGGCTATCTGGGAACCACCGGTAAGGACCAGCGCCAGGAAGAAGCTCGTCCCCGTCGCAAACAGGTTGAGGGCGACGCCGCTAATTATGTGGTTTGCCTTGAAGGTAACGGTGGTCACGGCGTGGATCAACGCCATGCCGATTCCGGCTACTACCGCCATTATCAGGCCAAGCAGCGGGCTACCCGTAGCATTGGTTATGATGGTCCCGGCAAATGCGCCCATCAGGATGATTCCTTCCAGGGCAATATTTATTACGCCCGTACTTTCGGAAAAGAGACCGCCAAGGGCGGCCAGTGCTATCGGTACGGCCATTCGAACCGTTGCCAGCAGCGTAGAAATCGTCAGTATCTCTAGTATCCAGTCCAATTTAACCCCTCTTTTGTAGTCTATTCAGGAACCTTCGAGCGAGCTCGATCACCACGACCAGGATTATCAGGATTATAGCCTGCATGATCTCAACTATCTGCCTCGGGACGTTGGGGAAGTAAAGCTGCACCCCCAGTGCTCCGTTTTCCAGGAAGCCGAATAGTATCGCCGCCAGTATTATTCCCAGCGGGTTGTTTCGCCCGAGCAAGCCGACGGCAATGCCGGAGAAGCCGATACCGCCGTACTCGCTTTTCAGGAAGTAGTGACTTCCCGGTCCGAGTATGAAGTTGGCCGTCGCCATGCCCGCAAAGCCTCCGCTGATCGCCATGGTCATTATACTGCGACTCGATATATTTATCCCGGCGTATTCCGCGGAACCAGGGTTGAGTCCTGTAGCCCTGATCTCGTAACCAAGCCTGGTTCGCTGAAGCAGCAGCAGAGCGATTACAGCAGTAATGATGACGACGATGAACATGATGTTTGCCCGCGTTCCGGCGGGAAACCATGGTATGATCTTATCCAGACTGGGCGCGTAAGCCCCTTCGGCCACGGTCGGCGTATGAGGGATGCCCCATTCCGGATTCATGAAGTGGTTCTGCACCAGGTACTGGACCATGGCTATGGCTATGTAGTTCAGCATTATCGTCGTAATCACTTCGTGGGCTCCGTAACGCACCAGCAGGTACCCCGGGATCGCTCCCCAGAAAGCGCCACCGAGAAAACCGGCGAACAGGGCCAGGATGAAGAGGATCGGAAATGGGATACCGGTGAAGGTAAATCCGACCCAGGCAATCGCGATACCGCCAATGAACATCTGTCCCTCGGCACCTATGTTGAAGAGCCCCGCCTTAAAGGCGAAGGAAAGCGCCATGGCGGTGAAGAAGTAGGGAGTAGCGCGGTAGATCATCTGGCTGACTCCCCGCATGGAGCCGAAGTTGAGTGATATCATCTTGGAAAAGAACGCAAAAGGGTTGGTTCCGAGGAAAGCTATAACGATACCGCCGATCGCAAAAGCGATCAGTATCGCAACCAGCGGAGCAACCCCGTTCATCAAAACGTTAAATAGTAAATCTCTTCTGCTTTCACTGTTCATAGATTTAAATCATCCCTGAAGAGAAACTTCACCTAAAGCCTTTCGACGGACTTCGTCCTCGTCCTGCCTCTGTGAGCCCGTCATGTACGCACCCAGCTCTTCCTTGGTCGTTTCGTTCGCGTCGAAGACTGCGGTAAACTCGCCTTCGTAAATTACGGCTATCCTGTCGCTTAGAGACATGATTTCGTCCAGTTCGGAAGAAACCAGCAGCAGTCCCTTGCCTTTTGCCCTTTCCTCCATCAGGCGCTCGTGGACGAACTCTATCGCGCCTACGTCTATTCCCCGCGTCGGCTGAGCCGCTACCAGCAGGTTCGGCTGCTGTGAGAGTTCCCGAGCGACGATCAGTTTCTGCTGGTTACCACCGGATAGACTTTCCACGAGCGTGGAAGTAGAAGGAGTTTTAATGTCGAAGTCCTCGACGGCCTTTTCCGCGTGTTCGTCCATTTCTTTTGGCTTGAGGAAGATCCGGCCGGAGTAACGCTCAAAAGTGTGATAACCCAGCACGAAGTTTTCCGTTACGGTAAAATCAGTAATTAGTCCGCGGTCCAGCCGGTCTTCGGGGATGTGGCCAACCCCCTCCTCCCGAAGTTCCTGGCCGTCCGCGTCCGTAAGATCGTTTCCCTCTATCTCGACCGTTCCGGAGGCAAACTCTTCGATGCCCGTCAGGGCTTCAATTAATTCCGTTTGACCATTACCCTGGACGCCGGCTATTCCGAAGACCTCTCCCTCCCGGATTGAGAAGGACAAGTCCTGAACGATTTCCACGCCCTCGTCGTCGGTCACGCTCAAATCCTCGGCGTGGATAAGTTCGTTTCCCTTTTCCGATTCTTCTTTTTCCACGCGGAGCAGTACTTCCCGGCCGACCATCATGTTGGCGAGTTCGTCCTTGGAGGTGTTTTCTACCAGTTTCGTTCCAACCTGCTCGCCATCGCGCATGACAGTGACTCGGTCGGCCAGGTCCATGACCTCGTTGAGCTTGTGCGTGATGAATATTATCGTTTTACCCTGCTCCTGCAGGTTGTTGAGGATATCGTAAAGGCTTTCAACTTCCTGAGGCGTCAGGACGGCCGTTGGTTCGTCCAGTATCAGGACCTCTGCCTCGCGGAAGAGTACTTTGAGGATTTCGATTCTCTGGCGGACGCCGACGGAAAGGTCCGCGACTTTCGCCTCGGGATCTATCTCGAACCCAATGTCTTCCGCGAGCGTCCGAATTCTTTCCTTTGCTTGCTCCCTGTCCAGAATACCGTGATTGGCTATCTCTCTACCGAGGGTGATGTTATCGACGACGGAGAGCGGAGGTACGAGCATGAAGTGCTGGTGCACCATACCTATCCCGAGCTCGTTTGCCGCCCTGGGGTCCTCAATGTCCACTGGTTCGTCCTCGAAGTAAATCTGACCGCCGTCCTTCGAGTAAATGCCGTAGAGGATTTTCATGAGGGTGGTCTTACCCGCGCCGTTTTCGCCGACCAGAGCGTGAATTTCCCCGTCCTTTACGGAAAAGTCCACCGCGTCGTTAGCCAGCACCCCGGGGAAGCGTTTGCAAATTCCCTCCATACTTATTAAAGGATCCATCTCTGTTCCGTTATCTTCTGCCAATATGACCCCCTCAAAACTATGTATGGGTTAAAAAATAGAACGGACCCGGCCGGAGCCGGGTCCGGATGTAAATCAACTGGATCACTTATTCAGAAGTGTGTTTTACCGGATTTTCGGCCGTGACGTCCTGTGGGGACGCTGGTACGACGAACTTACCGTCTATAATCATCTGTTTCAGGCCCTCTACTCTCGCTATCATGTCTTCCGTTACCAGGTTTTCGCTCGGAAGCTGTTCGATCCGTTGCGGCGATACCTGAGTCGTTCCAAGCGCAGGAAGAGTGACCGAGCCCGTGGCTTGTAACTGTTCGACCTGTTCCGGAAACTCTTCGACTCGGTTGAAGACGTCCACGGCGTAACCGACACCGTTTTCGGCCAGGCCGAACCGCTTGTCCATTCCGCCTTCGAATTCGCCGTTTACTACGTCATGAATGGCATTGTAAACAGCCACGTCGACGCGTTTGAGCATGCTTGTTAGCACGTGTCCCGGTGCCATGTAGTTCTGATCGGAGTCGACACCGATGGCGTAATTTCCGGTTTCGGATGCAGCTTCAATAACACCTGAGCCGGAGAGGCCAGCTGCGTGGTGAATGACGTCCACGTTGTCGTTGAACATGGCCTTTGCCAGTTCCTTGCCCTTTGCCGGATTGGCGAAGGCGGAACCGGTCGTGCCGACGTACTTGGTGCTGATTTCCAGGTCCGGATTTACGTACCAGGCACCCGACCGGAAGCCGGCTTCAAACTTCTTGATTAGCGGTGATGCCATGCCACCGACGAAGCCGATCTTGTCCGTCTCGGTCTTCATCGCGGCAAGTGCTCCGACGAGGAAGGATCCCTCTTGTTCTTTAAATGAAAGTCCTACCAGGTTGGAAGGCGTAGCTTCCTCCCCGGGGGTGTAATCGACTACTGCGATGTTTACGTCGGGAAAGCTTCTGGCGAGTGACCTTGCCGAATCGGAAAATAGGTAACCGACGCCAATGACGAGGTCAAAGCCCTGTGCGGCCATCATCCGCATCGCGCTTTCACGGCCGGCACCGCCGGTACCGGGCTCTATAGTAGTAAAGTTAATCGGTAGTGCGGTGATATCCTCGAACTCTTCGCTTCCGTTTTTCGCCCATTCCAGACCGCGATAGGCTGAGTCGTTAAAGCTCTTGTCACCCTTTCCGCCTACGTCAAAGACCAGACCGATCCGATAAGTCTCCTGGTCCTGAGCAAAACCCGTGGAAAATAAACCAACTGTTAAAATCAAACTGAGAACTAATACTAATGATACAGTTAAAGATCTCTTCATCTTCATTTTTCCCTCCTTTTGTTGGATTAAAAATTCCCCTCATGCCAAAAGATCCTTTTGCCAATGTGAGTCAGTTAAATCGTAAGTGAATAGGAACCTTTCCTAAACCACCCCCTTCTACAGTTCAGGTAGGATTAATCGTTAAACCGATTTGATCGTTGCCAATCTCTGTCCGACTTCCACGCTATCACCTTGTTCCGCGAGGACCTCGTCCACCTGGCCATCGGCGGGGGCTTCCAGAGAAAAAGTTGATTTCATCGTCTCTACTTCCGCCATTTCGGTACCCTGTGTTACGTTTTCCCCGGGAGATACCTTCCATTCAACCAGGTTGATTTCCTCGGTTTTTCCGAGTTCCGGAACCGATAGGTCATGATTCTTGCTCATAACGATTGGATCACCAGTTTGATGTGCCTTTAAACCCGCGACCGAGTGTTCTTCCGAAAACAGCTCTAGTCAGAGAAAAACTAGTACTGAGATCTGCTTTCTACCCTGGTTATCGTACCTAAAATCGAGGAATTGTTCAAATCTAAGTTGAGCGATTCTCTCTTTGAAGACCAGCTGCTAAAAAAGAATACAAAAGAAAATCACTTTCGTTGGAGAAACTTAATTACCCCACCCAGTGGGTGATGACTAAAAGGTTAATCCAAATTACTCTCCCATAACTTTCAACCAGCACTCAGATGAGTTACCCACCTCGGGACGAAATCTTTTAATCTTACTCGGAACGGTGGACTATTCTCTTTCAATGAACAATTATACATCCAGGCAACTTTCCTCATCTGAGTGCTGGACCCGTTTTCGCTTTTCAAATACCTTTTGCGGAGTAAATCATTCTTTCCAGCTGATCCAGCAAAAACGCTCAATCCAGGTCAAACAGGGCCGTAAGAGGACTTCAGTTCGTCCTTCAGTTCCTTGATCTCTTCAAATAGTAGAGGGGTTTCCTCGATCATGTTTTTTATTTTCTTGTGTGAGTGCATGACGGTGCTGTGATCCCGGCCGCCGAACTCCTTGCCCAGAACGGGAAAAGAACTATCCGTTAGTTCTCGGGCCAGGTAGACTGCGATGTGTCTCGCCCGGGCAATATCCTTTTTTCTGCTCTTGCCCTCGATTTCCTCCCGCGTCAGGTCGTAGTTGTTCGCTACTACTTCCTTGACCGCGTCGACCGTGAGCTCTTCTTCCTCCTCTTCTTCCTCCGGGAGGAACTGGCGCGCTTCTTCCAGCTTGAGCTCGCCCCCTGCCAGGTTCGCGTGGGCGATTGCCTTGATTAACGCACCCTCGAGGGCGCGGACGTTCGTCGAGACCCTGGTTGCGATTAGTTCCAGCACCCGGTCGTCGACCTTCAGGCCTTTCTGGTTTGCCTTCTTTCGCAGAATTGCCATCCTCGTCTCGAAGTTCGGTGGCTGGATGTCAACGACCAGGCCCCAGCGGAACCGGGAGACGAGCCTGTCCTGGAGGTCGGAAAACTCCTGGGGCGACCGGTCCGAAGTCAGAACTATCTGCTTTTCGTTGCCGTAAAGCTCGTTGAAGGTATGAAAGAGTTCCTCCTGTGTCCCTTCCTTGTTTTCCAGAAACTGGACGTCGTCCAGCAGGAAGGCCTTTACGTAACGGTACTTCTTTCGGAACTTCTCCGTCTCGTTCTCCCGAATCGCCTGAATCATCTCGATTGCGAACCGCTCCGACGTCGTGTACAGGACCTTACCTTCCGGGTCCTTCTCCTCGAGGTGGTTCCCAATCGCGTGGAGCAGGTGAGTCTTACCGAGTCCTACCTTGGAATAGATGAACAGTGGGTTGTAAGAATCGGCCGGGGCCTCGGCGACAGCCCGACTTGCCGCGCTCGCAAGCTGGTTGCTTTTGCTTTTGACGAACGTATTAAAAGTATATTCCCTGTTGAGAGCGATTTTTCCCTTTCGACCGTCGCTTTTGGTTTCCGCCCGGGCTTTGCTGGCTTTCTGCTTTACTTTCGTTCTGGTTTCGACGGAATCGTTTCCACCCGGACTGACTGGGGGAGGATCAAGCTCTTCTCCCTGGCTACCCTCGTCGTCTTCCGACGAGGAATCTTCAGCTACCTTGACGTTTATTTCCTTCTTCTCACCGGATATCTCACTCAAGCTGGACTCGATGAGGTCCAGAAACCGCTCCTCGAGGCCCCGTTTTATAAAACCGCTAGGAGCAGCGAGGTCAATCCGGCCGTCCTGGAGGCCAATTAATTCCAGGTTACCCACCCAGGTTTCGAAACTTGCCTCCGGTAGCTCCTTTTTTAAATATTTTTTCGTCTCCTGCCAAAGAGAATTAGCTTGTTCGTTCATATTATATATCCCGGAGCATAATAATATGTCTTTTTGCCTCTCCTTTACAAATCAGGTAAGCTGTAACTGGTAATTTTAGAGCCGCCAGTGGGAGGGAGATATAGCGTGCGAATTTACGGGGAGGTCCTTCTCAGGGGAGGTTGAACCAAACGGAAAGACGAGTTCCCCTTTGCTCGGTAACTCTCCCGCCCCGGGTTTCTATGTCGTCCTCAGGAAGGGGGCTGTAGGGTTTACGATATCTTAGAAAAGGCCGAATCTATTCTTGACAACCTTGAGAATACCAAGAATCGGTGTTTTGCCTGGTTACCGGGTACTAGTTTTCTGGGGAGCTTACTCTTAACCTTCACCCCCCACCTTGATCCTCCCCCATCAGGGGGTGGAAAATTGCGCGACACACCTTGTTGTAAGCGTGAATATTAAGGATTCATACCTTTTCCCTTTTTTTGTTTAAAAGAATGAAAGCTTTTAAGGACTTCCTTGCTTTCCCGATGGGAGAAAAACAAACTGAGGGGATTGGAAAACCCTACAAATTATCTGTATTTTGATAAAATGCATGCTGGGCTGTGATGTTGTCGGAGGTATAGAACCTGATGGAGTAACTCAGGCGTTTCTTTCTCCCCCGGTGGGAGAAAGAAAGGATGAGGGGGAGGAATAAAAACCATCCCCCCGGTGAGGAACCGGTGATATCAGAGATCGCCCCAGTTGTCCCCGATTTCCACGTCGACCTTCAGTGGGACCTTCATCTTGAGACTATCCTCCATGATTTCTTTTAACTTTTCTCCCGCTTCTTCCACTTCGGCCTCGTCCACTTCCATGATCAGTTCGTCATGGATCTGCAGAAGCAGTTCTCCGGGGAGATAATCTTCCTCTACCGCCTCGTGGGCGTTGATCATGGCGATCTTCATCAGATCGGCGGCGCTGCCCTGGATCGGTGTATTGATCGCGTTTCTCCTGTCGTAGCTACGGCGCTGCCAGTTGTCGCTGTTGATGTTCGGCAGGTACCTCCGCCGGTTGAATATGGTCGCAGCGTAATGGTTTTCCTCCGCCAGGTGGATCAACCGATCGATGAACCGCTTGGCTCCCGGGTAGAGTTCGAAGAACCTGTCTATGTACTCCTCCGCCTCGTCGTTTGAGATTCCCAGGTCCTTGGACAGGCCGTACTTGGTGATCCCGTAGACGATGCCGAAGTTTACCCGCTTGGCCCGGTCCCGCATTTCCTTGTCCACTTCCAGAGGAGTGACGTCGAATATTTCGGCGGCTGTTTTGGTATGCAGGTCCTTGCCGGATTTGAACGTGTCGATCAGCTCCTCGTCCTCGGAGAGGTGAGCCAGCATTCGCAGTTCGACCTGGGAGTAGTCCGCACCGACGAGTAACTTCCCTTCCGGCGCCACGAAGGCCTTCCGTAACTCGCTGCCGAGCTGCGACCCCTTGGGAATGTTCTGCAGGTTCGGCTCGGAAGAGGATAGCCTCCCGGTGGCCGTGGCCGTCTGGTTAAAGGAAGTGTGAACCCGGCCCGTTTCCGGGTTTATCTTTTCCGGCAGTGCTTCGACGTACGTATTCAGGGTCTTGGATAGTTCGCGGTACTCGATTATCTTCTCCGGCAGCGGGTGTTCCTCGGAGAGTTCTTCCAGTACCCGGGCATTCGTCGAGGGTCCGGTCTTCGTCCGCTCGATCACGGGTAAATCCAGTTTTTCAAAGAGAATTTCCCGAACCTGTTTTGGTGAATTCGGATTGATCTCCTCGCCGGCCAGGTCGTTTATCTCCTCCTGGAGCGAATCTAGTCGGTCTCGCAGGTTGTTTTCCCCTGCGGCCAGCTTTTCCCGGTCGAGTTTGACTCCTGCGTATTCCATATCTCGAAGGACACGGATCAGCGGCAATTCCAGTTCGTACAGCAAGTTGAGCTGATCCCGGTCATCCAGCTTTTTCTCCAAAATACCCTTCAGATCCCAGATTATGGTCGAGTCGGCAACGGCATACGGGGCAGCTTCCTCCAGTGGAAGTTTTCGAAAATCCTTTTCTTCTTCGTCGTCGGCGAAGAGGTCGCCGAACTCGTTCATATCCTGGCCGAGGTAAGTACTGACGATTTCCTTCAGGTTGTGCTGTCGTTTGGTCGGTTTCAGGAGGTAGGAGGCGATCATTGCGTCGAAACCGACCCCGGACAGGTCCACTCCCTCGCCCTTGAGGACGAGCGCGTCGTATTTAAGGTTTTGCCCGAGTTTGCCGATACTTTCGGACTCGAGCACCGGTGAGAGTTCCTCTAGAACCCGGTGTTTTGCGATGTTTTCTCCCTCGTCGTGGCTTATCGGGACGTAATAACCCGTCTCCGAGTTCAGGGCCACGGATAGACCGACGGGACTGGCTTTCAGCGGGTCTATCGAGTCCGTCTCGGCGTCGAAGGCAAATTCACCCTGGTCCCTGATCCGGTCGACCAGCTCTGCCAGTTCCTCCGGGCTTTCTATCAGCTCCCAGTTTATCGCACCGGCCCCGTTGGCCTCTCCGGTATCCAGGTCCTCGAGAAAGGAGGCGAGTTCGAGCTCTTTGAATCTCTCCCGCACGGGGGGTAGCTCCGGTTCCCCGGCCTTGAGGTCCTCGAGCCCGTATTCTAGCTCGAAGTTTGTCCGTAACCTGACCAGCTCCTTTCCCCGCCTTGCTTTGTCGCCGTGCTCCATCAGGTTGTTTCTTACCCGGGTTGCAGTGACGTCCTCGGCGTTTTCCAGCACTTCCTCCAGTGATCCGAACTGAGAAAGGAGTTTCTGGGCTCGAACCTCTCCCACCTGCGGTACCCCGGGTATGTTGTCCGAGGTATCGCCGATCAGCGCGAGGTAATCCCGGATGGCCTCGGGCGGAACCCCGAACTTCTCCTCGACTTCCGCCGGGCCGGTGACCTCCAGTTCGCTGTTGTCCGTGGTGTCGACGAGCTTGACCCGCTCGTCTACCAGCTGGGCCAGGTCCTTGTCGCCCGTTAAGACCAGGACGTCGATGTCACGGCCTTCCGAAAGCTCGACGATCTTGGCTATTACGTCGTCCGCCTCGTAGCCTTCTTCCCGTATCACCCTGTAACCGAGGTCGGCGACAATCTCCTCGATTTTCGGGATCTGCTGGGACAGTTCTTCCGGCATCTCCGGGCGGTTTGCCTTGTACTCTTCGAACTCCTCGTGCCTGACGGTCTTACCTTTCGAATCCATCGCCAGAACAACGTGAGTCGAAGGGAACTCCTCCATGACCCTTTCCAGTGACTGGAGAAAGCCATAAATGGCGTTGGTTGGAAACCCCTCACTGGTTGCCAGGCCGCGGATCGCGTAAAAGGAGCGGTACATTACCGCGTGGCCGTCAACTATCAGAAGCCGTTCTTCCTCCGGTTCTTCCGGTATTAGTGTCATCTGTTGGTTAAATCTTTCAATTGCTGGTTTACCGCCGATTTGTTTTCCAGGCCACAGCAGAGAGAGACGGCGATGGCGTCAGCCGCGTCGGCCGGCGATGGGAGCTCGTTCAGCCCCAGGAGCCGTTGCACCATCGTCTGTACCTGTTTCTTGTTGGACTTGCCGTAGCCGGTTATCGTCTTCTTGATTTCCAGCGGTGAGTAGCTTTCCACGTCCAGGTCGGAAGTAGCAAGTACTATTACTCCCCTGGCCTGGGCTACCTGCACGGCAGTCTTCTGGTTGTTGCTCAGAAAGATCTTCTCTATTGCCACGGTCTCCGGCTCGTATTCCGAGATCAGCTCTCCGACTTCCTCGTAGATCTTTTCAAGTCGTGAATTGACTGGCTCGTCGGAGGAAGTTCGGATTGCTCCGTTTTCCAGCAGGCTAAAGGACCTGGTTCCCTCTGCTCTGATCAGGCCGTAACCGATAGTTGCCAGTCCCGGGTCGATCCCCAGAATAACCTCCGAATCGTTCACAGCAACTCAGCCAGTTTTTCCATTCGTGGATCCCTGGCCTCTCCTTCTTCCTCTTCCTCGCAGGAATGGTCCTCCTCCTCGTTCAGATTTGCCCCGCACTTCGGACAGAGTCCTTTACAGTCCTCCTGACAGAGAGGATAGGGATCGAGGTCCAGCTTGACGAACCTCACTATATATGGCAGGAGATCTATGTCGCCGGTACCCGGATTGTAGCGGTAGATTGAAAGGTTACCTTCGCTGTCGACTTCCGATTCCATATCGGGTCGGAACTCGATCTCCTCGTGTCTATCTATCTGCGTCTCGATCGGCTGCAGACACCTCCTGCAGTGCTCGATCACGGTGGTGGTAAAATCCAGGGATACGTTTATCGTTTCCTCAGAAGTAAAGATCGCACCACCGGTTACTACGAGATCCTGAGTGACTTCCAGTTCGTCCCCGTGAAACTCGACGCTGTCGAGCGAAGCGCTCGCGTCGATCGGGACGAATTCTCCTTCCTTGTCCTTTAATTCGCTTAACTCTAGTTCCATTTTCATTTTGATCTCCTCCAGATGAGGAATAGGTTAACTTCACAAGAAGTATATGTTACCTGGATTCAGTAATCAATTGAGTGGTATAATCCGAAAGGCCCTTTGTTCATTGGCTGAGGGATGATATTCTCTTCGGTCTGTACTAAGATAACCCGGTAATAAAACGGGAGAGATGAGCTTGATACTTGGAATCGTTCTCCTTTTAGTTCTGGTCTTTTTTGCCGGCAGGTTTATCTACCGGCGGTTCTGGCTCCCTCGGTCCGAGGACCACCACAGGTGCAAGCACTGTGGCAGGTACTACGAGGATCATCCCTACTACTGTCCCCACTGCGGCGGCGTAGTTGACGAGCGCCGGGACGATTAGGTCCCAATCAATCCAGCTGGAACGCCTCGGGCAGCAGGTCTTTGTTGAGTTCGACCTCTTTGTATTCTCCTTCGAGGTTTCCCATTAGAACTTTAAGATCCGGCTCGTGTTCCATCAGTGTTTGCCTGCAGGCACCGCAGGGTTTGCAGTATTCGCCCTCGCAGACGACGGCCAGCCTCGAGAAGTCCCTGGCTCCTTCCGAAATAGCTTTGAATAGAGCAACTCTTTCGGCACAGATCGACAGGTCGTTGACGCCGTTCTCCACGTTTACCCCAGTATAGACCTCTCCTTCTTCCGTCTCCAGCGCGGCACCGACTGGAAAACCGGAGTAGGGTGCGTACGCTTTTTCTCTAGCTTTGCCTGCCAGCTCGATTAGTTCTTCGTCATTGATCATTGAGTATCTCCTCCGAATTCCTGTTTGGTTTTTGCCGAATTTTATGACAAAATACTAACGGATGAAAACGAACCTTTGCAGTTGCCGGAATTACGGACCTGGAGAAAAGCTAATTTTGCCCCGGTAACTCCGGCGTGCTCAAACCGTGGGGTTATCCTGTCCACGTGGTACTGGGAAACGAGAAGAATGTCCGGTGGAGATCAGTGACATCGGAAAGAAACAGGTGAAGCCCGTGCTGGACTGTACTCACGGGAGAAATTAATATTTCATGGGTAATACAGTCGAAAGAGCGACTTACGTTTAGGTTAACAGGTTCATCGTAATACAATTTAAAAGGTCTCTCCGGCTAAAGGGTAACCAGGAGAGGTTACGGATTAAATTATCGTTAAGTTATGAATATAAGATACTGATTTTGAACTATATTTGGGGGGCTTGACCGGTAAAGAGTTTATCCGGGTTTTACAAATTTGCGGTTTGGTCATGGCTCCCGTCAAAAAGCTTTTGAACACCAAGCAGTAAGAGGTAGTAAGAGATTAATTCAAATACAAGTAAGTGCCCTTTAGGAGGTGGCAGAATGCGCCGATACTTGAGCCCTGCGCTGGTTTTAGTGGCTGTGCTCATGGGTTTAATGGTAGCAGTCGCTCCCATTTCTCAGACGCAGGAACAGGAAAACGGTAGATACACTTATAGAATGGGCTGTCCGGACCGCCCGACCGAGGACTACTGTCCGGCCAGGTACGAATCCCTGGATACGGACAAGCAGGTCTACGGACTCGGTGAAGAGATCAAGCTAGTTCTTTCCGACCTGCAGGACTTCGAGTACCTGGTAGAAAAGGTAGAAGTCCACTTCAAACCGCTTTTCGAACACGAGTACAACCTCTTTTACACTGCGCAAAGGGTTGGTCCGATTGACCGCGGGCTGGACGAATGGACCTGGACGTGGGATCAGGTCAACAGTGCTGGAGAACAGCTCGGAGCCGGCCGTGGTTACATCAGGATAACTCTGAATTGCTGCAAGAACTATCGAACTTATTTCAGGGTTAACAGGTCCGGTGGAACAGGTGAAGTACCGGCCGAGCCGGAAGAGGAGCCAACAGTACAGCTGCCTGGCTCTCCTGGAGGTTTGACCTCCCAGATGCTGGGGTCGACGGAGGTTGAGCTGACCTGGGAGGACAACTCGGACAACGAGGACGGCTTCCGAATTTACAGGAACGGCGAGGAAATCGCCACCGTCGGTGCAAACGTGACCAGTTATACTGATACCGGGCTTCAGCCGGGTACCAGTTATAATTACCGGGTCGTGGCCTTTAACGATTCGGGCGAGTCTTCGACCGGAGTTAGTACCGGAATAAACACGCCGAGTCCGGTTGAAGCGCCTTCCGCTCCCGGTGGCCTCTCTTCCCGAGTTATCTCTCCGAACCAGCTCGAGCTGACCTGGCAGGACAACGCTGACGACGAGGACGGCTTCCGAATTTACAGGAACGGCGAGGAAATCGCCACCGTCGGTGCAAACGTGACTAGTTACAGCGATGCTGGCCTCTCGGGCGAGACGAACTATACCTATCGGGTTGCCGCCTTCAACGAAGGGGGAGAGTCTTCTACTACGGGCGGCCTGTCGGTTACGACCCCGGTTGAAGTCTCAATGGCCCCTGGAGGGCTCTCGTCGGAGACGCTTTCACCGACTGAGATCAAGCTGACCTGGCAGGACAACTCGGAGAACGAGGACGGCTTCCGGATCTACAGGAACGGAAACCAAATTGCGGAACTGGGGCCGAATACCACGAGTTACGTCGATACCGGACTGACCGGAGGCACTGCTTACAACTACAAAGTGTCTTCCTTCAACAACGCGGGAGAGTCCGGTTTTTCCTCCGGATTAAACGTAAATACGCCCGTTGAAATACCGGTAGCTCCGGGAAGGCTGGGGGTAGAAACGGTTTCCCCAACGGAAATAGAGCTGACCTGGCGGGACAACTCAGACAATGAGGACGGCTTCCGAATTTACAGGAACGGAAACAGGGTGGCGACCGTCGGATCAAATACCACCAGTTACGTACACGGGAACCTCGATAGCGAAACCCGTTACTGCTATCAGGTAGTTGCTTTTAACAGTAGCGGTGAATCGCAGGAAACCAACCGGAACTGTGCGATGACGCTTAAGTCGATCCCCGCGATTCCGGGTAACCTGAAGGCGACGCCGCTGTCCCCGACGCGGATACGGTTGAACTGGAGCGACAATGCCGACAACGAATCCGGTTACAGGGTTTACCGGAACGGTCAGCGGATAGCCACGCTCGGTCCCGATACCACCCGCTACGTCGATACCGGTCTGAGTACGAACCAGTCCTATTCCTACGAAGTCTCCGCATTTAACGACTCGGGCGAATCCGGCCTGTCGACTTCCGGCAGCGTAAAGACGCTAATGGAGGAAAGAGAAGAGCCAGCACCGGAGCCGGAGCCGGAAGAGGAAAGCACCATAGGTCAGGCACAGCTCCTGGCGGGAGTCGGTATCGTTGTCATGGTAATGGGTTACATATACTCCGAACTCGGATAATTTTACGTAAAACCCCCGATAAATACTTTAAGGCTGCAAATAAAACGCCCTGTCCAGAACGACAGGGCGTTTTTTTATTTTCTCCTTTTTCACCCCCATTCTTTCTTTCCCCCGTCAAGGGGGAAAGGAACATCTATGAAACCTTGGCTTCTTCTATACCTAAACCAACACGACACATCAAAACAAACTACCT
>Ga0207414_1000533_pt1 | contig 16630 bp, 12 predicted proteins | sample PonA231FremontCA_2_FD_187269 | JGI IMG/M metagenome (GOLD analysis project Ga0207414, IMG submission 187269) | Marine sediment microbial community from Fremont, CA, USA - Pond A23 Sediment 1 (SPAdes) | ecosystem: Environmental > Aquatic > Marine > Unclassified | place: USA: Fremont, California... | reverse complement strand
AGCCGGCATAGCTCAGTTGGTAGAGCAACTGACTTGTAATCAGTAGGTCGCGGGTTCGACTCCTGCTGCCGGCACCAATCAAGGATCGGGAAGTTCTGGCTGTTGGCCAGAATACAATGAGTTGCAGCATGAAGAGGCCACCCGTCGAGGTGGCTTTTTTGTGCCTCCCTAAACTCCCGTCGCATGATCGTATGGCATCGTGGCTCTCTCATCGCGGTTTCATCGTGAGTCGCTGGCAACCCGGGTACGGTATTCTGGACCCACGATGTCGCTGGGGTAGACTGACAGGCTTGTCGCCTGTCGGCGGCAGTGACCATCAGAAGGAGAAACAACCGCCATGCACTTCATGCCCCGTTTCACCGATGGCCAGTCGTTCCCCGAGCCCCTGGGCAAGATCGTCTGCGTCGGTCGCAACTATGCCGACCATGCCCGTGAACTGGACAATCCGGTGCCCAGCGAGCCCTTGCTGTTCATCAAGCCGGCGACTGCTGCCGTCCCGCTGGAGCAGCCCATCGGCGCTCCTTTCTCGCGGGGCGAAGTGCACTACGAAACCGAGCTGGCGCTGCTGATCGGCGAAGAGCTTTCCCACGTCACGGCTGACGAGGCCGAGCGGGGCATTGTTGGCATCGGTCTAGCCCTGGATCTGACGCTGCGTGATGTCCAGTCGCGCCTCAAGGAGAAGGGGCATCCCTGGGAGATCGCCAAGGCCTTCGATGGCGCCTGCCCCCTCTCCTCCTTCCTTCCCCTTTCGCAGGTACCCAACTGGAGCGGAATCACCTTTTCCCTGGAAGTGGACGGTGAAACGCGCCAGCGTGGCGAGGGAGCGGACATGCTCTTCCCGGTGGCGACTCTGGTGGCCGAGATGAGCCGCCACTTCACGTTGCAGCCGGGTGACGTGGTCCTGACTGGCACACCGGCCGGTGTGGGACCTCTGGAGCGTGGCACGACGCTGCGTTTCACCCTCACCGGTGGGTTGGAGATCACCACCCGCGTGGTGGAGTAGGGCAGCCACGGCGCGCTGGAAGGAAGGCACCCTGCAGCTCGCGCGGCGGCCGTCTTCACCGGGCAGCCGGTATCTGCTCACTCCAGATAGGTGTAGCCGTCCAGACCATCGGAGAGGTCGTCGAGGAAGGCCTGCTGTTCCGCCTTCTCCAGGCCGCTGCGCGCCAACTGCTCGGCCAGTCGCTCGCGCAGGGCGGCGACGTCGAAGTTGACGTAGCCGAGCACATCGGACACCCGATCCCCCTGCTGGAGCTGGCTGATCGACCAGTGACCGTTCCCATCCAGCGCGGCATCCGCTGAGTCAGTGTCGCCGAACAGGTTGTGCAGATCGCCGAGAATCTCCTGATAGGCACCCACCATGAAGAAGCCGAGCAGCTTCTCGTCACCCTCCTGCCATTCCGGCAGCGGCAGCGTGGTCTCCACGCCCTGGCCATCCACATAGCCGTCGATGCGCCCGTCCGAGTCGCAGGTGATATCCTGGATGACGCCGCGGCGCACCGGGTCGCGGTCCAGACCGGTCAGTGGCAGTACCGGGAAGATCTGCTGGATTCCCCAGACGTCTGGCACCGACTGGAAGAGCGAGAAGTTGACGAAGAGCTTGTCGGCGAGCTTCTCTGCCAGCTCGTCGTTGATCTCGCGGTGGGCGCGATTGCGGGTGTCGAGCCGCGCTCTGAGCCGGGCGCAGGCGGCGAAGTAGACGCCCTCACCCTCGGCGCGGGCGGTGATGTCGGTGAGGCCCATCACGAAGCGCTCGTGGAGTTCGCCCATGGCCTGCACGAGGTCGTGCCAGCCCTCCACCAGGCCGCGTGGCTCGGCCTGCTCGTGCAGCAGGCCATGGACGCGCCAGAGCTCGTCCACCTGTGGGTCGCCCGTGACCCGGCGGGGGGGTGCCTCGTCGCCGATGCGTTCCTCGCCGATCACGTTGGTGATCAGCACCGCATGGTGAGCGGTGAGCGCCCGGCCCGACTCGCTGATCAGGTGGGGCTGGGGCAGGTCCAGCTCCTGACAGGCCAGCCGGAAGGCGTATACCACGTTACGGGCGTACTCCAGCATGGAATAGTTGGCGGAACAGAAGCTCCGCGAGCGCGTACCTTCGTAGTCAACGCCAAGGCCGCCGCCCACGTCCACGGTGTCCACCGGAGCGCCGAGCTCCACCAGGCTCTGATAGAAGCGCGCACACTCGCGCAGGCCGCGCTGGATGTCGCGAATGTTGGCGATCTGCGAGCCCAGGTGGAAATGCACCAGCTGCAGGCTGGCCAGGGCATCGGCCTCTCGTAGCTGCTCTACCACGGCCAGCACCTGGCTGGCCGTGAGACCGAACTTGGACTTCTCACCTCCGGTATTCTGCCAGCGACCTCGGCCCACGGTGGCCAGCCGGGCGCGTAGACCGATGCGTGGCGTGACCCCAATACGTTCGGCTTCCTCCAGTATCAACGGCAGCTCCGAGAGCTTCTCGACCACCAGATAGACCCGGTGACCGAGCTTCTCACCCATCAGTGCCAGGCGGACGTACTCGCGATCCTTGTAGCCGTTGCAGACGATCAGCGAGGGACCGTCACCGGAGAGCGCCAGCACGGCAAGCAGTTCCGGCTTGCTGCCCGCTTCGAGTCCCACCCGGCCGTGGCCGCGCTCCTGGGTGCCGAGGATCTCTTCCACCACCCGGCGCTGCTGATTGACCTTGATCGGATAAACGGCGGTGTAACCGCCATGGAAATCTTCTTCCTGCATGGCGGTATCAAAGGCGGCGCAAAGCTGCTCCACACGGTCGTGGAGGATGTCGGTGAAACGCACCAGCACGGGCAGGCGAAGCCCGGCCTGGCGCAGTTCGGCCACCAGGTCGTCCAGCGGCAGGGCCGGGCCCTCGGCCTCGCTGCCCAGCGGGCGCACCAGGGCGTGACCGGAGTCGTCGACGTCGAAATAGCCGCTGCCCCACTGATCGATGTTCCAGGTGCGCCGCGCTCGTTGTGCCGGGCCGGCGGCACTGCTCTTGGACAGTCTCATTGGTTCACCTCGGGCAGCGGCAGGGCACCATGTTCCAGGCGCGCCTTGAGGATGGTACGGAAGTGGTCGGGGTCATGGGGCGTGAGATCATGGGCCGGCGGGTCCACGTAGACCACCAGCAGTCTCGAGAGCCAATAGCGCAGTGCGGTCAGGCGCAGCATCATGGGCCAGGCCTCGCGCTCGGCGGCGGTCAATGGCCGGCGCGCCAGGTACGCGGCGAGAATGGCATCGTGGCGCGCAGCATCCAGCCGGCCGTCATTGGCGGTGGCCCAGTCGTTGATGACGATGGCCAGGTCGAACAGGAGATCACCGGTGCAGCCGTTGTAGAAGTCGATCAGCCCGCCCAGGCGGTCGCCATCGAAGAGGGTATTATCCCGGAACAGATCGCCGTGAAGCGCCCCCTGGGGCAGGTCTGGGGTGTCACCGAAGAACCCCTGATAGGTCTCCACCTCGTCCTTCATCAGCGCCTGGTCCTGCGGCGAGAGATAGACCAGCACCTTGTGGTGCATCGGCAGAAGCCAATGCAGGTCTCGCGGGTTGGGGCGATGACCGGGAAAGTGCCGGGAGACCACGTGCATGCGTCCGAGCGTGTCGCCGAGCTCGAGGCACTGTGCCAGGTTCGGCGCGAGGGGAGACGCGCCAGGCAGCTTCGGGAAGAGCAGGGCCGGTTTGCCGGCCAGGGTGTGCAGGGCGACGCCGTTGCGATCATGCAGCGGTCCCGGCACCGGCAGGCGATGTTCGTCCAGGTAGTCAAGCAGCTCGACGAAGAACGGCAACTCCTCGTGCTCGCCCTGCTCGAAGAGGGTCAGCACCAGTTCGCGCCGGTCGGTGGTGACGAAGAAAGTGGTGTTTTCGGTGCCGGCGGGCACCCCTTCAAGGGAAGCCAGCGAGCCGGCATCGAAGCGGCTGAGGAACTCGACGACCTGAGGTTCGGTAATCGGTGTGAATACGGCCATGTCTCTCTCGCCCCGGAAATGCCAAGCCGACTATTGTAGCGATTTGGCACACCGATGCACGTGCCACTGCCGCGACAGAGGTCCGGCTGGTGCCGGGAGTCGGAAAGCGGGGCGGCCGCCTCAGAAGGTCTTCAGTACCCACTGCGGAACGGCGATGCGGTCGCCCTCCTGGCGCTCGAAATCGCCGTCACCATCGTGATCGACCAGATAGTAGGACGGTCCGGCGGAGGGGCGAATCTCGATAGCGTAGAGTGCACCATTGACGCGGTACTCGCGGATAGTGCGATCCTCTTCCTGGCGGATGGTGATGTCCGGCGCAACGTTCGAGGAGGATTGCGCCACGGCGATGCCGCCGCTGGCCAGCGTCAGGATGAAAGCCAGCAGCAGGGCGGTGGTCGAGCGGGTCGGACGCTTCTTCATGATGGTCTCCAAAGCCGCACTTGGCGGGGCAGCGATCTTGTCTACAGTGTAGGGGCTTGCCGCCGCTCGGCCTACCATCCACGGCAAAAGGCGGCAGCAGTGCGTATCATGGATGATCAGGATCACATCACGCCACGCTTCTATGGATGCCCTTCATGGCCGATACCCCCATCGTTCTCGTCGACGGTTCCTCCTATCTCTACCGCGCCTTCCACGCACTGCCGCCGCTGACCACCTCCGACGGCCAGCCTACCGGTGCCATCAAGGGCGTGCTCAACATGCTCAAGCGATTGATCAAGGACTACCCCGACAGCCCCATGGCGGTCGTCTTCGACGCGCCGGGCAAGACGTTCCGCGACGAACTCTTCGAACAGTACAAGGCGCATCGGCCGCCAATGCCCGATGAGCTGCGTTCCCAGGTGGAGCCACTGCACGATTGTGTGAAGGCGCTGGGTCTGCCGCTGCTGTGCATCGAGGGTGTGGAGGCCGATGACGTGATCGGCACCCTGGCGCATCAGGCCACCGAGGCAGGGCGCGATGCGGTGATTTCCACCGGCGACAAGGACATGGCCCAGCTGGTCAACGAGCACATCACCCTCGTCAATACCATGAAGGAAGAGACGCTGGACATCGAGGGCGTCAAGGAGAAGTTCGGCTTGCCGCCGGCATTGATCGTGGATTTCCTGGCCCTCATGGGCGACAAGGTCGACAATATTCCCGGCGTGCCCGGGGTCGGCGAGAAGACCGCACTGGGCCTGCTGCAGGGAATGGACGGGGGGCTCGAGACCTTGTACGACGATCTTGAGAAGATCACGGCGCTGGGGTTTCGTGGCGCCAAGACCCTGCCCAGGAAGCTCGAGGAGCACCGCGACCAGGCCTTTCTCTCCTACCAGCTGGCCACCATCAAGACCGACTGCGAGCTGCCGGTGGGGCTCGATGATCTGGATATCGCCCATCCCGACCGCGATGCGTTGCTCGAGCTCTATCGCAAGCTGGAATTTCGCGCTTGGCTCTCCGAACTGCTCGAGGGCAAGGACGAGGGCGTGGATGATGCTCCCGGTGGGACACCGCTGCCAGTCGAGACAGACGCGGCGACCGGCTCGCGCCAACTGGCTGTCCGCGAGGACCACGTCATTCTTGCTCAGGCCGACCTTGATGCCTGGCTCGAGCGACTGACGGCGAGCGACATCTTCTGCTTCGATCTCGAGACGACCAGCCTGAACTACATGGAAGCCGAGGTGGTAGGCGTGGGACTGTCGCTGGAAGCGGGCGAGGCGGCCTACATACCGCTGGCCCATGACTATCTCGATGCCCCCGAGCAGCTCGGCCGCGAGGCGGTGCTCGAGGCGTTGCGTCCGCTCTGGGAGAGTGACGGACGGATCAAGGTCGGTCAGAACCTCAAGTACGACATCTCCATACTGGCACGTATCGGCGTCGAGGTGGCAGGGCCGCTCGAGGACACCATGCTGGAGTCGTATGTGCTCGACTCCACGGCGACCCGCCACGACATGGACTCCCTGGCGCTCAAGTACCTGGGGGAGAAGACGATCTCCTTCGAAGAGGTCGCCGGCAAGGGCGCCAAGCAGCTTACCTTCAATCAGGTGGCGCTGGAGCAGGCTGCGCCCTACGCCTGCGAGGACGTCGACATCACGATGCGTCTTCACCACGAGCTGCGCCCCCGCGTCGAGGCCGAGGGTCGGCTGGCCGACGTGCTCGAGGAAATCGAGCTGCCGCTGATTCCGGTGCTGTCGCGCATGGAACGCACCGGCGTGGCGCTGGACCCCGGCCGGCTGCATGCCCAGAGCCGGGAGCTCGAGTTGCGCATCCGCGAGCTGGAGGTCAGGGCCTTCGAGCTCGCCGGGCGCGATTTCAATCTCGGTTCCCCCAAGCAGCTCGGCCAGATCCTGTTCGAGGAGCAGAAGATCCCGGTGATCAAGAAGACTCCCAAGGGGGCCCCCTCCACCGCAGAGGCAGTACTGGAAGAACTGGCGCTGGATTACCCGCTGCCCAAGGTGATCATGGAGCATCGGGGTCTCGCCAAGCTGAAATCCACCTACACCGACAAGCTGCCGCGGTTGGTCAACAAGCGTACCGGTCGGCTGCATACCAGCTATCACCAGGCCGTCACCGCGACCGGCCGGCTCTCCTCCAGCGACCCCAACCTGCAGAACATCCCGATCCGTACGGAAGAGGGCAGGAAAATTCGCCAGGCCTTTATCGCTCGGCCCGGCTATCGCATCGTCGCTGCCGATTACTCTCAGATCGAACTGCGCATCATGGCCCACCTCTCCGGCGACAAGGGCCTGCTCGAGGCGTTCTCCGAGGGTCGGGACATCCACGCCGCCACCGCCGCCGAGGTGTTCGGAGTGGCGCTCGACAAGGTCTCGGGAGACCAGCGTCGCAGCGCCAAGGCCATCAACTTCGGGCTGATCTACGGCATGAGCGCCTGGGGACTGGGCCGGCAGCTGCACATCGAGCGCGGCCAGGCGCAGACCTATATCGACCGCTACTTCGACCGCTATCCCGGCGTGGCTCGCTATATGGAGCGCATTCGCGCCCAGGCGGCCGAGGACGGCTTTGTGGAGACGGTCTTCGGCCGGCGCCTCCATCTGCCGGAGATCCGCTCGCAGAACCGTGCCCGCCGCCAGGGGGCCGAGCGCACCGCCATCAACGCGCCCATGCAGGGCACCGCGGCGGACATCATCAAGCGGGCGATGATCGATGTCGATGCCTGGCTCTCGGGCGAAGACTTCGATGCGGTGATGGTGATGCAGGTTCACGACGAGCTGGTCTTCGAAGTGGCCGAGGATCAGGTCGACGCCTTTATCGAGGAGGTGAAGGGGCGCATGGAGGGAGCCGCCCGGCTGGAGGTGGCGCTGACCGTCGAGGCCGAGAGTGGCGCCAACTGGGACGAGGCGCACTGATGCATGGCCTATGCCGCGCCAATGCGAGATCGCGCCCCTGGAGTGTTATGTTGCCCTTATCTGGGCCGGCATGGCCTGAGTCAAACAAGGAGACGAAGATGCGAACCACAATGAAGGCATGGCTGATCGGGGCGGGAGTGCTCCTGGTCTCGGGGTGTGCGAGCCAGCCCACGCCACCGACGGAGACGCTGTTTGACTGTCAGGCACTGAATCGGGCCGTGTCGAGCGCCGATACCGGGTTTGCCGAAATCAAGGGGCGCCTGAGAACCACTCCCCTGACACGCACGTGGCAGACCGATACTCAAGCATTTCACGATGCCTGTGTGGTTGTGTCATCGCGGCGGCCCGATCACTATCTCTGTTTCGGCCCCCTCACCAGCGACGATCCGCGTGGCGCGCTGGTCAAGGGTGGCGAGGTGATCACTCAGTGTCTCGGCACCGACTGGCAGTCGCAACGGACTTCAGCCGATCGCCTCGCGTTCACCCGCGAGGGACAGTCGGCGGTGGTGATCCTGGAGACCTTCCTGAACGACCGTGGACGGCGCATGGGCACGTTGAGCGTCTTCCAGAATGCCCAGCACGCCGCGCCACTGCCCGGCGATACGTGATCCCGGGTTGCCCGGTCGCAACGAAGAGGGCCCGAGGCGTCTGCCCCGGGCCCTGTTCATCTTTCGGCAACGAGGCGAAGGATTACCGCCAGCCGACGCGGTCGAAGATACGCACCGCTTCGGGATTGTTCTCGCCCAGCGCGCTGATGTTCAGCTCGTCGCTCTTGTAGCCGTCCAGGTCTGCCATGACGCCCTCGAGCGCCACGGAATCGACGACAGGGAATTCGTAGTTGTCGACGGCGAACAGCGACTGCGCCGCGTCGGAGGCAAGAAACTCGAGGAAGCGCACGGCGTTCTCCTCGTTGGGCGCGCCCTTCACCACGCCCGCGCCGCCGACGTTGACGTGCGCGCCGCGACCCTCCTGGTTGGGGAAGATGATCTCGACCTTCTCGGCCGCTTCGCGGTCGGCCTCGTTGTCGGAGTTGACCAGGCGCACGTAGTAATAGTGGTTGGCCACGGCAATGTCGCACTGGCCGCTGGCGACACCACGGATCTGATCGGTGTCACCCCCTTCGGGGTCACGCGCAAAGTTGTCGACCACGCCCGCGGCCCACTCCTCGGCAGCTTCCTCACCGTGATGCGCGATCATCGACGCCAGCAACGACTGGTTGTAGATGTTGTTGGAGGAACGGATGCAGACCTGGCCTGCGAACGCGGGATCGGCCAGATCCTCGTAGCGGGTGATATCGTCGGCATCGACGTCGTTGGGGTCGATAAAGATGGCGCGCACGCGCTCGCTGAAGCCGAACCACTTGCCCTCAGGATGGCGCAGGTAGTCGGGAAGGCGCTCGTTGAGCAGGTCGGACTCGACGCTGGCGAAGATGTCCTCCTGCTCGCCGCGCCACAGGCGTCCGGCGTCCACGGTGATCATCACGTCGGCCGGGCTGGCCTCGCCCTCCAGCCTGAGGCGCTGGATCAACTGGTCGGAATCCCCTTCCAGAACGTTGACCTCGATACCGGTCTGCTCGGTGAAGGCGGCATAGAGGGCCTCGTCGGAGTCGTAGTGGCGAGCCGAATAGACATTGAGCTCATCGGCGACGGCGGCCTGGGAGGCCATGGCGGAGCCGGCCACGAGTGCGGCGAGAGGCATGGCAAGATGACGGTTCAGCAGCATGGAAACACCTCATGGGCTGGATTGCGGTTTCGAATGATAATACTTTACATTACGCTTTAGATATTGGCGTGGCTCGGACGCTGTGTCAAGCCCCGCTGCCGGATGACCTGATCCAGGTCACGGGTCAGCGCTCCTTGACAGTCGATGGCGTTAAATGCGATCGATAGTACAACGCATTCAGGAGGCTTTCGCGTTACCATGCATGACATCCTTTTCTCAATGGCCGCTCAGATCCCATGACTAGCCAACCGATGCTTCAGATCGACGAGAACGCTGCCGCGGCACCCGTGCTCGCCATGCACCAGATCCGCCACGCCTTCCATCAGCACCTGGCCGTGGAGGATGTTTCCCTCGAGGTGCATCCCGGGGAGATCGTCTGTCTGCTGGGGCCTTCCGGCTGTGGCAAATCTACCCTGCTGCGGATTGCCGCGGGGCTTGAGGTGGTGCAGCACGGGCACGTGGAACTGGGCGGCGAGTCGATGGGACGCACCGGGCGACACCATGTGCCGCCGGAGAAGCGCAACGTCGGCCTGGCCTTTCAGGATTCGGCGCTGTTTCCGCACCTTTCGGTGCTCGACAACGTGGCCTTCGGGCTCGAGTCGCTGCCCGCAAAGCAGCGCCGCCGTCGAGCCCTCGAGCTGCTCGAGCTGCTGGGCATGGAGCGCTATGCGCGGGTATTTCCCCACATGCTCTCGGGAGGACAGCAGCAGCGCATCGCCCTGGCGCGGGCGCTGGCACCGGCGCCTCAACTGATGTTGCTCGACGAACCCTTTTCCAGCCTCGACGCTCGCCTGCGCGACCGTATCCGCGACGATACGCTACACGTCTTGAAGAAGGTGGGCGCGGGGGTGCTTCTGGTGACCCACGATCCGGAGGAGGCCATGTTCATGGCCGATCGCATCGTCCTGATGCGTGAGGGGCGGGTGGTGCAGGCCGGAACGCCATTGGATCTCTACTGCGCGCCCACCGATCCCTTCGTGGTCAACTTCTTCGGCGAGGTGAACGAGCTCGAGGGGCAGGTGGTAGACGGCAAGGTGTCGACGCCGGTTGGCGACGTCTCCGGCCGGGGGCTGCCCGAAGGCAGCCGTGTACAGGTGATGATTCGCCCTGAAGCCCTGCGAGTGGTGCCGCTCGACGAGCCGCTGGAACAGCATCACAGCCATGTCATCATGGCCAAGCTGCTGGGACGCACCAGCCTGCTGCATATCTGCGCCCATGCGCCCGATGGTCAGGAAACCCACATGCATTCCCGGTCGCCGGGAGTCTTTCTGCCTCGGGAGGGCCAGCCCGTGATGATCGGTCTGGACGCCTCCCAGGTCTTCGTCTTTCCCCTCGAGTCCTCAGCGGCTGCCGGGACGGGAGCGGCGCATGGCGATACTGAGTAGTATCACTGGCAGGATGCCCACCGCCACGATGGCCAGCGAGGAGGTTGAGGCCTCGGCCAGCCGCTCGTCCGCGGCCAGACTGTGGGCGCGTATCGCCAGAGTGTCGAAGTTGAACGGACGCAGGATCACCGTGGCAGGCAGTTCCTTCATCACATCCACGAATACCAGGATGCCGGCGGCGATCAGGCTGCTGCGCATCAAGGGAGTGTGCACCTTGCGAAGGGTGCCGCCCGCCGTCTGACCCAGGGTCCTGGACGCTGCATCCATGCTTGGCGTGACCTTGCCCAGGCTCGCTTCGATGGCATTGAAGGATACGGCCAGGAAGCGGACCAGATAGGCATACAGCAGGATGAAGGCCGACCCGCTGAGCAACAGGCCCACCGTGACCCCGAACTGCCCCTTCATGAAGTCATTGATCTGATGATCCATCCACACGAAGGGAATCAGGATGCCCACCGCCACCACCGACCCCGGTACCGCATAGCCCATGGCGGCCACGCGTGTGGCCACGCGGGTGATCTTGCCAGGATTCAGGCGGGCGCCATAGCTGAGCAGCAGCGCCAGCCCCACGGCAATCATCGACGCCAGCGACGCCAGCAGCAGGCTGTTGCCCGCGAAGGTCATGAACGTCGAACCGAACAGGTCATCTCCGCCCTGGACCGAGAGATAGCCCAGCAATCCGCTGGGAATCAGGAATCCGAGCAGCACCGGTGTCAGGCATGCCAGGGTCGCGGTCCAGGCCCGCCAGCCGTGAAGCGAGAACTCCGGCAGATGCTGGTAGCGACCCGTGGTATGGAAGTAGCGACGCTTGCCGCGCGAGGCGCGTTCGAGCAGCACCAGGGCGATGACGAACGCCAGCAGGCAGGCCGCAAGCTGGGCGGCGGCGACCTGCTCGCCCATGCCGAACCAGGTGCGATAGATGCCAGTGGTAAAGGTGTCGACGCCAAAGTACTGCACGGCCCCAAACTCGTTGAGCGTTTCCATCAGTGCCAGCGACACCCCACCGACGATACCCGGCCGCGCCAGCGGCAGGGCCACGCCGGTGAACAGACGCCAGGGTCCCCGACCCAGTGTACGTCCCACATCCAGCACGCAGACCGATTGCTCCAGAAAGGACGCCCGTGCCAGAAGGTAGACATAGGGGTAGAGCACGAGCGTGATCAATGTCGCCGCGCCCCACAGGGAGCGGATGTTGGGGAAGACGTAGTCGCCAGCCGACCAGCCGAAGCTCTCCCTCAGCAAGGTCTGGACGGGGCCGGCAAACTGCAGGAAATCCGTGTAGGCATAAGCGATCACGTAGGTGGGGACCGCCAGCGGCAGCAGCAGTCCCCACTCGAACAGCCGGCGCCCCGGGAAACGACACATCACCACCAGCCAGGCGGTGCCGGTGCCGATCACGAAGGTGCCGAAGCCCACTGCCACCACCATGAAGAGAGTATTGCTCAGGTAGCGGGGCAGCACCGTACTGCCCAGGTGCTGCCAGATGCCTTCCGTCGGCATGAACAGGTGCGCCAGCACCACGATGACCGGCAGTGCCACGATCAGCGCGATGCCGATGGTCAGCGCGTTCCAGGCATTGAAGGGCAACGACAGGCGGGAAGGGGCGCGGGAACTGGCCGGACTGGTCAACGAGGTCTCCTTCCAGTGGTCTCTGGAGGCGGTGTGGATGCGAGGCATTTGCGCGTGAGAATTGTATCAGTTGCGCCCCTTGGCTGCAGTCATCCCATCCGCTCCGCGTCATGAAAAAACGCCCGCCGCTCGATGAGCGGCGGGCGTTATGGGGCCTGCAATGCGGACTCAGTAGCCGATCAGCAGGGAGGGCAGGCCGGTGACCAGCGCCGGGAAGAAGGCCATCAGCACGCAGGCCAGCACGATCAGTGCGCAGAAGGGAATGACCGCCTTGTAGAGGTCGACGATCTCGACGCCCGTGGGCGCCACCCCCTTCAAGTAGAAGAGCGCATAGCCGAAGGGCGGGGTGAGGAAGGAGGTCTGCAGCACCACGGCGACCATTACCACGAACCACAGCACGTCGATGCCCATGCTCTCGACGATCGGCAACATGATCGGGAAGCTCAGCAGCACGATGCCGGTCCAGTCCAGGAACATGCCCAGAATGAAGACCAGGAAGAGCATCAGGATCAGCGCGCCGGTCGTTCCGCCCGGCATCGCCATCACCACCTCATGGATCACCTGCATGCCGCCGCCGATGGAGAAGACGCCGGTGAAGGCGGTGGCGCCGACCAGCACCAGCATCACCATGGTGGTGGTCTTGCTGGCCTCGATCAGCGTGCGGTAGCAGGTGGTAACCTTGCGATCACCGAAGATCAGGAACAGCAGGAAGGCGATCGTCACGCCGATTGCCGAGGCCTCGGTGGCGGTGGCGATGCCGGTGAACAGCGAGCCCAGCACACCGAGGATCAGCGACATGGGCGGCACCACGTACTTGGCCAGCATGACAAGCAGTTCGACGGTGCTCGTCTCGGCGCGCTCGGCGGCCGGCACTTTCGGACCGTAGGAGGGCTTCACGTGGCAGATCACCAGTACATAGAGCGCATACATCACGCCGAGCATCAGGCCCGGCACCAACGCGCCCGCGAACAGCGCCCCCACCGACACCGGTGAGTAGCTGGCCATCAGGATCAGCATGATGCTTGGCGGGATCAGGATGCCCAGGCAGCCGCTGGCCATGATCACCCCGGTGCTGAGCTGCTTGTTGTAGCCGTACTTGAGCATCGGCACCAGGGCAATCATCCCCATCACCGCGATCGAGGCGCCGACGATACCGGTAGTGGCGGCGAGCAGCACCGAGACCACCACCACGGTCAGTGCCAGGCCGCCGCGCAGGTTGGCCAACAGCAAGCGCATGGTGTCGAACATCTTCTCGGTGACGCCCGAGTCATTGAGGAAACGCGCCATCAGGATAAACAGCGGGATGGCCACCAGGACGTAGTTGTCCATGGCGTTGCCATAGATGTTGTTGATCAGGATGCTCAAGGTATTGGCGCCCGGACCGAGCCAGGCCCCGAGAACGGCGATACCGCCCAGCACGAAGGCCAGCGGATGGCCCATGAACAGGCCGACCAGCAGGCCGCCGAACATGAACAGGGTAAGCATTTCGGCGCTCATGCGGACTCCTCAGTGCGCAGCTGCTGGACGGCGCGAATCACGATGGCAACGGCCTGCAGCAGGATCAGCAGTGCAGCGATGACGATCACGGCCTTCACCGGGTAGACGGGGAGGGAGACCATGCCGTAGGTGGTTTCGCCGCGGCTGAAGGAGCGTTCGAAGAAGCGCCAGCCGAAGGTGAGCAGCATCCAGATGAAGGGCACGAAGAAGATCAGGTAGCCCAGAATCTCGAGGGCGGCCTGCTTGCGCCGCGAGAGCAGCCGCTTGAGGACATCGACCTCCACGTGGGCATGATGGCGTAGTCCGTAGGCAGCCATCAGCATGAAGTGGACACCGAACAGCATCTTGGTGACATCGAAGGCCCAGTCACTGGGGCGCCCAAGGAAAAAGCGCATGGCGATGTCGTAGATCACGATCAGCGTGACCACCGCGAGCAGCGGGGCGATCAGACGACCGAAGGCCTCATTGAGGGCATCGATGGCCTTGGCAATGGCGTTCATGGGTGAGGATCTCGTGAATCAGTGGGAACGCAACATCACGCCGGCCGGCGACGATCAGTCACCGGCCGGCAGAGGCTTCAACAGGAGCTGGCGGGACCTTACATGCAGGCCTCGATTTCCTCGAGCGAGGGCAGATCGTCGGTGACCCGGCTCATGTTGTAGGGCACTGAAATATCACGCCAGTTGGCGTAATGCTCCAGATAGCTGATCATGGAGTGGTAGATCTTGGCGTGCATCGGGTCTTCGCAGGCCCCCTGGATGATCACCTCGTTGGTGATGCGCTGGATCTCGGCCAGGTCCTCCTCGGAGAGCTGGTTGATCTCGGTGCCGTCCTCGATGAACTTCACCGTACCCTCGGTGGACTCGCGCTCGGACCAGGCCAGTGACCAGGCCATGGTGGCTTCGGCGGCGATCTTCAGCTTGTCTTGGGTCTCTTCGGAAAGGGCATCCCAGGCATCCTGGTTGATCATCACCCCGAACACGCTGGCGGACTGGTGCCAGCCCGGCACGGACCAGTAATCAGCCACCTCGGAGAAGCCAGCCTTGTAATCCACGCCAGGCGTGGAGAATTCAGCGCCGTCGACCACGCCGCGCTCGATGGCCTGATAGATTTCGCCGCCTGCCAGGGTAACCTGGGAGCCGCCGAGCTTCTCGAGCACGCGTCCCTGGTCGCGACCGGAGAGGCGCAGGCGCTTTCCTTCCAGATCGGCCAGGCTCTCGATGGGCGTGTTGCCGCGGAAGCCGGATTCATTGTTGGTGATGCCGTAGGGCAGGTAGACCATGTTGTAGTCGCCGTAGACCTCCTGATAGAGCTCGAAACCGCCCCACTGGTTGATCCAGTTCAGGTAGTCGACGCCGTTGAACAGGCTGGTGGTGGTGGCCAATGGCGAGAAGGCCGGGCTGCGACCGGCCCAGTAACCCGGCCAGTCACCGGCGGCCTGAATGGCACCGGTCTCGGTAGCATCGAAGACTTCCGTGCCGGGCATCAGGGTGCCGCCGGCACGGAAGTTGATCTGCACCTCGTCGCCGGCCAGGGTGTTGACCAGCTCCGCCCAGTGGCGGTCGATCTGAATCAGGTCCAGGTTGTCCGGCCAGGTGGTGGTCATGGTCCACTGCTCCTGAGCCTGAGCGGTGGAACTCATGGCAGCGAGGGCGACGCCCGCTGCCAGGCCGGTGAGGGCTAACGTGGTCATCTTCTTCATGGCGGTGCTCCCTTGAGGGTTGTTCTGCGTGTCGAGGCGTCGATGCAAGACTGCCGCAGATGCCGGGGACGGTCGTCCTCAACATGGGCCAGTCTGACCACTCGAGCAACTCGGCAACAGCCAACAAGCTAGCATGAGTCGTTGGACATGTTCGACCGCGTCTGAACCGGCTAGCGGTCACTACGCATGTCGCGGGTGTCTGCCGGGATGGGCCAGATCGTTTTCAATCAACGGGTTGAAACGTTTGTATGATGTCCGCGCCAGGTTGCAGAACACCGCGTCAACGTTGAAAACGTCGCGCAACCTTAGACCAAAGTTTATCTTTTGATGGAGTCTTCGATGAACCGCGACCGCCTCGCTCCTCTGCAGAACACGCGAGACCGGCTGGCCCAGCGCCGTTGGCGCGGCCTGGTGTGGTTGACCGGCGAGGCCGATGCCTGCCATCGGGACGCCCTCGTCCTGTGGCAGGCAGGGGGATGGTCGTCTCCTCTCTGGGTCTCCGCGGAGCAACTCTGCGGCATCGAGGCGTCGTGCTGGCTGCCGACATCGAAGGCGCGCACGCGGCTGGGGGGGGAGCAGGATCTGATCATCCTGGATGCCGTCTCGGCGGCGAGCGGTTTCGACCCCGACGCCTTCGGCGCGCTCGCCGGCACGTTGCGGGCCGGTGGCCTGCTGGTGCTGATGACCCCGCCCGACTGGGGCGCGCGTCCCGATGCCGACTACCGCCGTCTGGCCGAATACCCCTGGCGTGCCGAGCAGCTCAGCGCTCGCTATCTGGCCCGGCTTGCCCGGCTGCTGGAGGCTGACGAGCGAGTGATCCCGTGGACGGCGGGAGAGGCCCCGTCGCGACCCTGTCTTCCCGAGACACTGCCGGTAGCGTCGTCTTCGCCTGACGTGGACGGGGACTGCCGGACCCGCGACCAGGCAGAAGCGGTGGCGCGGCTGACCCGGCTGCGTCGCCGTCGGCCGCTGGTGCTGACCGCCGACCGCGGACGCGGCAAGACGGCGGCCCTGGGCATCGCCTGTGGGCGGCTGCTGGCGGCAGGCGAGACGGAGATCCTGGTCACGGCACCGCGCCCCTCGGCCGTGGCCGGGCTCTTCGAGCGGCTGGCAGCTCTCTGCCCCGAGGGACAGCGGCGCGGCAATGCCTTCGAGGCGGGTCTCGGGCGGGTTGCCTTCCTGCCTCCCGATGCGCTGGCTCACCTGGCCGACCAGGGTGAGGTCGGTGGCCCCGGCCGGCTGCTGCTGGTCGACGAGGCGGCGGCGATTCCCGCGCCATTGCTGGGCCGCTGGCTCTCGGTCTTCCCGCGCATCGCCTTTGCCACGACGATCCATGGTTACGAGGGATCGGGACGCGGCTTCGCACTTCGTTTTCGCGAACGGCTCGAACGC
>Ga0207414_1000532_pt1 | contig 16641 bp, 15 predicted proteins | sample PonA231FremontCA_2_FD_187269 | JGI IMG/M metagenome (GOLD analysis project Ga0207414, IMG submission 187269) | Marine sediment microbial community from Fremont, CA, USA - Pond A23 Sediment 1 (SPAdes) | ecosystem: Environmental > Aquatic > Marine > Unclassified | place: USA: Fremont, California... | reverse complement strand
TGAGAGCCTCCGCTCCTGCGCAGGGCCGGCATGTTCGATCATCGCCATCTGTTGCGTGTTGTTGCACCTCGTCGAGGTATCATGGTGCTATCCGAACGCTTGCCCCCCCCTGCTCCGACGAATGGCAGAGTGACTGGCAGGCAAGAGGCCCGGCAACGGGCCGAACCGATGCGTCGAGAGTCAAGGAACCATGGCCTCATGAACCTCCCTAGCCCCCCCGGCAATATCCATCCTCTTACCGAGGAGTTTGATGCGGCACTGGCGCGCTTCGCGCTGGCCCGACAGCAGGAGGCTCGACCGTCCAGGGCCGAGGTACTGGAAGCGGCCAGGAAACTGATGACCGTGCCAGGAGGGATGGATGCCCTCTATACCCGGGTGGTCGCGATCGAGAGTGCTGGTCTCTTTCTCAACAGCGACTGGGGACAACCCGCCATCCTGCAGCCCGCCCTGGCCGTCCGGACGCTGCGACAGGGAGATCCGGGCTACACCGTGATCGAAGCCTTGAGCGAGATTCGCCTGCTTGCTGTCGCGATGGGCTATTATTTTCATCCCGGTATCGCCGCCGAGCAGGCGATGAACTTCCTCACCCAGGTGATGGCGCTGAACCTGGATCTGCTCGCCGGTCAGATGACCGAAGCCGACCGTGAACGTCCCGATGATCTGGGCGCCATCGTTCTGGCCCTCTATCAGTATCTGCTGGATCGAATGGGCTACGAGAGCATCCTCGAGAGCCTGGTGGGTGAGGTCCAGCGCCTGCTGGCTCAGCGGCCGCTGCAGACGGACAGCATCAAGAAGATGATCAGCCAGATCGCCCGCTGTCTGTTCGACCCCGAGATCGACACGGACGGCATGCACAGTGCGGCGCGCCTGGTCAGTGCCCTGTTCGGTCCTACCAGGGGGTGTCGCGAGGATCCCGGGCTGGCGGTCTACGACCGGCGCCTGGGAACCATGGACGACGCCACCCTCGCCGAGGAGGCGGCGGGTTTCGCGCGAGCGATGCACGAGACCGGCCTGGTATCCCCTTATCATCCCCTTTTCCTCCGCCATCTGCGCCGCCGGCGAGACGACCTCATTCCCGCCGCCCTGGGGTTGAGCATGACCGGCATCGATGTGCTGCAATGCTACAGCCAGTTGGTGCATGCCCTGATCGACGAGGCGATATTTCCGGAAACCAGCCAGGCGGTCTATGGCCTGGCCATGCTGCTCGAGCGCGGTGCCCTCTTTTCGCTCCCCGTTGCCTCCGGGTTGTGGCGCCAGATCACGCTAAAACTCTCCGTCGAGACCTCGACGCAGTTGGCCGCCGTCCTCGGCGATGCCCAGCCACCCAGGGTCTTCCTGCTTGCGGGGGTGCTGAGCCTGCTTGGTCAGCCACTGGGCGTGGGGCAGGGCAACAACCCCACTTGCCAGTCAGTGATCGGGATCTCCATGTGGGCCGACAATGACGCCGACTATCTCCTTCAGCTCGTCGCCTGGGCCGCTCGCGACGATGAGATTCTTCAGCGCTTCGAGGGCGAGCGTGTCTCCTCCCGCGGACTGGAGGCGGGGCTTGCCAAGGAGCCGCCGCTGGACGTGGATCCGGTGTCACTGCTGTTGGTGCCGCATCTCGACCGCATCTACATGGAGATGGGGCGCTTGTGCGGCGAACGCGATGACGATCTGCATCGCTGGATCAATCCCGAATTCTATGGCTGGTGGGTGGGCCATGAATTCCGCGTGGTGGCTGATGTGCAGACGGGCAGGATCGAGGATCATGCGGGCTTCCTTCGCGACTTCTATGCCTGCTATCACCCCTACTACAACGGCAACCTGCCGGTGATTCATCCGCAGCCGGCGGGGATCGCCGTGACCGATAGTGCCGCCCGCCTCGTGGGTCGGCATGCCATCACCATCCTTCGGGTGGCGCTGGATCCTGACGGCGAGATGCGCGTCTATTTCTTCAATCCCAACAACGACAGCGGCCAGGACTGGGGGCAGGGGATTCACTGTGCCACCCAGGGCAACGGTGAGCGCCACGGAGAGGCCTCGCTGCCTTTCGCCGAATTCGCTTCGCGCGCCTACGTGTTCCACTATGATCCGCTTGAGCTCGGCGACCCCCTGGCGATTCCGGCAGAGGAAGTGGTGCGGGTCATCGAACTTGCCCGCACCAGCTGGGCAGCAGAGCCGTGAAGCGGTAGAAACGAAAACACCCCATTCGACCAGGGGCCGAATGGGGTGTGGTGACTGCTGCTCTTGCCGGTACGGTCACGGCCTCAACGTTGAGGCGCTTCCTCGAACAGCTCCGCCTTGGCATCACGCATGACATCCTCACAGGCGGCCTGATGGGCGAGCTGGGTGAGCAGGCTCTGGCTCAGGGCGAAACCCTTTTCCAGGCAGGTGTCGACGTCCTCACGGCTCACGTCGGGGGTGACGTTGCAGTCAATCTTGATCGTTCGTCCACCACCGTCCAGCCTGTCGGCGAATTCCCGAAAGCGCCAGGCGATTCGCGATTTCCAGCTGGCTGATTCTTCCACGCCCTCGTTTACGCTAAACGTGCACTGCCACTCCGGTTTGTAGACCTTCATGAGAACCTCCTGTGCTGGCTTGAAAGAATGATCGATCGTGTTTTTCTGCTCCGTATCTGAAGATGTTGCATAATCATCATACAGGCTTTCGACCAGCGGGCCACTGCATCCTGCACGTCGGTGAGATTCTTCAGCCAAGGTAGTCGGCGAAGGCCTCGGAGGCGGCTCGTTGCAACTGCGCCTGGTGTGCCCAACACTGCAGCACGTAGGCATCGAACGGGTGGCATTGTGCTTGATGGGTAGTCATTGCGGCTGCCCTCCTCAGGGGGATTGCACTCCTACCATAGGCACTCTTGTTGCAGTGCAGCAAGAAGTTTTTTGCGAGACGCCCGCTGAACCTTCTTCTATCGTTCTCTGCCACTGGACATCAGTGGGTTGACCACGTCTGACCTTGTTCAACACCTCGGACAGCCGTTCCATCAACCGGGCGTTGCCATGCTGGCCGCGTCTCGACGACTGCCATGACAGGAAAAAGCGCGATGCTGGAGAGCTTTCTTGCCGGGCTGCTGGTGTGCGGCGGGATCATCGTCGCCATCGGCGCCCAGAACGCCTATGTGCTGGGGGTGTCCCTGCGACGTGAGCACCACTGGTGGTCGGCTGGCCTATGCATGAGTACCGATGTGCTGCTGCTGACCGCCGGGATGTATGGCGTCAGTGCGGTGCTGCTGAGCATGCCGAGCGCCATGGAGATACTGCGCTGGCTGGGGGTCGCATTCCTTGCCTGGCTGGCAGGCCGGGCCTTGTATCGTGCCGCCACCGGCCGGCAGGCGCTGGCCTGGAGCGCTTCGGGTGGACGCAGCCGCCGTAGCGTTTTGCTCGCTACCCTCGCGGTCACGCTGCTCAATCCTCAGGTATATCTTGATACCCTGCTGCTGATCCCGGCCATCGGTGTTCAGCAGCAGAGTGCGGCCACCTTCGTGGCGGGCGGCGTCACCGCCTCGATCCTATGGTTCAGCCTGCTGGCCTGGGGTGGCTCGGCGCTTTCGCCATGGCTCTCCCGCCCCCTGGCCTGGCGGGCGATCGATGGCACCATCGGCGTGATGATGGGGGCCATCGCTCTGCACCTGGCCGCCGGATCCGGCCTCACGATCTGAGGACCCTTGCGGAGGGGCGGGCGGCGAGGCGGCTGTGCTCACTCTTCTCCAGGCGACGACGGCGACACGGCGGCGCTGATCACGTCCTGATAGTTGCGGATTCGCTGCACGTAGTGCACCGGCTCGTAACCTCTCGCATAACCGTAACGCGTCTGAGGGTAATACCGCTTGTCGGCCTTGAGGGGGAGCACGTCCTTCATGTCTTCCCAGGAGTCGGGGTTCTTGCCGAGCTCCCGCGCCAGCTGCCTGGCGTCCAGAACATGGCCACGGCCGATATTGTAGCTGGCCAGCGCCAGGTAGGTGCGATCCGGCTCGGGAATCTCGTCGGGCAGCCGCTCATGACGGTCGGCCAGGTACCGCGCGCCACCATCGATGGCGGCGGCCGGGTCCAGGCGATTGGCGACGCCGAGGGACTTTGCCGTGTTCTGGGTGAGCATCATGATGCCGCGCACTCCGGTAGGCGAAACGGCCTGTGGGTCCCAGTGCGATTCCTGGTAGGCCAGGGCCGCGAGCAGGTCAGCCGGCATGCCGGTAGACTCCTCGGCAGCCAGGAACAGCTCGAGGAAGGAGGGCAGGCGCTCGTCGATGCGCCGGTTCAGCGCGCGCAGGTCGACGAAGTCGAACTCGCCGATATACGCGTAGTAGCGCTCCTCCATCGCTGCGACGCTCTCCTGTCCCGCAGCGCTCTCCATCCACTGCTCGGCCATGTCGGCAAGCGCCTGATGGTGGCGGGGCATGTACCAGCCCAGCTGATCGCCGCTGGTCAGGTTCATGGCGACCTCGAGATCCGGGAAGTGACGGCGTACTACCCGAACGATGTTGGAATCGGCGAGGGTACACTCCAGTGTCTTTTCGGCCACCCTGGCGAGGAGAATTTCGGTGGTGCGCGGATCCTCCTTGTAGGCGATGCCGGTGTAGCGATTGACCAGGCTCTCGAGCTTTTCCGCGTAGCTTGAGTCGGCCGTGACGCGGATCTCGACGCCGGCCATCTCTTCCACCTCGCGAGGCATTGGCCGCATCTCGCGGTGGCAGACCAGCTGTTCGACGATATCGGTATGGCCGGGACCGCGGCTAAAGCGCTCGTCTCTTGAAGGCAGGTGGGTCAGCCCGGCGGCAGCCAGGTGGGCCTCGCCAGCGTCCAGGGCCTGCAGCACCTCGGCGATGGAATCCTGCAGTATCCATTCCACATCCCAGCCATTGGCATCGGCGAAGCGCGCGACCAGGTCGTGTTCAGGCCCCGCCGGGGTCTCGTCGCGGTCCAGGTAGTAGGTGGTGGCCGCGTTACGAGTGGCCACCCTCAGTGTCTCGCCCGGCTTGGGCGGCTCGACCTCCACCACCTGTGGGACCGGAGGCTCGGACGGCTCGCAGCCCTGGAGGAGGGCAAGCGATACCAGCAACAGCAGACGGAGGGTAAACGGACGGGATCGGGACATGAGGCGGGCCTCCTGACCGGTGAGAAAGGGGTGAGCGATGGGATCAGCCTACCAGTCTCCGGTTCCCACCTTGCCCGAGACGAGTCAACGCAGGGCTGAATGCGCCGGCCATAGTCGTGCCGTCAGGGCCGCGACAACGGCCAGCAGGGGCAGCCAGGTACCCTCTTCTCCGAGGATGGCAAGGGTGAGCCCGCTTTGCAGACACCAGAGTGCGGGAATGACCAGCAGCGACCAGGCATGACGGGCCGATTCGGTCATGGCTGCCACGCCCAGGGTGGCCATGGCGAGGGGGTCGGGGGTCAGTCCGATGACTTCGGCGCCCGACAGACCTCGGCCTGTCACCACGGCAACGAGCGGGTGCAAGGTCAGAGCATAGCCGAACAGCCCGATGCCGATACCCCGCCGCACGCTCCAGTGACTCGGCAGGCGCAGTCCGCCTCGCAGGCAACCCAGGGCGACCAGCAGCAGCGTCTGGAGGCCGAACAGAGGAATGGCATAGGTGATGCCCCAGTGGACAGGAGAATAACGTTGCCACAGGAAGGTCCAGGCCACGACAGCCCAACCCACGGCCAGCAGGAGAGCGACCAGGCGGCTGGCTCGCGGATTGGGACGCAGCAGCGCGACCAGGGCCATGCCCCCCAGCGCCAGGGCGAGCAGCTGGGCCGGCCAAAGTGTCTGGTTGTGCAGATCGAACAGCCGCTCGTAGACGCGCGGCGAGATCATCAGCAGGTCGTCGGGGCGATAGGTCCACCATGCACTGCCCATGCCTTACAGTCCTCGCACGTGGTTGGCCATGCGGCGGCGCATGGTCTCGTCAGGCAGGGGCTCGCGAGCGGCAGCGAGGTTCTCGCGGACGTGCTCGACCTGGGTGGTGGCGGGGATGGCGCAGGTGACCGCGGGGTGGGAGATGATGAACTTGAGAATGAACTGTGCCCAGGTGTCGGCACCGATTTCGACGGCCCATGGCGGCAGCGGCTTGCCTTCCAGGCGGCGGATCAGGCGCTTGCGCTGGAAGGGGCGGTTGGCTATCACGCCGATGCCACGCTCCTGTGCAAGGGGCAGCAGGCGCTGCTCGGCGTCACGATCGACGATGTTGTAGGTGAGCTGGACACTATCCAGCGGCACATGTCGCATGATGTGCTCGACTGCGTCATGACGTCGTCCGTGCGAGGTGGTGATGCCCAGATGGCGCACGTCGCCGGCCGCCTTCATCGCCATCAGGGTCTCGAGGTGGCCCTCCCAGCCCAGCAGGTTGTGGACCTGCAGCATGTCGAAGTGCGGTATGCCCCAGTCCCGGCGGGAGGCCTCGATCTGGGCCGGACCCTCGGACGGATTCGAGGTCCAGACCTTGTCGGCGGCATAGACGCGATCGACAGCCGCGAGCTGCTTCAGGGCATAACCGATCGTCGCCTGTGACGAGCCGTACATCGGTGAGGAGTCGATCAGGCGGCCGCCCTCGGCGAAGAACGCCGCCATCACCGCGGTACAGGCCTCGAGCAGCACCGGATCCTCGCCGACGTTGAAGGTGATCCAGCTGCCCAGGCCGACCCGTGGCAGTGCCACGCTGCTGCCGGGCAGTTCGCGGGTCAGCGGTCCAGCCTGTGCCAGGGCCGCAGGGGACGGCAGTGCAGTGATGGCCGCCGCGGCGACCAGGCCGCGCAGCACGTCACGGCGTGACAGGGCGGGAAGAGAACAGGCCATGATGCCCTCCTGATCGTACTGAGCACGGTGGAGATGTCACCTGATCGTCTCGAGTGGTGTCAGGCGCCATCGCGCCGGCAGGATGGATGATTCTCCCGGGCATGCACGCTTGCCTTGCCCTATCAGCCGGCGCCTTGTTGCCGTGCCGGCGGTGCCTCCGGGTCCTCGAGCAGATCGCGCAGCCTCTCGGCAGCGGGCTCGGTCTGATGCAGGATCTCGTCGATGCGGTTGAAGTGCAGCAGGCGTACCCCCCGGGTTTCCGGGCGCAGGTAGAGGTCCGGGGGATCCTGCTGCAGCGCCAGGCGAATGATCGCCTGTTGCATGATCTTGAAACTGTTGAAGAGCATGTCGGTTACGCCGACCTCCTGTCCATCCTCCAGTTGGCGGCTGCCCGAGACATCCACTGCGATGATCAGGTCGACGTCGCCACGCAGCAGGTCGAAGGGCAGGGGGTTGGAGATGCCGCCATCGATCAGCAGCTGCTCGCCGCGATGGACGGGCATGAAGAGCCCCGGCACCGCCATGCTGGCCTCGATGGCTGGAAACAGCTGGCCCTCATCAAGGATCACGCTCTCCGCCGTCCAGTAGTCGGTGGCCACTATCCTGAGCGGGATGCGCAGCTCGTCGAAGTTGCGAACGTCGGTATGGCTCGCCAGGAAACGCAGGAAGCCGGCCGAGTCGAGCAGCCCGGCGTCGTCGCTCCCGAATGGCATGAGCGCCGACAGATCCACCTCCGACTCGGCCAACCCCGACAGGGCATCCAGCGGCGAGCCCGCCACATCATCGAAGATGTCCCGGATTGCCTCGGCCGAGAGTCCCGCGGCATAGAGCCCGCCGATCACCGCGCCGATGCTGGATCCGACGATACGGTCGGGCACGAGCCCGAGGTCATCAAAGACCTGCAGGATGGCGATGTGTGCCAGGCCATTGGCGCCGCCCGAGCCCAGCGCGAGACCGATGGTGGGTCGCGGCGCCGGGGCCTCGGTGGGTGTCGCCGCGACGGGTGTCGTTGCCATCAAGGCAGCGGCAACCAGGACCGACGCGAGAAGGAACGTGATGGGATGACGCCTCATGCTCAGTCTCCGGGTCCGCATTCCATGCAACGCTCCGTGATGCCGGGCCCCTGCTGCAGGTTCGCGTTGAGGTCGTGCAGGGCGCTGCGCAGCCCCTCCTCGAGCACCGGATGGTAGAAGGGCATCTCGAGGAGTCGGCTCACATTGAGCTTCTGTTCCAGCATCCAGGCCAGCAGGTGGGCCATGTGTTCCGTCCGCGGCCCGAACAGCTCGGCGCCCAGGAATTGTCCCGAGCCTTGCTCGGCGTAGAGGCGCATCAGGCCGCGATTCTGGCGCATCACCATGGCGCGCCCCTGGTCTTCGAAGGAGGCTTCACCCGTCGCGATGCAGTCGCAGCCTCCATATTGCGCCTCCAGTTCAGCGCGACTGCTGCCCACGGTGGCCATCTGCGGGTCGGTAAAGACCACGGAGAGCGGCACATTCCGGGTGCCGGTACGCAGTTCCGGGTAGCGCCCGGCGTTGCCACCGGCGATACGTCCCTCGCTGATGGCCACGTGCAGCAGCGGCAACTCCTGATTGGCATCGCCGGCGATGAAGATATGGCTGGGGCTGTCGTCGGCGTTTCGGCACTGCAGCGTGAAGCGGTTGTAGGCCGGCACCCCCTTGTCATCGAGCGCCAGGCCTGCCTTTTCCAGGTCGAGCCGGTCGACGTTGGGACGCCGGCCGGTGGCCGCGAGCAGGTAGTCGAAGCGCTCGGTGAGACGCGTTCCGGTAGTGCGCTCGTGGAAGGTGATGACCACCTCGTCGCCGTCGCGCTCGATGCCGTCGACCTTGGCATCGGGATCGACGTAGAACGCCTCGTTGAAGGTGCGATCGGCGTAGTCCCTCACGGCCTCGTCCTGGAAGGGCCCCAGGGCGCCGCCCACGCCGAAGACCCGCAGGCGCACACCCAGCCGGTGCAGTGCCTGGCCGATCTCCAGGCCGATCACGCCCGGACCGAACACGGCGACCGACGCCGGGAGGTCGTCCCACTCGAAGAGGTCATCATTGACGATCAGCCGGTCGCCGGCCGCCTCGAAGAAGCCCGGCCAGGTGCCCCGCGAGCCGGTGGCGATGATGATGTTACGCGCCGTCACGCGCGTGTGGTCGCCGACGATCAGGGTATGCGGATCGGCAAAGCGGGCATGGCCCTCAAGACGGTTATTCTCGCCCAGGCGCTCTACCGTCTTCATCACGTTCCCCACGAAACCATCGCGTTCACGCTTGACGCGTTCCATGACCGCTCGCCCGTCCACCTCGACCGGCCCGGTTCGAACGCCGAAGCCGCCGGCATCGCGGGCATGGTGGGCGGACTCGGCAGCGGCGATCAGCAGCTTCGATGGCATGCAGCCGACGCGGGCGCAGGTGGTGCCATAGAGTCCACCCTCGATCAGCAGCACGCTGTCGCTGTGCTTGCGGGCGGCATGCCAGGCACTGAGGCCGGCGCTGCCGGCGCCGATAACGGCGATATCGACTTCACGCTCCTGCATCACGTTCTCCTCTCGTGGGTGTGCACCGCTCCACTATGCCACAGGCCTGTGATGGGCCGCCGAGACGTTGCGGCGGCACCTTGACGCATGACAGGGTTATCCATCGTTCAGGCGGCCAGTCGCAGGGCGAAACCGATCAGCAGAGAGCCGAACGTCCAGCGTTGGAGACGCGCCCTCAGAGGGCTGCCGGCAAACCAGCGTTGCAGCGAGGCGCCCAGGGTGGCGTAGCCGGTATCGAAGAGCAGGCCCGTGATCACCAGCAGAGCGCCCAGCAGGGCAAACTGCATCAGCACGGCCCCCTCGCCGGGGCTGACGAATTGTGGTAGCAGTACCGAGCAGAATAGCAGCGACTTGGGGTTGAGCAGGTTGGTCAACAGGCCTCGCCGCCAGGCGCGCCGGTGATCGGCCCCGAGGGCCCCTGCCTTGCTCGTGTCGATGTCTGTCGTGATGCCGGGCGACCGGAGCAGCTGCAGGCCGATCCAGGCCAGGTAGGCGCCCCCCGCATAGCGAACGGCATCGAAGGTCCAGGGCGCGGTGGTGAAGAGGGTGGCCAGCCCCAGGGCCGCCAGTGCCACATGCAGGCCTCGCGCGACGGCCAGGCCCGCCGCGGTGGCCAGCGCCCGCGAGTGCCCCTGCTGGCTGCCGGTCTGCAGCACCAGGATCATGTCGGGGCCGGGCAGCAGATAGATCGCCGTCAGCGCACCGATGAACAGCCACAGCTCCATGGGGTCTCCTTCGTCATGACACCTTCCTTACGGACCGGTGCCAGTCTAGCGCCGCGGGTGCCGGCAGGTCCTTGCGAAGTCGGCCGATATACCGGCTACCATTGGCAGGAAATGCCAGTATGAACGCAAGGAGTGAAATGACATGCCATCATCTCGGCTGGATGCCATCGACCGCCGCATCCTGGCGGCGCTGCAGCGTGACGCCCGACTGAGCAATGTGCAGCTGGCCGAGGAGGTGAACCTCTCGCCCTCGCCCTGCCTGCGACGGGTGCGCCAGCTGGAGGGGGCGGGGCTGATACGCGGCTACCATGCCGAGCTGGACCGCGGCGGGGTGGGGCTTGGCCTCACTGTCTTTGTCGGCATCAAGGTGGAACGTCACCACGAGGTTCAGGCCAACGCCTTCCGCGAGGCGGTGGTCGCGCTGCCGGAGGTGGTTTCTGCCCATCTGGTGTCAGGGGAGTCGGACTTCCTGCTTCAGGTCGTGGTGCCGGACCTGGCGGCTTACGAGCATTTTCTGACCGGGACCCTGCTGCGCCTGCCCGGCGTCAGCGATATCCGCAGCAACTTCGCCATCCAGACCGTCAAGGAGCAAGGGCCGCTGCCCCTGGCGCGAACCGACGATTGAGGCAGCAGTGCCTGGCCTCGCCACGCTGTCGCGTAGCGCCGGGCGTTGCGGCCGATACGCCACGTCGGAAGGCGTCGTATCGGCAGCGCCCGCGTCGATGATCTGTTACAATCCACCCCTTTATTTTCGATCCCACATCCCCGTTCCAATGGCTCCCGCTGTCTCCGCATCGCGTTTCGGTGCCCGCCTTCTCCTGCAGGTCTATCCACGTGTCTGATTCCTCTCCCGATTTCGCCACCCTGTCACTGGCGCCGGAACTCCTATCCAACCTTGACTCGTTGGGCTACAGCGCCATGACGCCGATCCAGGCTGAAAGCCTGCCGCCCATGCTGGCGGGCCGCGACGTGATCGCCCGGGCCAAGACCGGCTCGGGCAAGACCGCGGCCTTCGGCCTGGCGCTGCTGTCGCGGCTGTCGGTGGCGGATCACCGGGTTCAGGGGCTGGTGCTCTGTCCGACCCGCGAGCTCGCGGACCAGGTGGCCGGCGAGATTCGCCGCCTGGCGCGCAGCCTGCCCAACATCAAGGTGCTGACGCTGTGCGGCGGCGCCCCGCTGGGACCGCAACTCTCCTCACTGGCGCATGGCGCGCATGTCGTGGTCGGTACGCCGGGACGCGTGGAGGAGCACCTGCGCAAGGGCTCGCTGGCGCTCGGGGCGCTCGAGATCCTGGTGCTCGATGAAGCCGATCGCATGCTCGACATGGGGTTCCAGGCGGCCATCGAGACGATCATCGCCCAGACCCCGTCGAGCCGCCAGATGCTGCTGTTCAGCGCGACCTATGCCGAGGGCATCCGACCCATCGCCGAACGGCTGATGCGCGAGCCGGTCAGCGTGGAGGTGGGCGAGTCACATGATGCGACCACGATCCGCCAGCACTTCTACCGGGTGGCGGACGAGCCGGCCCGCTTCGAGGCGCTGCGTCGCCTGCTGCTGCACATGCGTCCCGCCTCCAGCGTGGTGTTCTGCAATACCAGGCGCGAGACCGACGAGGTGGCCGAGGCCCTGAACGACGCGGGCTTCAGCGCCCTGGCGCTGCATGGGGATCTCGAACAACGCGATCGCGATCGCCTGCTGGTGCTGTTCGCCAACGGCAGCGCCTCGATCCTGGTGGCCACCGACGTGGCCGCGCGTGGGCTGGACATCGATGCCCTGGATGCGGTGTTCAACTATCGCATTGCCCGTGAGCTCGAGGTGCATGTCCACCGTGTCGGGCGCACCGGGCGGGCCGGCGGTTCCGGGGTGGCCTGCACCCTGCTCACCGAGCAGGAGGACTATCGCCTGTCACGTCTTGCCGACCTCCTGGGGGAGGTGTTGGCGACCGAGCCGCTGCCCTCGCGCGCGGTGCTGAAGCGTCAGCCCTTTCGTCCCGCCATGGCGACGCTGCAGCTCGGCGGCGGGAAGAAGCAGAAGCTGCGTCCCGGCGATATCCTCGGTGCCCTGACGGGCGAAGGCGGGATTGCCGGAGAGCAGGTAGGCAAGATCAAGGTGCTCGCCAACAGTGCCTACGTGGCCGTGCGGCGCGATGTCGCCGACGCGGCCCTCGACCAGCTGGGCAACGGCAAGCTCAAGGGGCGCAACTTTCGTGCCCGCCGCATCAGCCGCTGACCGGAAGGGAAATGTGATACGCCCGCGGCATACCCAGCCGACGGGTTCTATGCCAACGTGGTGACATGAAAATACCCAAGAGATTACAACCGCTGGTCGACGACGGCCTGATCGACGCGGTCGAGAGCCAACTGATGAGCGGCAAGGAAGCCCAGGTATACGTGGTGCTTTCACATGGTGAGCGGCGCTGTGCCAAGGTCTTCAAGGAGGCCAAGCAGCGCAGCTTCAAGCAGGCCGTGCAGTACCAGGAGGGACGCAAGGAGCGCAACAGCCGCCGGTCCCGGGCGATGGCCAAGAAGACACGCTACGGCCAGAAGGAGCAGGAGCAGGCCTGGCTCAACGCCGAGGTCGACGCTCTTTATCGCCTGGCGGCAGCGGATGTGCGTGTGCCGAGGCCCCATGGCTTCGTCGACGGTGTGCTGCTGATGGAGATGATCACCGATGCCGAGGGGCTGACCGCCCCGCGCCTGGACGACGTGACCCTGACGGCCGACGAGGCGAGGGCATATTACGCCAAGCTGATCGATGACGTGGTGCGCATGCTGTATGCCGGCCTGATCCATGGCGACCTGTCCGAGTTCAATGTGCTGCTTGCCGCCGATGGGCCGGTGATCATCGACCTTCCGCAGGCGGTCGACGCCGCCGGCAACAACAGTGCCGAGAGGATGTTCGAGCGCGACGTCGACAACATGCGTCGCTACTTCGGGCGTTTCGCCCCGGAACTGCTGGCCACCGATTACGGCAAGGAGATCTGGGCACTCTACGAGGCCGGTGACCTCCACCCGGACAGCCAGCTGACCGGCTGCTTCGAGCATGATCTGAGCACCGTGGACGTGGACGAACTGATGACGGTGATCGATGACGTTCGCGAGGAGGAGGATGAGCGGCGAGCCGCGCTGTCGCGCGACGAGGAGCCCGGGGTAGAGGAGGCTGCCGAGGCCTGGCGCGAGTCACAGGGCGAGCGCTGAACGGCTCTCGGCACCCGCTGATATACGGCTGGTGCCGCCGTTGGCCACCGTTGGCATGGCCCGTGATAGTGACAAGCGAGTGGGTTTCCTCCTTCAGGTATACGTCGCTGTTCGGGGCGCCAACGGCCTTGTAATCCTTGGTCTGGAACGGCATGTTCTAGGAGATTCCCCCTGTTACCGAGCCTATCATGCCTCTATTCGATAAAGACGACTCGTCCGACCAGAACCGCAACAAGCCCAAGCGGTCGCCACTCTGGTATCCCGAAGAAACGCAGCCCTCCGGTCGGCAGTGGTTGTTCTTCGTCTGGATCGCCCTGGTCATCGTGCTGGTGTTTCACTATTACGATTCGGCGCAGCGTCAACAGCAGGTCGAGCTCACCTATTCCGAATTCCTGACGGCCGTCGACCAGGGGCATCTCGACGCGGTGACGCTGCGCGGTCAATCGGTGGAGGGCACCTTCAACGAAGCCGGCATCGAGGCGCGGGAACTCGGGGAAGCCGAGAGCTTCGCCTCCACCCGTCCGGAGGTCGAGGGCGAGCGCCTGCTCGAGCGTCTCGAGGCCAATGGCGTGCGAATCGACGCCGAGCCCACTGATCCACCGTGGTGGCAGCGCGTCCTCGTCGGTGCCCTGCCATGGATCCTGATGCTTGGTCTGCTGTTCTGGTTCTGGAACCGCATGCAGCAGCGCGCCATGTCGGGCGGCGGACTGTTCAGTATGGGCAAGTCCAGTGCCCGCGAGGTGAGCAGTGAAGAGAGCGAGGTGGGCCTGGATGATGTGGCAGGGTCGGAGAATGCGAAACGCGAAATTCTCGAGGTGGTCGACTTTCTCAGGGAGCCGGCGCGTTTCCAGGCCCTGGGTGCCAAGATTCCTCGCGGCATCCTGATGATGGGCCCCCCCGGGACGGGCAAGACGCTGATGGCCAAGGCGATCGCAGGCGAGGCCGACGTGCCGTTCTTCAGCATCAGCGGTTCGGAGTTCATCGAGATGTTCGTGGGCGTGGGAGCGTCTCGGGTCCGCGATCTCTTCAAGAAGGCCAAGGAACAGTCACCTTCGGTGGTCTTCATCGATGAGCTGGATTCCATCGGCCGTTCCCGAGGCGCCGGCATGGGAGGCGGTCACGATGAGCGCGAACAGACACTCAATCAGATTCTCTCCGAGATGGATGGTTTCCAGGCCGATGAGCCTGTGGTCGTCCTGGCCGCCACCAATCGTCCGGACGTGCTGGATTCTGCCCTGTTGCGGCCCGGCCGCTTCGATCGCAAGCTGACGCTGGAGCATCCGCACCGCGAGGCACGTCGGGATATCCTGCGCGTCCACACGCGCGATATACCGCTGGCCGATGACGTCGATCTCGAGCGACTGGCCGAGATCACCATCGGGTTTTCGGGGGCGGATCTGGCCAACCTGGCCAATGAAGCCGCCCTGCAGGCGGGACGTCACGACAAGAAAGAGGTGGACTGGGCCTGCTTCTCGGCGGCCCGCGACCGCCTGCTGCTGGGCGAGGCCAAGGACGTCGGCCTCTCCGACGACGAGCGTCATATCGTGGCCTACCACGAGTCAGGGCATGCGTTGCTCGCCTACCTGCTGCCCAAGGCCGACCCGCTCGAGAAGGTCACCGTGCTGCCGCGCGGTCGTGCGCTCGGCGTGACCGCCCAGGTGCCGGACGAGGAGCGCTACAACCAGAGCGAGTCCTACCTGCGGGATCGCATCACCGTGATGTTCGGTGGCCGCCTGGCGGAGTCGATCGTGTTCGGTGAGGTGTCGAGCGGTGCCGAGAACGATCTGGAGCAGGCCACCAAGCTGGCACGCCGCATGGTGGCGCGCTGGGGCATGAGTGAGCGCATCGGCCCGGCGATGTTTGCCCAGAGCCGGGAGCATGTGTTCCTGGGCAAGGAGCTTGCCGAATCCCGCGAACACAGCGAGGCCATGGCCGGGCTGGTCGATGAGGAGATACAGCGTCTGTTGAACGAACTTGAAGCACGCGGCCGTGAACTGCTCCAGTCCCATCGCAGCGATCTGGATGCCCTGGCTTCGGCATTGGAAAAACGGGAAACCCTCGAGGCCGAGGCAATTCGTGATCTTCTCGGTGATGCCAAAAAGGGCGCTGCCAAGCAGAGCGGCGACACGAAAGAGGATGGCGACAAAAACGACGACGACAAGAAGGGCGATGCCAGTCAGGGCGGCGACAAGAAGAACGACGCCAACAAGGACTGAGCGCTGGACGCGTCGATACGACCGCCGTCAATCGCGGCGGCCGTGTTATCAGGCCGCGTTACTCTCCTGCGAGCTCGGCGTTGTGGTAGACGTTCTGCACGTCGTCCAGGTCGTTGAGGGTATCGAGCAGTTTCTCGAACATTGCCACGTCGTCCCCTTCGACCGGCGTTATGGTCTGGGGCACGAACTGGATCTCGTCGATCTCGAAATCCATCTCACCGAAGGCATCGAGCAGCGCCTGCTTGACCTTGGCGTATTCGGTATGGGGGGCGAAGACGGTGATATGGCCTGCCTCGCTTTCGATGTCGGTGACGTCGACATCGCCCTCCATCAGCGCCTCGAGTGTGGCCTCTTCGTCACTGCCCGCGAAGGCGAGAATGGCGCAGTGGTCGAACATGTGGCTGACGCTGCCGGGATTGCCCAGTTTACTCTTGGCCTTGTTGAAGCAGGCGCGTACGTCGCCGAAGGTGCGGTTCGGGTTGTCGGTCAGACATTCCACGATGACCATGCAGTTGCCCGGTCCGAAGCCCTCGTAGCGGGCCGGGGAGAAATCCTCGCCGCCGACGCCCGAGGCCTTGTCCAGGGCCTTGTCGATCACGTGACTGGGGACCTGATCCTTCTTGGCGCGCTCGATCAGCCCGCGCAGGGAGAGGTTGCCGGCGGGGTCGGTACCGCCTTGCTTGGCGCAGACGTAGATCTCGCGGCCGTACTTGCTGTACACCTTGGTCTTGGCGTCGGCCGTCTTGGCCATGGATTCCTTGCGGTTCTGGAAGGCCCTGCCCATTACACTGTCCTGTGGCGTTGAAACACGAGGCTGGATTCTACGAAACCGGGGCGGAGGCGAACAGGGATATTTTGCCGCGATTCACGCAGGACCTGGTGCGTGTCATGACTACACTGCCAGGAAGCCCCGTTCACCCAGGAGCGTCATCCGATGGATCACCATGCCTACCGTCATGCACTGGCCGACTGCCTCGCCGAGAGCGAACTGCCTTTTGCCCCCGAGGAGTTTTCGACGCGCCGCCGCCGCGTACGGCACGAGATGCAGGCTGCCGGGCTCGACGCGCTGCTGCTGACTGATCCTGCCGATATCTTCTACCTGACCGGGTACCACACCTTCGAGGTGTCGGTGTATACCTGTCTGGTTGTCTCGTCCGATCGGCTGGTGCTGC
>Ga0207414_1000531_pt1 | contig 16651 bp, 13 predicted proteins | sample PonA231FremontCA_2_FD_187269 | JGI IMG/M metagenome (GOLD analysis project Ga0207414, IMG submission 187269) | Marine sediment microbial community from Fremont, CA, USA - Pond A23 Sediment 1 (SPAdes) | ecosystem: Environmental > Aquatic > Marine > Unclassified | place: USA: Fremont, California... | reverse complement strand
CGAGTTTCATCGCGAACTGATCCAGGCCAGTGGCAATCAGCGGCTGGCAAGTGTGCTGGAAAGTGTCGTGCGCACCTCGGTGATACGCCGAAATTTCGGCAACTACGACCTCGCCAACCTGCGACGAAGCATGCGGCACCATCGGGAGATCCTCGAGGCCATTAGGGCGTGTAGTCCGGCATGGGCCGAGCATCTCATGCACGCCCATCTGCTGGCCGCCCAAGCGCTACATATCCGATCTCCCGAATCCCCCGACCGCGCAGGCACGTGATTCAGACAACCTTCTACAGGCGCTACAACAACAATGACACAACACGACACCCCATCGATGACGCTGCTCCCCCTCAGCGACATCAAGATACTCGAACTCGGCCAACTGATCGCTGGCCCCTATTGTGGTCAGGTCCTGGCTGACTTCGGCGCTCAGGTGATCAAGGTCGAACCCCCCGGTAAGGGTGACGCCATGCGCCAGTGGGGTGCTGCGGACCCCGATACAGGCGAGCCGCTGTGGTGGAACGTCATCGGCCGCAACAAGCAGTCAATCACCCTGGACCTTCGCCAAGCACGTGGGCAGGCGTTGCTGCGCGATCTCGCGAAAGAAGCCGACGTCATCATCGAGAACTTTCGCCCCGGCACCATGGAGCGATGGGGACTGGGTTATGACGTGCTCTCGCGGGACAACCCGGGACTGGTGATGGTGCGCGTCACCGGCTTCGGGCAAGACGGCCCGTATGCCTCGCGCGCCGGCTTTGCCTCGGTATGCGAGGCCATGGGAGGGCTGCGTTACTTGAGCGGTGACCCGGATCGCCCGCCGGTGCGCGTGGGCATCTCCATCGGCGATACCTTGGCCGGTCTGCATGCCGCCCTGGGGACCATGATGGCACTCCATCAGCGCGAGCGAACCGGTCACGGCCAGGTGGTCGACAGCACCATCTTCGAATCGGTGCTGGCGATGATGGAAAACCTGATCCCCGAGTATGCGCGCGCCGGCAAGGTACGAGAACGCAGTGGCAGCTTCCTGAAGGGCATCGCCCCATCCAATGCCTACCCGGCCCGGGACGGCCGCGATGTGATCATCGGCGCTAACCAGGACACCGTATTCCGTCGCCTATGCGGGGCAATGGGCCAACCGACACTAGCGGATCACCCCGATTACGCCACCCATCGCTCCCGCGGGGAGCACCAGCAGGCCATCGACGATCTGGTCGCGGCCTGGACGCGTCAACACGACGCCCAGCACGTGGTCGACATCCTTGCCGAGGCCGGCGTGCCCGCCGGGCTGGTCTACCGTGCGCCGGACATGCTCGAGGACCCCCACTTCCAGGCGCGCGAGGCGATTGTGGAGGTGCCGGATCATCATGGTAAACCGCTCCCGATGCAGAACGTCTTCCCCCGGCTCTCGACCTCGCCGGGGAGCGTGCGCCACGTGGGACCGTCACTGGGCGAGCACACCGAGGCCATTCTCTCCGATTGGCTGAATCTCGGTGACGCCGAGCTCGACGCCCTGCGCCACGACCATGTGATCTGACGGAGAGACCTCAATGGATCCTGTTCTCGTCCTTATTGTACTGGTGGGCCTGATCACCGTCGGCTTTCCCATTTTCCTGGCGCTGGGCCTGTCTGGGTTGCTGGGCCTTTACATGGCACGCGGCTCCCTGGCGTTTTTCTTCGCCCCTTCATCGCTGTTCGGCCAGCTTAACGCCTTCGAGCTGATCGCCCTGCCGCTCTTCATCCTGATGGGCAACTTCCTCGGCGCCACACCGGTCGGCGCCAGTCTGTTCACCGCCGCGGTCCGCTGGCTCAACTGGCTACGCGGCAGCCTGGCGATCTCCTCGGTGGGGGCATCGGCGATGTTCGGTGCGGTATCAGGGGTAAGCCTTGCCGGGGTGGCAGCGGTCGGCTCCATCGCAGTACCGCAGATGCTCGACCGTGGCTACAGCCGTACCCTGGCGGCCGGCTCGGTGGTCACCGCCGGCGCGCTGGCCATGCTGATCCCGCCCAGCGTGCCCTTCATCATCTACGGCGCGGTCTCCAGCGTGTCGGTAGCCGATCTGTTCATCGGCGGCATCGTGCCCGGTATCGTGCTGGCGCTGGCCCTGTCGCTTTACATCTACATCCGTGTGCGCATCAACCCCGCCGAGGCACCGGTCAGTGAGGAGCGCTTCACCTGGAAAGAGCGCTTCCAGAGCCTGGCCAACATCTGGCATGCCGCCCTGCTGGTGGTAGCCGTGCTGGGCTCCATCTACTCGGGCCTGGCCACCCCCAGCGAGGCCGCGGGCATCGGCGCCGCCGGCGCGTTCCTGATCGCCACCCTGGTGTTTCGCAGCCTCACCTGGAAGACGTTCCTGGGCATACTGGGCACCACAGCCCGCATCAGCGGCGCCATCCTGTTGATCATCGGCTGCGCCAAGATCTTCGGCGACTACCTCAACATGGTGCGGGTGCCACAGCTGCTCACCGAGACGCTCACCGCCAGCGGCCTTCCCGGCTGGGCGATCCTGCTGGCGGTGATGCTGCTGCTGATCCTGCTGGGCATGATCGTCGATGCGGTGTCGCTGATCGTGGTCACCACCCCGGTGCTGCTGCCGCTGATCACCGCGCTGGGCTACGACCCTCTGTGGTTCGGCATTGTCATGGTGCTCAATCTGGAGATCGCCGTGGTCACCCCACCGGTGGGACTTAACCTCTACGCCCTGCGCGGGGTCTGCCCCGAACTCTCGGTGGAAGAGATCATCAGAAGCGCCCTGCCCTTTGTCGCCGTGCAGTTCCTTGTGCTGATGCTGTTCGTGCTCGTGCCCAGCCTCAGCCTGTGGTTGCCGGGGCTGATGTAGCCCCGGTGCTTTCGCAACGCTAGAGAAGTTAACCGTCACAACAACAAGCAGGAGACTTACCATGACGCTTTCCCGTCGCCAGGTCCTCAAGTACGGTACGTTCGCCACCGCCGGCGCCACCCTGTTCGGCACCCAGAGCCTGCTGGCCCCGCACAGTCGTGCCGCCACGACCCTCACCGGCGTGACCTATCTGCCCGACTCCTACAAGGCGCTTACCTACGGCTCCAACCGCTTCGTGGAGATGCTCAAGGAGCTCGGCGGTGACGCGCTGTCCGTGGACTTCTACGACTCCGGCCAGCTGCTCAAGGTCGACGAGCAGCTGCCGGCGCTGCGCGCGCGCAGCATAGACTTCATGTTCCACACCTTTTCCTATGTCACCCGCTCGATCCCGATCCTCGGCGTCACCGGCCTGCCCGGCGTGGTCGGCGAGCTCTACCGCCACCCGGAGCGCCTGCGCCAGGGTAGCCCGCTGATGGAGCTGATCAACGAGGTGCTGGCCGAGGACAACCTCTACATGCTCACCTCCGGGGGCGGCATCCTCGAGCCGGAGTACCTGTGGAGCAACGAGGCAAGTCCCATCCGCAGCCTCGAGGAAGTGCGCGGAAAGAAAGTGCGCATCGTCGGCTTCGAGGCCACCAAGGCCTTCGAGCCCTACAACATAGGAGCGACCCGCATTCCCTCCTCGGAAACCTACATGGCGCTGCAGCGCGGCACCGTGGACGCGGGGGTGTTCAATATCTCGACGGTCATCGGCCGCAGCCTGCAGGAGCAGCTCAAGGCCTGCTACAAGCTGCCCATCACTGGTTTCTCGGTGGCCCCCTTCATGCTTCGCGACACCTGGGACAATCTCGACGACGAGGTGCGCGCCGTGCTGCAACAGGCCGCCGACTGGTACGACAAGAACTTCATCGACCACTGCAACAACGACATCTACCCCAACGAGTACTGGCCGCAGGTCGAAGAAGCAGGGGTGGAGATCATCGAGCCCACCGAGGAGGACATCGAAACCTTCACTGCCGGCGCTCAGGCCGTCTGGGACCACTGGAAGCAGGAAGTCGGCGTGGAGGTTGGCGAACGGGCCATCGCGCTGGCCCTGGGTAAGGCCTGAAGGAGAGTGATATGACCGCAACCGCCCTGCGCGGATGGGACGGCCTGCTCGCCGTCCTGCGCGGGACGTCCATGGTAGTGCTGTTTTTCATGATGGTGTCGATCTGCTACGACGCCATCATGCGCTACGCCTTCACGGCCCCGACCAGCTGGAGCTTGGAGCTCAACTCCTTCCTGCTGGTCTATCTGGCCGTGATCGGCGCCGCCGAGGCTCAGCGCCATGACGCCCATATCCGCATCACCTTCTTCAAGGACAGGATGCCGGCCCGCGTGCGAGCCCTCATCGATCTTGGCACCGGCCTTCTGGGTGCCACCTTCTGCATCATCCTCGTATGGCGCGGCGGCATCATGACGCTGCAGGCCCTGGAGTACGGAGAGCGCGTCTCCAGCGCACTGGGCACGCCCATGGTTTATCCCTATGCACTGATGCCCATCGGCTTCGCCGCACTGGGCCTTCAGTTCCTGATCGATGCGCTCACTGCTCTCTCTCGTTTGGCGGGAGCCGCCGACAAGGAGACACCCTCCGATGGCTGACACCCTAAGTCACAAGCTCATCGCCGCCCACCTGATCGGCGGCGAGATGATCCCAGGTCATGAAATCGCCCTGCGCATGGACCAGGCGCTGCTGCAGGACATTCTCGGCACGCTGGTTATGCTGGAGCTCGATGCCATGGGGATCGAGCGCGTGCATACCCATCCCAGCGTGCAGTACATCGACCACACATTAATCCAGCAGGACAATATCAACGCCGATGCCCATCTTTTCCTGAAGAGCGCCTGCGAGCGACTGGGCATCTGGTACAGCGGCCCCGGCAATGGCATCAGCCACCCGGTGCACATGGAACGCTTCGGCGTCCCCGGTCAGAGCCTTGTCGGCTGCGACAGTCATACCACCGCAGCCGGTGCGCTGGGCATGCTGGCTCTCGGCGCCGGTGGCATCGAAGTGGCCATGGCCATGGCGGGAGAGCCTCTCTATCTGCCGATGCCGGAGATCACCGGCATTCATCTCCAGGGCGAACTGCCCGACTGGGTAAGCGCCAAGGACGTGATGCTCGAGCTGCTGCGTCGCCACGGAGTCGCCGGGGCGAAGAACTGCATTCTCGAGTATCACGGCCCAGGCCTCGCGGCCCTTGATGCCATGGACCGCCATGTGCTGGCCAACATGGGCACCGAGATGGGCGCCACCGCCAGCGTCTTCCCCAGTGACGAGGTTACCCGTGACTTCCTGCGCTCGCGCGGACGCGAAGATGACTGGCAGCCGCTCGCCGCCGACTCGGCGTGTCGCTACGACCGCAACGAACATCTCGACCTCACCGCGTTGGAGCCGCTGATCGCCTTGCCGTCCAGTCCCGACAAGGTGGTCCCGGTGGCCAAGGTGGCAGGCCAGCCCCTCTATCAGGCCTACATTGGCTCGTCTGGCAACCCCGGCTATCGCGACGTCGCCGTGGTGGCCGACATCGTCGGGGGCCGTAGTGTCGCCGACAACGTCTCGCTGGACATCAACCCCTCGACCCGCCAGGTCCTGGCCGCCTTGATCACCGAGGGGCACCTGAGCACCCTAGTGGACGCCGGCGCCCGCCTGCACCAGCCAGGCTGCAATGGCTGCATCGGCATGGGTCAGGCACCAGCGGCGGGCCGCAACAGCCTGCGCACCGTGCCGCGCAACTTCCCCGGACGCTCCGGCACCCGCGAGGACAGCGTCTTCCTGTGCAGTCCCGAAACCGCTGCCGCCTCGGCGCTTGCCGGCGTGATCACCGACCCGCGCAGCCTCGACATGGCCTACCCGCGCATCCACGAACCGGCGCGCATGGTGGTCAACGAGAGCTGGTTCGTGCCGCCGCTGCCGCCACAGCGCGCGCGCCAGGTTACCCTGCTGGCGACCGACAACACGCCACCGCTGCCCGTTCTGGAGGCACTGCCAGAGAAGATTGACGTTCCTGTGCTGCTCAAGACCGGCGACAACGTCTCCACCGATGACATCATGCCCGCAGGCGCGAGGGTGTTGCCGCTCTGGAGCAACGTCCACGCCTCGGCAGAGCATGTGTTCGAGGCCTTGAATCCCAATTACGTCCCTCTTGCACGGCAGCGAGGGGAAGCCGGCCATGTCATCGTGGGCGGTGACAACTACGGCCAGGGCTCGAGCCGCGAGAACGCCGCCCTGGTGCCCCGCCTGCTGGGTCTGCAGGTGGTGGTCGCGAAAAGCATTGCCCGCCTCCACTGGCAGAACCTGATCTGCTTCGGGGTGCTGCCGCTGACCTTCGCCGACCCGGCAGACTACGACCGCATCGGCGAAGCGCAGACGCTGATCATTGACGATGTTCCCGGCCAATTGCATCGCGGGGGCACGATCGACGCCCGTTTGGCGGGCGAGCCGCTACGCCTCGCGCATCAGCTCAGCCCGCGACAGATCGAGATTCTGCTCGCCGGCGGGGTGATCAACTGGCGGCGACAACGTCCCGCCCCGGCAACGCAGGAGGCCGCCTCATGAGCGAGCTACTCCCCCCGGCCCAAGTGGCCATCGTCGAGGTGGCGCCCCGCGATGGTTTCCAGTCGATCCGTGAGCCGCTGCCCACGGCGGACAAGATCCGCTGCATCGAGTTACTCATCGACGCTGGCGTAACCCGCATGGAGATCGGCGCCTTCGTGAGCCCCAAGGCCATTCCTCAGATGGCCGACACTGGCGAACTTGTCGCCGCCTTCGCCGACCGGGCCGCCATGCGTTTCTCGGCCCTGGTGCCCAACCTCAGGGGCGCGGAGCTGGCACTGGCCCAGGGCGTTCGCGAGCTGGTCTTCGTGGTCTCGGTCTCGGAGTCTCACAACCAGGCCAACGTGCGGCGCAGCGTGGCCGAGTCTCTCGAGGAACTGGCGCGTATCGTCGCGTTGCTTGAGCATGACGCTGACGCCTGCCTGCGCCTCGACCTGGGCACCAGCTTCGATTGCCCCTACGAGGGCACCATCGCCTGGCATCAGGTCGATGATGTCCTCTCTCGGGTTCGCGCCCTGTGCGGCAATCTTCATCTGGAGGTCGCGCTATGCGATACCACCGGGCGCGCCACGCCCTACCAGGTGGCCGAGCACTTCCGCCAGCTGGTCGGCCGGCACCAGGCGCCGCGGCTGACGTGGGCCTTTCACGGCCACGACACCTACGGCATGGGCGTGGCCAATGCGCTGTTCGCCATCCACCACGGCGCCACGGCGGTCGATACCGCCTGCGCCGGCCTCGGGGGCTGCCCGTTTGCCCCCGGCGCTACCGGCAACACGGCCACAGAGGATCTGGTCTACGCGCTCAATGGGGGCCAGGTCTACAGCGGGATCGACATTGCGCGGCTGCTGGTGGCCGCCGATGCCATCGCCGCCCTGCCCGGGGGCCAGAGCGCCAGCCACCTGCGCCAGGTGCCCCGCGATCGGATCCGCTGAGCCATGCCGTACGTTGTGCTCCTGTCGACCACGCTGGTGCTGGCGTTTTCGTCGCTGGTAGCGCTGTTTCCCGCCGCCATTGCCCCGGAGCTGGCCAGCGTGCTGGGCATCTCATCGGCCACCATCGGCCTGCAGGTCAGCCTGATCTTTGCCGGCGCCATGCTCACCTCGCTGGTGGGCGGGCCGCTCACCCGCCGGCTGGGGCCTTGCCGCACCAGCCAGCTCTCGCTGGCCCTGCTGGGGGGCGGCGCAGCGCTGATGGCGGTCCCCGCCCTGCCGACCTTCGCCCTGGCCTCGCTCATAGCCGGCCTGGGCTACGGGATGACCAACCCCCCTGCCTCGCTGCTGCTGGTGCGGTTTACGCCCCCTGAACGGCGAGGCCTGATCTTCTCGTTGAAGCAGTCCGGCGTGCCGCTGGGCGGCGTGATCGCCGGTGCCAGTGCCCCCTTTCTGGCTCTGGCGGTGGGCTGGCAGGCGGGGCTGCTTCTGCTCAGCACAATCGCCCTGCTCGGCATCGCCGCGCTGCAATGGCCTAGGTCTCGGTGGGATGACCAGCGCGACCCCCGCACGTCATGGCTGGCAACGCCCTTCTCTGGACTCGTCGTTGTATGGCAACAGCGCTCACTGCGTTACGTCGCGCTACTCAGCCTTTGCTTCTCGGCGATCCAGCTTTCCGTCTCGGCATTCACCGTGGCACTGTTGGTGGAGGATCTGGGCTTCGGCCTAGTGGAGGCAGGACTGGTCATGTCCGGCGTACAAGTCAGCGGCGTGGTGGGGCGTATCGGCTGGGGCGGAATCGGTGACCGGCTGGGCGACCGGCTGACCACACTCGCCATCATCGCCTGCACCACTGCCGTGGGCGCGCTGTTGGTGGCCAACATGACCCCCGAATGGCCCAAGTGGCTGGTTGCCGGACTACTGGGCCTGCTGAGTCTTTCTTCGCTGGGCTGGAACGGTGTCTATCTGGCCGAAATCACTCACCTGGCCCCACCCCGGCATGTCGCCGATGCGGCAGGTGGCTGCCTGGTCTTCACCTACGGCGGCGTGCTGCTTGGCCTGCCGACGGTTACCATCTTGCACACGGTGCTGGGCGACTATACGACGGTTTTCACGATTCTCGCCGGCATATCGTTGCTGGGACTGTGGCTCATCCGGAAAGCAAGACTGGCAAGGGAAGGGGAAGCCAAGATCGCGGCTCGTGCCAGTAAAACGTCCTGATGTAGTCTCGAGACTTCGCTGAAAAAAACTTGACGCTTATGGAACTGACCCTTCAAGTGCCACCCTCCAGAGCTGCAGAGGCTATAGTGCAGCTACTCTGATACATGCTTCAACTCGGCCTTCAAGCGCCGATTCTCCGCTGCAGATCTGCGTCCTGCTGCCGCTGCTCCGCAGGCTTGGCGCAGCACTTCATCCACTGATAGAGGCTGTAGGCGGTGACCCCCAGCCGGGCAGCCACCTCGGTGACGGGGGTGCCTTGCTCCGCCACCTGCTTACAGCTTTGATCTTGAATGCTTCGGTATATCGCTGGCAGCTTATGGGACCTCCTTGATGACTCCAGTACAAGGACTAGAGGTGTCTACGAAACCAGGGACGATTCATGCTTGCGTTCACTTGACGGTGAGCCGGTTCTCGACTTCTCTGTTCTCTCCCTTTTCGCCCTGTTCGCGCGCGATGGCTTCGGCCCGCTCTCGCTGGTTTTCGGTCTCGACAAAGCCTTCCAGAATGACGCGGTCATCGCGCAGGTCCACGTCGATGGCCGAACCGGCCAGGTCCGGCTCCTCGAGAAGCAGGGCCTTGATTCTCACCGCCTGGGGGGAATCCTGATTCTCGAGCCGCGCGGATTCGTTGACCGGGGTGTCGGCACAGCCCGCGACGAGCGCCACTGCCAGTAGCGTGCCAATCCAGCCGCGCCGGTTCATGGCGCTCCCTCCTCGTCGCGTATCGCTTCGCGTGAGCGGCTCACCAGCCCCTCGCAATGCGCCATGTCGGGGCCTGTCCCGGCGTCCAGCAGGGGCAGCAGCGCGGCAATCGGACCGCCGAGGGCGCCGAGGGCGGCACTGGCCCCGACACGCATTCCCATATCGCCGCCATGCACGCTCGCCTCGATGTCGTCGAAGGTCCCGCCAAGGTGAAAGGGCGCGCGCCCGGAGAAGACACTGGGGTCCTTGGGGTGGGCAAAGAGCGAGATATCCAGGCGCTCTACGTTCAAGTTCACCTCGCCACCGGCCGTGAAGGTGGTATCCCGGGTATCGATGACGAAGGTATCCAGTTCGGTGACGCCATCCCTCGCCTGCAGGTCGGCATAGACGCACTCGATGGGGATTGGCTCACGCCCGCGCACCCAGCTGAAGAACGTCTGGCCGGCGTCGAGGCCAGCCAGTTCCACCAGCATGGCATCGAGGCGGCCACCGGTCATCAGCAGCAGCAAGCCGCCATCGGCTGACGCCAGGAGCTCGGCGACCGAGCGGCCCTCGATCCAGAACTTGCCGCGCCCCCCCATGATACCCACGCTGTCATCGGCCAGGTTCCAGTGGCGCAGCACATCATTGAGGTCAAGGCGTCGCATCTCCACTTGCATGCTGCCGCCGGGGGGCACTGCTCCTGCATCCAGGTCGAGCACCAGGTCGACGCTTCCCTCCCCGATGCCGAAACGGACCGGCGCGAAGCGGCCACGCCCGTCCTCGAGGCGAAAATCGATGACCACTTCGCTCAAGGGCACACCGCCTGCCCGCACCGACTCACCCCGGTAGCTCACCTCCGCCGACACGGCTTGCCAGCCTTCACCGATGAAGGGCGCGTCGGGCAGCAGGAAGCGCTCCTCGCTTTCCTGTACCTGCTCGGTTGCCCCGATGAGAACGCCCAGGTCCGCGATATCGAGGGAGTCGGAGTGCAGCTCGCCCGTCAGGCGCGGCGGTCGGACACCACCATCGAGACTCAGCCGACCATCGAGGTCACTGTCGCCGATATCCCCCTCCAGGTTGTCGAGGGTCCAGTGCCGATCGTTCAGACCCAGGCTCCCCGAGACCGAATAGGGCGGAAGTGTCGGCAGCGCGATGCCCAGTAGGCGGCTGAGGCGCTGGGGATCGGGGCCCTCCAGGGCGAGCTCCAGATCCAGGCCCTGCAGGGCGAGGGGTCGGAGAAGCGTTCCCTGCAGGGCCAGCCGGCTGCCGACGACCTCGGCCTCCAGGTCCAGCGCATAGGGCCGGTTCAGGTCGCGGATATTCAGCAGGGGATCGGCCACCAGGGAGAGTGTTGCTGGGTCGCCGTCATAGCGGCCCTCCCCCTCCAGATGGAAGCGACGATCCGCCGCCTCACGGCCACGTGTCTCGAGAGTCAGGGTGAGGTCGGTGCCGGCCTGGGGATTCTCGAAGCGCAGCGTCGACGGCTCGACCAGCATCTGGCCGACGAACGGCAGGCGCATGTCCTGGCGCCTGTCGACGGGCAGGGTTTCGCTCATCGCCAGGTGCCATTCGCCGGAGAGCCTGCCCAGCCGGTCTTCCACCGGGGTGAAGGTATCGGCCAGCCTGGCCAGCGACAGGTCGTCGATTATCGTGTCGAGGCTTCCCGAGGCCGCCTCACCGGTGGCGTCCATCACCAGACGACTGGTGACAGTGCCGCCGGCAACACCGAAGCGGAGAGGGTCGACGTTCAGCGTTCCGGCCTCAAGGCCGGCGTCCAGGGCAAGGCCCTGCAGCACGGTGCCGTCGGGCAACACCAGGCTATCGGCGCGCAGCGCCACTTGCCCATCGAACCGCCGCAGCGGCGCCAGCAGCGAGTCCTCCGTGGTCTCACCGTTCGTCTCATCCTTCGCCTCCTGACCAGCGGGGAGAAGGCGGGCGAGGACGATGCGTCCCGCCTCGAGGTCGGCCTGCACCTCGGGCCGCTCGGCATGGCGAAACGCCACGCTGCCGGCGAGTCGGGTCCCGGCTATCTCGCCCTCGAGCCCGGTGACAGACCAGAGTTCGTGATCCCGCTCCAGGCGACCCGCGAGGCGAAACTCGGGCAGGGGCGACAGCACCGGCCCTGCCCAGGCCTCAAGGTCTTCAGCGCCAAAAGCCTGGAGCCTCACATCGCCGGAGAGCGTCGTGGGGTCCAGCAAGGATGCAAGGGTGGTGTCGACTCGAGCCCGCAGGTTACCGGAACGGGCCTCGGCCTGGAGACGATACCCCTCGTCCAGCGCCACCAGGTCGGGCAGCGAATCACCCTCGATCGCCATGGTCAGCGGCTTGTCGCGAAAGCGGCCTTCCAGGTCGAGTCGCAGCGGCGGCTGTTCGCTGGTGGCCACGGTGAGATCGAGGTCGCTACCGGCCTCTTCGTTGCGGTAGGAGAAGTGGCCGTTGTCGATCTGCAGGTTCGCCAGCAGGGTCCCGCGCGAGAAAGCGGGGCGCTGGTCCAGTGGGGAAAGTCGCAGCGTGACATCGCCCGACAGGGTGTCGCCCGATGCGATGTCATCCGATTCGAGGGCGATGCCCAGGGCGCCCATGTCCACTCTCTGCAGCGAGATCCGCGCCTCTGCCGAGAGCCTGTCGGGGCTGCGGGTCAGATCCGCGCTGGCCTCGACTTCGCCGCCGGCGACGGCGAAGGTGATCGGTTCCAGGGCCAGCGCGTGTTCAGCCAGGTGCACCTCGGCGCTCAGGTCCTTTACCATCCGCTGGTCCAGCGCCAGTTGATCCACCGACAGCGCGATCTCGCCACGCAGATCCGGCAGAACCGGTATGGCCATGCCTGCCGTCGCCTCCCCTTCCGGCAGGGCCTCTCGCCAGGCAGCAAGATCGATCTGGGTCACATCCAGGCGACCGTTCAGGTGCGGGACCCCATCGGCAGTCCTCACCTGCAGATCACCGCTGAGGCGGCTATCGAGGGCAGAGGCGTCGATCTCGCTGAGTCGCCATTCGCTGCCTTCGCGCGTCAGGCGCGTCGCAAGCTGCACAGAACCCAGTTCCACCTCAGGCAGCCCCAGCCACTGAGCCCAGTCGGCGGTCGATGCCGCGCTGAGCTCGGCGTCTGCCTGCAGGGAGGCCAGGGAGGGGAACTCGGGCAGACGAAACGTGCCATTCAGCTGGTCACCGTCGGCGCCAAGGGAGATCTCGCCGCCGAAGGACGCAGCGCCCCCCAGCAGGGCCTCCAGGGAATCGGTCTGCGCCTCCAGCGTAAAGCGGCGCTCCTTGAAGACCCCTTCCGCCGCCGTGTTCAGGGCATCACCGTCACGCTCTATCTGCAGAGAGGGAATCGCCAGCGCCACCGGCGTGTCGGCGCCAGGGGCCCGGTAGCGCACCTGGGCATCGGTCAGGGAGAGGCGGCGGATGGCCACCGGCGAGGTCGTGGGTTCATTGGCGGCAGGTGACGGCTCGGCTGTCCCATCCTGCGTAGGCTGAAATACCCAGTTGCCGGGGGCGTCACGGCGCTGTTCGAGGGTGAGGTTCGGGCCGGCCAGGTCGACCGTGTCCAACACGATCTCGCCAGCGAAAAGATCGCCAAGCGACGGCGAGACACTGACGCGCGCCACCTCCAGCATCTGCGGCGAGGCCGCCCATGCCGGGTTGCCGATCATGACGTCATGCAGCGCGATCGCCGGGCGTGGGAGCAGGTCGACCTTGACATCGCCCTCGATGGCCACCGAGCGACCGCTCGCCGCCTCGAGGCGCTCGACGATCAGCGGCTTGACGACGTTCCATGACATCAGCTGCACGATGGTCACAAGAATCACCACCAGAAACAGCGGGGCGAGCCACCACCCGTGCAGCTTCCGTGGCGATGCCTGTGTCATCGGCTGGGGACTCCCACTCGAGGCAACGGGGAGCTCAGGTCACGGTAATGACGGTGCAATCGGCGGTGTGGCTGACCTTGTGGGAGACGCTGCCGAAGACCATGCCGCGCACGTCGCTGACGCCGCGGCTTCCCATGACGATGACATCGGCACCGAGTTCCTTGGCCTGGTCGACGATCAGTTCCGCCGGGCGGCCCTGACGAACCACCTCCCTGACCTCGATATCCAGGAGATCAACCTCCTTGCGTGCCTGGTCAATCGCCTTGTGGGCCTCCTCCTTCATCCCCTTTGCCAGCTTCTCGCGCTCCTCCTCGGCATAGGGTTCGGCCACACCGCCGGTGAACAGGCCGATGTTGTCCGGCGGGAACTCGGCCACGGTCATCAGGTGCAGAACGGCAGAGGACCCCTTCGCCAACTGGGCGGCCACCTTGAGCGCCTTTTCCGCATGGCGGGAACCGTCGACAGGAACGAGGATTGACTGATACATGATAGCTTCCCTTTCAGTGACATACCGGGATACCCCGCGGCACCCCTCATGAGTTCTAGCCTAGACGCTGTCGGCGATCCGACAATGTCCCGAATCAAACGCTCCAGCCGAATCCCAGCACCGGCATGGCCAGGGCAAACACCACCAGCGTGATGATCAGGATCGCCATCAGGCCCACCAGCGCGCCAGCGCGCATCATCTCCGCCACGCTCAGCCGACCACTGCCGAAGACCACGGCGTTGGGCGGGGTTGCCACCGGCAGCATGAAGGCGCAGCTCGCCGCCATGGCCACCGGCACCGAGAGCAGCAGCGGGCTGGCGCCCAGACTCACGGTCAGCGAAGCGGTCAGCGGCAGGATCGCCGCGGCGGTGGCGGTGTTGCTGGTCACATGACTCATCAGCATCACCACCACCACGACCATCGCCACCATCCCCCAGGTCGGCCAGGCGCCGAAGGCGCTCAGCCCCTCGGCCACTGCCGCGGCCAGCCCGCTCGTCTCGATCGCCGTGCCCAGGCTGAGTCCGCCGCCGACCAGTACCAGCACCCCCCAGGGCAGCTGACGGGCGCTATCCCAGTCCATCAGGAACTGCCGCTGGTGCCAGCGTGCCGGCACCACGAACAGTAGCAGAGCACCGATCACGGCGATGCCGGCATCACTGAGCGATACCGACAGCCAGGATTCCAGCAGCGGCCGGGTGATCCAGGCCAGGGCGACGAGGGCAAAGACTGCCGCCACGCGCTGCTCGGGCGGACTCATGCGTCCCAGGTCCTCGGTCTGCTCGTGGAGCATCTGCGCCACGCCCGGCAACTCGTCGTGGCTTACCGGGTAGATCCAGCGGGTCAGCAGCCACCACGCGATAGCCAGCAGCAGCAGGGCGGGAGGCACGGCGACCAGCATCCACTGGGCGAAGCCGATCCGAATGTCGTAGTTGTCGGCCATGAAGCCGGCCAGGAGCGCATTGGGCGGCGTACCGATCAGGGTACCCATGCCGCCGATATTGGCGGCCAGGGCGATCCCCAGCAGCAGCGTCAAGGCCATGTTGTGGCTGGCACCCTCGCCGCCCTCCCGCTCCAGCATGGCGAGCACCGAGATACCGATGGGCACCATCAGCGCCGCGGTGGCGGTATTGCTGACCCACATGCTCAGCCCCGCCGTGGCGATCATGAAACCGCCCACCAGCCGATCCGGGCGAAGCCCGGAGAGACGCAGTACCAGCATGGCGATGCGTCGATGAAGGCTCCAGCGCTGTATCGCCTCGGCCAGCAGGAAACCGCCCAGGAAAAGGAAGATCAGCGGGTTGGCATAGGGCGCCGCCACCTGGTCGATGGGTGCCACCCCCATGAGCGGCAGCACGGCCACCGGCAGCAGGGCGGTGACCGCAATGGGCACCGGCTCCAGCACCCACCAGACCGCCATCCAGGCGGTCAGGGCCACCACCTGCCAGGCCGCGGGCGGCATGTCGGCAGGGGCCTCCATCAGCACCAGCAAGAGAAAGGCCAGTGGGCCCAGTGCCAGCCCCAGCGGCAGCTTGAGACGCGCCAGGCGCGATGGCGATGCCTCCCCGGCATCCCCGGGCGTCGAGTCGGTCATGGCGATCCGGTTTCCTGTCGTCGACTGCTTGAAGCGGAGTGTGGCGGCGTTTGCGAAAACTGACGTTGTCGGGCGAGAGGCCAACGTGCACTGCCGGTATCGGTCAGCCGTCATCCTCGCCGTCATCAAGGCGCCTGGCCAGCGCCTTGCGCGCCTTGTTGCGACGGTAGAGACGCACCAGGGCGATCCACAAGGCAGCCGCCAGCATGGCCGCCAGGGTCCAGCCCTGCCAGGGGCGCGCGGCGTCCCCCATCAGGGTCTCCAGAGCAAGAATCAGAATGAAGCCCGTCGCCTGGCTGGCGATCGCCAGGGCGCGCAGGGTATCGAAGGCCGCTTGTGCCATGAGTGCTCCCGCTGGATGACAGCCCTGCCTGCCGACAGTAGGCTTGGCGAAACGAAGGCGATCAGTGTAACCGCTGCAGCGCCCGCCGCCGACCTCTCGAGAGCTACCGCCACACCATGGATGCCATTGCCCTGGGGCCCGTCCTGATTGCGCTGCCGCGCCTCTACGCCTTCATTGCCGCCCTGGTGCTGCTGGCCGCGAGCATGTTCCTGCTCGGCCTGCCCCGGCGCCGCCATGCCCGCTGGTTCAATGGCCTGCTGCTGGTGTGGCTGGTCGGCGCTCGGCTGGGCCATGGCCTGATGAACCTGGCGACCTATGCCGAGGCGCCACTGGACATCCTCAAGTTCTGGCAGCCCGGCTACCATGGCCTCTGGGGCCTGCTGGCGGCCCTGGGGTGGACCGGCTGGTCACTGCGCGACCGGCTGGGGCCGATGCTGGGCGGCATGGGCCTGACGCTGGGCGCGTCGCTGCTGTGGCTGACGCTGGTCACGCTGGGGCCACTGGGTGGCGGCATGGCGCTGCGCGAGCTGCCCGACCTCGCCCTGGAGAACCTCGAGGGCGACATGGTCAACCTGCAGTCGCTCTCCGACGAGCGGGTGGTGGTCAATCTCTGGGCCACCTGGTGCCCGCCGTGCCGACGCGAGATGCCGCTGCTGGCCGAGGCCGATGCGCGCGACGGCGTTACCGTGGTGATCGTCAACCAGGGCGAGGAGCTGCTGCAGGTCGTGCGCTACCTCGACGACCAGGGCCTCGATATCCGCCATGCCCTGCTCGACCCGCGCCAGCGCCTGATGGTGCTGACCGAGTCGCCGGGGCTGCCCACCACCCTGCTGTTCGACGGCGAGGGGCGCGCCCTGGATCAGCATGTCGGCGAACTCACCCGCGCCCAGCTGTCTACCTGGCTGGAGGATCGCTGATCGTCGCCGAGGTCATCACCGATACTTAAGCCGCGACGGGCTTTGCTGTAAGATACCGCGCCCTGCTGCCGCCGGGCCCGGCGTGGTCAGCGGCACCGAAACGATCTCACGCATCCCCGAGGCACCATGAGCGACTTCTCTCCCGGCCAGCGCTGGATCAGCGACGGCGAGGCCGAACTCGGCCTGGGCAC
>Ga0207414_1000529_pt1 | contig 16676 bp, 12 predicted proteins | sample PonA231FremontCA_2_FD_187269 | JGI IMG/M metagenome (GOLD analysis project Ga0207414, IMG submission 187269) | Marine sediment microbial community from Fremont, CA, USA - Pond A23 Sediment 1 (SPAdes) | ecosystem: Environmental > Aquatic > Marine > Unclassified | place: USA: Fremont, California... | reverse complement strand
AGAGAAGAAAACAAGTTATTTTTGGAAAATGAGATTAATGTTGATTACGAAGATGGTAGTGTTACTTCTAATAATTTAACTGCTCTATTAAAAGAAGAAGAATATATATTTGAAAACAATGTTAAAATGGACTATATATTAGAAAACCGCGATGAAAACATGCAACTGGAAAGTGAATACCTACAGATTTTTGGTGAAAATAATTCCTTTACTGCTAAAAATAATGTATTAATAAAATATGAAGGTAAAAATTTCAAAGGTGATAAAGCAGAATATGTTGGTGAAGAAGAAATACTTTATCTAACCGGTAATGTAATGATTGAAGAAGGTAAAAACTGGGTCAAAAGTAACCAGGCTAAATTTTTCTTAGGTGAAGGTAAAGAAGGCTATACAGCTGATGGTAATGTACAAATTAAAATGATTCTAGATTAATGCAAAATAAAAGGAGTAATCTATGTATATATTTATTGGTACTTTATTAATTATAATTGACCAAACAATAAAATATTTAGTACATAATAATATTGTATTAGGACAGCTCTACCCTTTAATAGAAGACTTTCTTTATATTACATATGTAAGGAATACTGGTATCGCTTTTGGATTGTTTAAAAATAACAATATATTTATGATTATATTAATTTCATTCATAATCCTTGTTTTATTATATCTTTATAAAAAAGAGGAAAGTAAGGTATTTACCTTATCTATTCCTGTAACTCTATTAATTAGTGGTGCAATTGGAAATTTGATTGATAGAATATATTATGGATTTATAATTGATTATATTAACTTTCCGTTCTGGCCGGCTTTTAATCTGGCTGATTCATTAGTTGTAATCGGAAGTATCTTATTAGCATTTCATTTATTATTTCTGGTAGAAAAATAATTGCTAGGAGGTTAAATTTTGATTGATCCTATTGCTATAAGTATAGGACCTTTAAACATTCACTGGTATGGAATAATAATAAGCTTTGCCTTATTAATGGGTTTTTCATTAGCTTTATATCGAAGTAAAAAAACAAATATTCCAACAGAATTTTTCTTAGACTTCTTTATTATTGGCATTCCGATTAGTATAATTTTTGCCAGACTTTATTTTGTTATATTTAATTTTAATTATTATATAGAAAATTCACTAGATATTATAGCAATCTGGCATGGTGGATTAGCTATTCATGGAGCAGTTATAGGAGGTATTTTAGTACTTATAGTTTATACTAAAAAAAGAAATTCATCTTTTTTAAAAGTTGTTGATATATTAGCTCCTGCTTTAGTCCTTGGACAAGCTATTGGTAGATGGGGTAACTTTATTAATCAGGAAGCCTATGGGGGAGTGGCAAACGTAAACTTTATAAACTATTTCCCTGATTTTATTAAAAATCAAATGTTTATAAACGGTAATTACCATCATCCTACTTTTTTATATGAATCAATCTGGAATATAATTATTTTTTCGGTTTTAATATATTTAAGTGATAAGAAATTCACCAAAGATGGTGATATATTTTATACCTATTTAATCGGTTATTCAATTGGAAGATTTTTTATTGAAGACATGAGAACCGATAGTTTAATGTTTTTAAATATGCAAGTAGCCCAAATCATAAGTATAATTTTAATTATTTTTGGTTTCGTTATGATTTATATAAACCATAAAAATAGTATATAATTTATAAATACGGGGAGTAAACTATATGAGCTATTTTATGATTACCATATCAGGAATATTATATATTCTACCTTTTTTCAATTCCAATCTACTTTTCTTAAGTTGGATTGCATTTATACCATTTTTATTTGCAATTTATAATACTAATTATAAAAATTTATTCTATAAAGCTTGGTTATTAGGTTTTATTATTATTTCAGGTGTAGGCTATCCCCTTTATTTCCCTATCAAAAGCTTTTCAAACTTCCCTTTCTTAGTAGTAATATTTATCTTGTTTATATTATTTTTAATTTTATCTTTGATATATGGATTATGGGGTAAAATATTAACTCTTATTATTAATAATAAAACATTTAATCCATTTATTTTTTCTATTAGCTGGTTATTTTTAGAAATCGTTAGACATATTATTTTTAATTTTTTTCCGTTAGGTTATCTAGGCTATACTCAGGCTAACTTTAACCATATTATTCAAATCGCTGATCTTGGAGGATTATTCCTTGTTGGTTTTATAGTTGTTTTAATTAACTCTTTATTATTCAAATTTATCACATCTAAAAGAAAAGATTATCTAATAATATCAATTTTGATAGTCGGTCTAGTTTTAGGCTATGGTTTTTATCAAATAAATAGGTATGAAAAAATAGAAAAAAGTCTCAGTGTAGGTATAATACATACTCATATTAATCAGTACGACAAATGGAATAAAAATAATGTTAATAACTACATCGATCTCCTGATTTTTAATGATAAACAATTTGAAAATGTAGATTTAGTCATAACACCTGAGTCTGCATTAACTTTTGACATGAATAGAGAAACATATTATAGGAATAAAATGTTGAATAGAGTAGATGAAACTGACAAATATTTTCAGGCTGGTTTCTTAGCTACTAAAGATAATGGTAACAAGTACTTCAATAGTTCTTATTTAATTAATACAGAAGGGGAAATTGAAAATAGGTATAATAAAAACAAGTTATTATTATTTGGAGAATATGTTATTTTCTCTGACTTGATTAAAAATATTACAGGATATCGACTTAATACTTTACACCCTGGTGAGAAAATCATTAATTTCCAAACATCTTTTGCTCATTGGAAAGCTGTAATTTGTTCAGAGATCTTATACCCTGAATATGTATCTAAACATTTAAATTATTTAGACTTTATAGTAAACCAATCTAATGAAGCCTGGTTTGAAGATAATACTACATTAAAAAATCAAATGTATGCTAGTTTAGTATTTAGAGCTATAGAAAATAGAAGATCAATAATTAAAGCAGGCAATATGACTTATAGTGGAATAGTATATCCATCCGGTAAAAAAGTGAAATATGATAAAAAAACAAATGACAAACTAAAAGTAAGTATTAAAAAGAACAAAGAAATTACCCTTTTTAATAAAATCATGAATATTTTTTAAAAAAATTTAATTTTATTATTCAAGTTATTTGAAATTTTACAATAATATTTTCATTTATTAACAACAAGAAAACTCAATTTGAATCTATGATTTAAGTTGTGATGAACTGGATATTTTAAATATATTCTCTATTTTTTTCGAAAACAGCAACACCAGCGGAAATAATACAACAGTTTCTAGACCAAAAAGGAGATTCCCAATAATATCTATTCAAATATTTCTTATCTTTCTTTTTAATAAGACTTGAAGATATAGTTTTTAAAGTGTTAACTAATTTAGATAATTGTACTGTCGGGGTTTCAAATAAATTATGAACATAATAGTTTTCTCCACTAACAATAAAATTTACAATTTTGTCTCTGAGTAACCTAGTAAATAATATTTAAAAAGTAAGGATAAAAAGAGATAACCTATCCGGCTAGTGGTATCTATTAGTAATATACAAATTTAACCTAAAAAAAGAAGGTAATAATTTAATGGCATTAAAGCTAGGTTTTAACAATTGGCAGTTTAAACGGTGAAGGTAGTTTTACATTAACCTATTCAAATTCAATAACTAGTTCGGGGACAATCAAAGCTGAATATGCAGAAAAAGCAACTGGATATGTAGTCGACTTTGGTTTAAATACTTATAGTTAATGATGAATTTCCCTGGGGAGTTTCTATAAAAAATATAAGTAACTTGACCGCTGGTCAAGCAACTTATTATGAATATGACCCTGTAGAAGAGAAATTTATTGAAACTACTAATCAACCTTTGGATAGTTTAAAATATAGTTTACCCATTGAATTTAACTTAGGTACAAAATATAAATGAACAAAACATACTAATTTAATTGGATTCTATTCCTTAACAAATTATAATGTCGGTTATACTGATCATCAAATATCAGGTGGCATTGAATATAATCGAATCAAATTTTTACCGTTAAGTTTAGGGATTACATATTCTCCTTTACAGGGTAATATGATATTGTCTTCAGGTGCAGCCTTAAACTTAGGGTATCACTAAAGTAACTTTCTCCCCTGTTTAACGGTTCTCAAAGCTTCTCGCTTGGATTAAGTTCCGGCTTCTCATTTTAACAATAATGTTTTATATTATTGCCCCGCTTTTGCGGGGCTTTTTAATTTCTATACATATAATAGTACTATAAAATCTTTTCTAACCAAAAAAACTTGATTCTAAGCCGATATACATATAAAATGAATAATGTTGTTTATTGTAAATATATACAAAATAGAAAGGAATGTTTTATGACTAAGCATACCAATATTATTAATCTCGCAGTTATTGCACATGTAAATGCTGGTAAATCAACTCTAGTAGATGCATTTTTAAATCAAAGTGGAGTTTTTAGGGAAAACGAAGAAGTCGAAGAATTTATAATGGATAGTAATGAACTTGAAAAAGAGCGCGGAATAACTATTTATGCCAAAAACTGTTCAATCCAACATGATGGTTATAAAATTAATATAGTCGATACACCCGGACATGCTGACTTTTCATCTGAAGTAGAAAGAATAATCAAGGCAGTAGATACAACTATTTTAGTTGTCGATTCAAGTGAAGGCCCGATGCCTCAAACAAGATTTGTATTAAAAAAATCTTTAGAACAAGGCATAAAACCTATATTATTCATTAATAAAATGGATAAAAATAGTGAAAGAGCGGAAGAAGTAGTTGATATGGTCTTAGATCTATTTATTGACCTGCAAGCCGATGATAAACAACTTGAATTTCCTATAATTTATGGAATAGCTAAAGACGGTATCGCAAATAAACAAATAGATGGAAATAGTGAAGATCTAGAACCATTGTTTGATACTATAATTGATCATGTCGAACCTTATCCAGATCTTAATAAAGAACCTCTTCAATTACAGGTCCATGACCTCGCATATGATGATTATCTCGGTAGAATTGGAATTGGAAGGATATACAGCGGTAATATTAATAAGAAACAAAATGTTGCGGTCTCTAAAAGAGATGGTAGTGTTAAAAAAGAAAAAGTAACTGAATTATTAGGATATAAAGGTTTAAGTCAAATCTCAACAGAGAAAGCAGGAAGTGGAGATATAGTTGCAGTAGCAGGTATACCTCATATTTCTATAGGAGAAACAATTTGTGATGTTGGTAATGTAAAACCAATGGATACAATTAGTATAGATGAACCTACCTTATCTATGAATTTCTCGGTTAATGATTCACCGTTTTCAGGCCAGAGTGGTAAATATTTAACTTCAAGAAATTTAAAAGCAAGACTTGAAAAAGAACAAGAAGTAAATGTAGGTTTAAATGTTGAAAAACTAGAAGGTAGTAAAGGATTTAAAGTATCTGGAAGAGGAGAATTACACCTTTCAATATTATTAGAACATATGAGAAGAGAAGGTTATGAAGTCTCTGTATCTAAACCAGAAGTTCTATACAAAGAAGAAGGAAATAAGCTTTTAGAACCTGTTGAAAGAGTTATTGTTGAAGTTCCCGAAAAATATTCCGGTAGTGTTATTTCTAAATTAAATCAACGTAAAGGTCTAATGCAGTCCATGGATAAAGATAGTGACTATATAAGATTAGACTATTTAGTTCCAACCAGAGGATTAATTGGATATAAAAGTGAATTTATCACTGATACCAGTGGAGAAGGTACTTTAATCCGTTCCTTTGATAGATATGAAGAATACAAAGGCAAAATACCTCAAAGAACTAATGGAGATTTAATTTCACAAAAAGAAGGAGTAGCAAGAGCATATGCCCTTGATAATTTAAGTGAACGGGGGCAAATATTCATTAAACCCGGCACAAAAGTTTATGAAGGTATGATAATCGGAATGAATAATAAGGATAACGATTTAACAGTTAATCCCTGTAAAAATAAAAAATTAACAAATATGAGAGCCTCAGGTTCAGATGATTCTGTTAATCTCGCTCCTCCAAAAGAGTTTACTCTAGAAGAAGCATTAGAATATATCAAAGATGACGAACTCGTAGAAGTAACTCCTGATGCCATTAGACTCAGAAAGAAAATTCTAGATGAAAAAATTCGTAAAAAAAGTGAAAAATAATATATAAATAAATTTTACTAATTTTAAAGTCCTGGGAAATCCCAGGTCTTTAATTTTACAATCCTGATTATCCAAAGAATAATAGAACTATCATTTACTTTTTTTAGTTTATATAATATCATTAGTTTAAGAAGGAAATAATACTTGGGAGGTTTTTAAAATTAAAATTAAGGGGAATGAAATTATAGAAGAGTTAAAAACTGTTCTTTCCAGTAAAACAATCGATGCCCTAATACCTCCACTAATTTATGTTATTATAAATACTTTTTTTAGTCTAAACATAGCAGTAATTTCTGCTTTAAGTATTGCTATATTATTTGGTATTATAAGACTAACTCGCAAACAACCTTGGAAATATGCCCTTGGGGGTATATTTTTAGTCAGTTTAGCTTCTGGATTAGCTTATATAACTAAAAGTGCCGCTAGTTACTTTATCCCCGCAATTATTAGCAGTTCAGTCCTTTTGATTTTAACACTTGGTAGTATAATCTTAGGTAAACCATTAGCTGCTTGGGCAAGCCACTTAACAAGAGGATGGCCCTTAGAATGGTTTTGGCGAAGAGATGTAAAACCCGCATATCGAGAAGTAACCTGGTTTTGGAGTGTTTTCTTATTAATGAGATTGATCCTACAAATAATACTTTATAGAATTGGTGAAACTTCGCAACTAACCTGGGCTAATATCCTATTAGGTTGGCCTTTTACCATCCTTGTCCTTATTTTCAGTTATATATATGGTATCTGGCGCTTAAATGATTTAGGTGGCCCCGGGGTTCATGAATTTAATGAAGGCAAAGAACCACCCTGGGATGGACAAAATAGAGGGTTTTAAAATTAGATAATTTTATAAAATAATTAATACAATTTTTTAAGGAGAGTATATTATTGTTAAAACAGGCAAAAAATATTTTAAAAAAATATTATGGATATGAAAATTTTAGGGATGCACAACAAAATGTTATTGAAAGTATTTTAAATAAAAATGATACTGTTGCAGTAATGCCGACTGGTTCTGGAAAATCAGTTTGCTATCAAATTCCTTCATTAATATTTTCAGGGGTAACTATAGTTATTTCACCCTTAATATCTTTAATGAAAGATCAGGTAGATGCCCTTCAAGAAATGGAAATCCCTGCAACATTTATCAATAGTTCAATAAACTATACTGAAATTAAAAAGAGATTAGAAGAAGTTCAAAATGGTAAATATAAGTTATTATATATAGCTCCGGAACGTTTAAGTTCCTCTAAATTTTGGAATTTACTTAATAATTTAGATATATCATTATTAGCAATTGATGAAGCACACTGTGTTTCTCAATGGGGACACGATTTTAGACCCAGTTACCTATATATTGAAAAAATGATAAATCAATTAAATAAGAGACCAGTTGTGGCTGGATTTACTGCTACTGCAACACCTGAAGTAAGAAAAGATATCATAAAACAATTAGAATTAAAAGACCCGGATATATATGTAAGCGGATTTGATAGAGAAAATCTTACTTTTACATTAAGACGAGGAGTTAATAAAGACCAATTTGTTCTTGATTATGTTAAAACTAATAATGAAGAGACTGGAATTATATATGCTGCAACACGAAAAGAAGTTAACAGAATTAATGGTATCTTAAAAGACAATGGTTATAAATCTGATCGTTACCATGCTGGATTATCTGATAAAAAGAGACATCAAACCCAAGAAGCCTTTTTATATGATGATATTAATATAGTAGTTGCAACTAATGCTTTTGGGATGGGTATTGATAAATCTAATGTTCATTTTATAATACACTACAACATGCCAAAAAATATAGAATCTTATTACCAAGAAGCAGGAAGAGCAGGCAGAGATGGTGAACCGAGTGAATGCATTTTATTATATTCACCTGGAGATCAACAAATCCAGAAATTTTTGATAAACCAAACTGAAACCACTGCCAAAAGAAAACAAAAACAAATGCAAAAACTACAAAAAATGGTTGATTATTGCCATACCACTATCTGTTTAAGAAAATATATTTTATCATATTTTGGAGAAAAAGACTTAGATAATGAATGTGGAAACTGTAGTAATTGTAATGATACTCGTCAATTAACCGATATTACGGAAGAAGCACAAAAAATACTATCCTGTGTTTATCGAATGAAGGAACGCTGGGGAGCAACGATGACTGCCCGGGTTTTAGCTGGTTCAAAAAATAAAAAAGTATTAAGTAATAATTTTGATAATATATCAACTTATAATATAATGCCTAATTATACTATAAAAGACATTAAAGAACAGATTAATATGCTTGCTGCTGATGGTTATTTAAATCTAACAGAAGGTAAATATCCCAAATTAAAATTAAACAACTTATCTTACAAAGTACTTAAGGGTAAGGCTAAAGTAAAACTAAGAATTGAAAAGAAATACCATAAAATAAGTAGTGATAATGATCTATTTACCGAACTTAAAAACTTAAGAAAACAAATTTCTAAAGATGAAGGTGTACCACCTTATGTCATCTTCCATGATAAAGCTCTACGAGAAATGAGCTATCATATGCCCGTAGATAACCATTCAATGCTTAAAATTAGTGGTGTCGGATCAGTTAAATTCAAAAAATACGGTAGGCAGTTCATTGAAATTATTAAAAAATTTAAGTAAAATAATATTTAAAATAGGTTTTCCAGTAAGGAGTGTCTAACTAGATGAATAACAAAGAAAAAGTCGGAGGTCGTGCATATTCAAACGGAGTTCGACTTCAAAACAAACAAAGGTCAGTAAAAGCTTACTATGATAATAATGGTAATATTAGAATACAAACAAATCAAGTTAAGAAAAATAAATTTATGAAATACATTAAAAAAATTCCTTTAATTAGAGGAATTGCAGTTTTATTTTTTGCTATATTATCTTTTTTAAAAGAAGTTTTTAAGGAACCTAAAAAGTACTGGTTTGTATTTTTAATTTTGCTTGCAGAAATTTTATATATGATTTTACCTAGTGATTCAAGCTCTGCAATTCAGGGAGTAGTTTTTCTAATCTATATTTCTATTCCAATTGTATTACTATTTGTTTTTAAAAATAGTGTCTCAGAAGTCTTAAAATTTCATGGGGCAGAACATAAAGCAGTAAACTATTATGAAAATGACTACCAGGGTGATATAGCTTCCTATTCTAGAATTCATCGAAGATGTGGTAGTAACATAGTATTTTTCTATATTATATTTTCTATTTTAGTTAGTTTTTTTGATTTAGGACTTCCATTACTTTTACAGGAACTTTTAATTTTAGGAATAGCTTATGAAGCTATCAAATATCTACCAGAAAAGCTGCTGGGTATCCCTTCACTATTTCAAAAAATTTTTGCCCGTGAACCAGAAAAAAGACAGTTAAAAGCAGCCGAAGCTGCTTTAGAAGTATTAACTAATCGGGTCTAATAAACAAACAGATTATTAAAAACTTTACAATAGGAGAGAATTTAAGATATGGAAGATATAAAATACTTAAAATTATTATCAAATCAATATCCAAATGTTCCAGCTGTTAGTACTGAAATCATAAACTTGAAAGCAATTTTAAACTTGCCAAAAAGTACTGAACATTTCCTTACTGATTTGCACGGGGAACATAAAGCATTTCAGCACATGTTGAGAACTGCTTCTGGTGTAATAAAGTACCAAATAGAACAAATATTCTCTGATAACCTAGACAAATCGGAGAAAAATGAATTGGCAACTCTAATCTACTATCCAGAGGATAAATTAAAATTATTAAAAAACGAAAAAGAGCTTACTAACGAATGGTATAGAACTTCCTTAAATAGAATCATCAAACTATGTAAAGAAGTTTCCTCTACCTATACCCGGTCTAAAGTTAGAAAAGCATTACCGCAAAAATTTGCCTATATTATTGAAGAATTGCTTCATTTAAAAAAACAAGATCAAAATAAAAAAGAATATCACGATGAAATTATTTCGACAATTATTGAAATTGGCCAGGCAGAAAGTTTTATTATTTCTCTATCTAATTTAATACAGACCTTTTCAATTGATAAACTGCATATCATTGGTGATATTTTTGATAGGGGTCCCAATCCTCATAAAATTTTAGAAGAACTTAAAGATCATCATAACTGTGATATACAGTGGGGTAACCATGATATATTATGGATAGGAGCTGCCCTAGGACAACAATCTTTACTGGCTACCGCTATCAGAATCACTCTTAGATATGGTAATCTTGAATTATTAGAAGAAAACTATGGGATAAATATGCGCCCCTTAGCCAGATTAGCCAGTCATTATTATAAAAAAGATATTTATGAAAAGTTTTATCCAAAACAAATCAACAAAGACTTAGACGAAAAAGAGAAAAAGATAATTTCTCAGATGCAAAAAGCAATAGCAGTTATCCAATTTAAATTAGAGGGTAATCTAATAAAAGAAAAATCAGATTTTGAAATGAATGAAGTTCTGTATTTAGATAAAATTGATTATGAAAAGGGGACTATAAACATTGAAGGAAAAGAATATGAGCTAACTGATAATCATTTTCCTACAATCGACCCTGATAACCCCTATAAACTAAACAAACAAGAAGAAGAAGTGATTGAACAGCTCAGTCATTCCTTTAAAAACAATGATAAATTACAAAATGACATTAGATTCTTATTTAATAATGGTAGTATGTATTTAAGATATAATGACAACTTATTATTTCATGGTTGTGTTCCATTAGATAAAAACGGTGAATTTTCATCTTGGGAAATAGATGGAATAGAATACAAAGGTAAAGAACTATTGGACTTTTTTGATGATATAATAAGAAAAAGTTATTCATATAAATATGAAGAAACTGATTATAGAGATTGGTTATGGTATTTATGGCGGGGTGAATTATCTCCGCTCTTTGGTAAAAATATGATGACTACCTTTTGTCGTTATTTTACCGATGAACCTTCCTTATATGTTGAAAAAGAGAACCCATATTATGAAGCAAGAGAAAAAGAAGAAATCTGTGATAAAATTTTAGAAGAATTTAATTTAAATCCTGAAAACGGTCATATTATAAATGGACACACCCCTGTAAAAGAAAAACATGGTGAAAGTCCAATAAAAGGAAATGGAAAATTATTAGTAATTGATGGTGGGATTGCAGCTGCTTATCAAAAGAAAACTGGTATTGCTGGTTATACATTAACATACAATTCATCAGAAATGAGATTGATCTATCATAAGCCTTTTATTTCTAAAGAAATAGCTGTTAGGGAAGGGAATGATACCGTTTCTTCAAAAAGAATCATTAAATTCATGGATAAAAAGAAAATCTCAGATACTGATATTGGTAACAAATTGCAGAAAAAGATTAATAACCTAATGAAATTATTAGAAGCCTATAACAAAGGAATTCTTAAAGAAAAGTATTAGTTAATATAAAAAGGAATAATTCTCCTTATGGTGAATATTAATAATAAGAAAAAATTGAATGAATAAAAATTTTTCACATTCATATCGAGTTTTAATTTTTTTTAAGAGCTCGATTACAATGGGGACATTTGAATTTTATAGACTTTAAATAGACCTTATTGGCTTCAAAGGTGAAGTCACAGACCTTACAGAGGAACTGACCCTTACCACCATTGTTGTCATAGAGATATTGATGGGGTGCATTACAGCGTGGACATTTGATAGTATCGGGCACTTTTTTTACTGAGTTTTTATGTCGATTAATAGGTTTCAGTTCTTTGCCGTGAATATCCTGATAATTTTGTAGTAATTTTTTGTAATCAAGTTTTTTAAAAGTTTCAAAGATAGGTAATTCATCAACTTGAAGATAGCGATACTTTTTACTAATCGGAGTATCGTCTTTGGGAGTAATATTTTTGCAAGTTAAAAGGACAAAAAGAAAAACAATAATTTTTTCCTGTAATTTGATATAGACGAGAAGCCAGTTAATAATTTGAGTCATAATTCTTGCCACCTTTCTTTCTTTAGTTTTTTGTTGCTTGTTAAGTATATTTTACTCAAAAAACAAGGGGGTGGCAAGGTTTTAAACCAAGATCCTTGATTTGAAAGGGTTTGGGGGTATAAACAAAGTAAAACTTTTGACAAAATGTAAAATAATCGGGAGGAGTTATTATGAGAAAAGTAAAAAGGGTTTTTTTGATATTTAATTTTTTGTTATTAATATTTATATTATTAAATACAATTTCCTATGCAGCAGTGAAGGTTGAACCAGCTCGTATTATTATGAATTCGAAGTTAGACACTAGGACTACTGGAGTAATCAATGTAGTAAATAATGGTGATAGCCAAGTTTTTTTACAAGCCTATTTATATGATTGGACTGAAGATAAGACTGAAAGTTTAATCACTCGAAATCCCGGTGAACTTGATTCATCATTGTATAATCATATTAAATTTAATCCCCGTTCTTTTATCTTAGAACCTGGTCAAAAACAAGTAGTGAGGTTTACTATTACTACCCCGGAAGATTTAGAACAAGAACTGCGTGGTATAGTATTTTTTGAAGAAGAAATATCTTATTCTGAGGAAGGTACGGGAGCTCGAGTAATTACTCAAGTAGGAACAGTAATATATTTAGTACCAGAAAATGTAAAATACCACTTTAAATTAAATGAAATAAGATTTAAGGCTCAAACAGAAAGTGAAAACATGAGTAGTCTAATATTAATGGAAAACAAAGGTGATGCTCATATTAGATATGAATTAGAGTATAAAATAATAGATTCTAATAGTAGATTAATAGAGGAAGGTAGTCTGGGAGAAAAAATAATTATACCTACTTTTGAAAGAGGCGTTATTATTAATTTTGAGAATAGATTAAATCCAGGTGATTATAAGTTGTTATTAAGTTATAATTTTATAAATAATAATGAACAAAAAAGTTATGAAATTCCATTTAAAGTAAAATAGATGAAGTGGGTGTATACCATGAAGAAAATATTAATTATAATATTGTTATTACTGATAATATTTTCAAGTGTCTATGTTTTTGCTCAAGAGTTCGATTTAAAAAGTGATGAAATAGATATTGAAACTAGTATTGTTTTACTCAATTTTTATAAAGAGGGAAAAGTAACAAAAAGCAATTATTTTTTTGAGATATTAAATTTTGAAGAGAAAGAATATATATTACTTCCCGTTAATTTATTATCTAATCAAATCGATTTAGTAGTTATTTTTGACAGAACTAGTAATTTACTTACTGTTAAAAATCCGGAAAATGAAAAAGACGTAAAGATTGATCTGACCGAAAAAAGATATTTGAATTTTTCTGAATGGAATACAGAACAACCTATTATTTACAATAATGATTTTTATATTAGTGAAAAAGTTATAGCTTATTTATTGGATTCTGAGATAGAGTGGAGACCCAGGAACCAAGAATTAGCAATAAGTGGAGACTTTGAACAAGAAAATAGACAATTGAGCAGTATTGATGAAGAAAAAAAAGAAGAACTGATAAGAGAAAACAAGGAAGAAATTTATTCTCCTGATAATCTATTTTCCCTTGGTTCAATTAATTACAAGGTTACATTAGATTATAGAGATAGCAATTACTATGACAACCTTTCTTTTAAAGAGGTATTTAGTATATTTGGCCGAGCTAATAATTGGGCTTTATCATTAAGAGAAGAGGCAGAGGTAGATCTAGATAACAAAATATCTGATATCGAAATACCGTTTATAAAAGCTCAATATAGGGATGATAATAAATTAATAATATTAGGAGATACACAATTTAGATTTAATAATACTATTGGTGAGAATTCATTACGAGGTTTTTATTTTAGACATCCTGATCGTTTAAGTGTGAAAATTATTCCTATGATAAATATAAGTGGTGAAAATGAACCGGGTTCTCAAATTAAACTATATGTAAATAATACTCTTAGAAAAGAATATACAATAGGAAAAGATGGCAAATATTTTTTTGAAGATGTTGTTTTAAATTTAAGAGTATTAAATAAAATAAAAGTTTTAATAATAACACCAAATGGTGAAACAGAAGTTATTAATAAAAAAATTACTGCCGTAGAAAAATTATTGCAAGAGGGGACTAAGGAACTAGAAGTTCTGGGTGGTTTATATAAAAAAGAAAGTACAAACGTTGATTATGATGGATTATTAACAGGTTTTAAAGGCGGTATTGCTTTGAATAAAGATTTGTCATTAAACGTTGAAGCAAGTTATTTTGATAAAAGTTATATGGATGAAGATGAAAAATATATTTCTTCTAATGTTGGAATGGCTTATAGATTAATTGATAATACAATTGTCACAATTGATTGGTTTTATGGAGATTATGATGGTGTGGAAGAGGAAGGTTACAAATTAAACTTACACTATGCATTTAACAGAGGATATATTGATGGTTATTACTTTCATATACCAGAAAATCTTAGTGAATTAATTCCTGATAATTCAGGTGAGCAGAAGATAATAGCTGGAATTTATAATTTGAATGAGAAATGGGCAATAGAACCAAGAATTGGTACTTTTGAGTCTTTAGATATAAATTCACCTTTTAAAAATGAATATGCTAGGATTAAAATAAGAAGATCAAATGGTTGGGAAAGTTATTTTGCATTAATGGGTAGTTATGAAAATATTGAGAAAAATTATAATATTACGGTGGAAGAAACTAATTATATTTTGCCCGGCATAAATGAAAGACGTGGGGCTGGTATTGAAGTTAGAAGGTATAGGGAAGGATTTAAAATTATAGGGAATACAAATGTATATGACAATAATATAAATGTGGATTCACAATTGAAGATAAACTATCAAAATATTGATTATTCAATAGATTTTTACAAGATTATAATAAATGATTTGTTGTTATCTGGGAGAATGGAAACAGAATATGAAGATCATTCAGGAACAAAATATAATCAAGATATAGAAAAAGAGTTAAGGTTGAGATATAATATTTTTAATAACACCTTTTTGACATTGCATGGAAAAGAAAGTGATATTGAAACACAAAATATTGAAGAAAAAAAATATAATATTACTCTTAATAGTTATTTAACAGATAATATTAATTTGGTAGGGCAGTATTCTAGAATTAATACAGGGGAAGTATTTAATTATGAGGAATACAAAATTAATACCAGTTATAGTTTTAATGAAAATTTAGGTTATATAAACATTTTTGCAAATTATGTAATACCAGAGGATAATGCCTATAATGAACAAATTTCTTATGGGGTAGGATATAGTAAGATATTTAATAATGAAAGTGAACTAGATATATATTTAGGTAAAACTTATGGAGGTGTTTTAGACTCAGACCATGAATATTATGTGACTGTATCATTTGCTCAAGCTTTTGCTTTTACTAAGAATAAAACATTAAATACTAGATTTAATAATAGCGAACATCGTTCTTTTGTAGCGGGGTATGTATATTTAGATGAAAATAATAATGGTGTCTTTGATAATGGAGAAGAAAAATTACCTGACATAGAAATGAGATTAGATAATATGATAGCTAAATCTGATGAAGAAGGTTTATATAGATTTAATCCTCTCTTTGCTGATGTTTATCAATTAAACTTTAATTACAGGAATTTGTATGCAGATTATACTCCAGTAACTAAAGAGAAATTTATAAGGGTAAAAGAAAATGAAAATATTTTTATGAATTTTGGTTTAACTCTGAATGGATCCATTTCTGGAAAATTATTTTTAGATAAGAATAATAATGGGGTTCAAGACAATAATGATGAGGCTTTAAGTTGGATTGGAGTGACATTAGACGGAGTTAAATATGATTATACAGATGAAAGAGGAGAATTTTATTTTGAAAATGTTACATTAGGGGCACACAAAATAGAAATAATAAAAGAATCAATTCCTAGCTCTCTTGAGGTGGCAGAATCTTTATCAAAAAACCTATTCATAACAAAAGAAGAATTAGACATTAGAAATCTAGATATTCCTTTATATTATAGTTTTTAGAAAGATATAATCATAAGTTTTTAGGATAATTACTTAAAATTAATTTATCACATATTAAAATAGAGGACCTTTATTAGAGAGGTCCTCTATTAATGTGTTTAATAAATTTCGCTTATAGAATATTTGGGAAATATTTAGTGGAACTTGTTTAACACAAAATTTTATTAAAAATATTACTTATCATGTTTTGAATTACCTGGATAATTACTGCTGCGTTCTGAGTTTTCTGCATTATTGTGATTCCCAGAATTACCAGGAGCGTCTTGATCACCATTGCCAAAACCATTATTCCCTTTCATTATTACTGGTGGTTCTTCTGGTTCTGTAACCGAAGAAGCAAAAGCTACCGGAGTGAGAATCAGGCTAAATATTACAAACATTACTATAAATATAGAAAGTTTTTTCATATAAATTTCCTCCTTTCTTTAAAGGACTTTATACTGTTTCACAACCCATCAAAGTTTTTAGATAAAATAATTCATAGTCTTGCTTTTAATTTCAGATACTATTCAAATTATTAAACTAAAGCTTCAGT
>Ga0207414_1000528_pt1 | contig 16681 bp, 12 predicted proteins | sample PonA231FremontCA_2_FD_187269 | JGI IMG/M metagenome (GOLD analysis project Ga0207414, IMG submission 187269) | Marine sediment microbial community from Fremont, CA, USA - Pond A23 Sediment 1 (SPAdes) | ecosystem: Environmental > Aquatic > Marine > Unclassified | place: USA: Fremont, California... | reverse complement strand
GCGGGAATATGCAGTTTGATTTTTGCCAGTTCTTTTTTGGCCATTGTTAAACCTCTTTAATAAATTCTAATTTAATATGTCTACGTTTGTATATTAAGTTACTTAATAATTACTGCGATTTTGATACCTGAACAAAATCTAGCTCAACAGGGGTATTTCTACCAAAGATGGAAACAGATACCTTTAATTTACCCTTTTCGTAGTTGACTTCTTCTACATATGCATCGAAATTTGCAAAAGGGCCATCAATCACTTGCACTTTTTCACCGGATTGAAAGCTGAATTTTGGCCTGGGTTGTTCCTCTCTCTCCTTGATAGTTTCCATTAATTGTTCAGCTTCGGAATCCTTCAATGGAATAGGTTTTTCCTTGTCCCCGATAAATCCGGTAACTTTGGGGACACTTTGTATCAAGTGCCAGGATTTATCGGTAAGATACATTAAGACCAAGACATAACCAGGATAAAACTTTTTAGTCATGGTCTTTTTTTGGCCTTTAACCATTTCCACTACTTTCTCCGTAGGTACTATAGCATCCTCGATCAATCCTTCTACCATATTTTTATTGATCATTTCCTTAATGGATTTTTCCACTCTTTGTTCAAAGCCGGATAGGCTTTGCACTATATACCAGCGTGGCTTTGTCGATTCTGATGCCATGTTGTCACCTACGGTAGAATAAGCTCAATAATTTTGGACAAAACAATATCTACTATACCTAAGTAAGCAGCTATCAATACCACCAAAAACAATACAGATACGCAGGTTGTAATCGTTTGCTTTTGATCCGGATAGGTGACTTTCTTCATCTCAAAGCGAGATTCTTCAACAAAATTCTTGAATTCTGTCAATTTAGAAGCAATCCTACTTTTTGGTTCAGCCTGTTTTGTATTGGATTTCTTTTTATTATTCATAATTATCTGGCAGGCCAGGAGGGACTCGAACCCCCAGCCTTCGGATTTGGAGTCCGGTGCTCTGCCAATTCGAGCTACTGGCCTATTTTTTTGTTAAACCTTCAAGCTATTTGGATTCCTTGTGTACTGTGTGTTGTCCGCATCTGGAACAATACTTTTTCAATTCCAATTTGTTGGTGGTATTCTTTTTGTTCTTGGTTGTTGCGTAATTTTTTTCTTTACATTGTTCACAACGCATTTGTATCTTCACTCGCATAATTTACTCCACGATTTCGGCAACTACTCCGGCTCCGACTGTCCTGCCACCCTCGCGGACGGCAAATCGAAGCCCCTGCTCCATTGCTATCGAATCTATCAATTCTACCTCAAATGTGGCATTGTCACCCGGCATTACCATCTCTATACCCTCGGGCAACGTTACCACCCCGGTCACGTCTGTGGTGCGAAAATAAAACTGCGGACGATATCCGGAGAAAAACGGTGTATGTCTTCCACCCTCTTCCTTCTTCAATACGTATACTTCCGCCTTGAACTTGCGGTGAGGGGTTATCGTGCCCGGCTTGGCCAATACCTGACCTCGTTCTATCTCGTCTCGCTTTACTCCGCGAAGCAATACTCCTACATTGTCTCCGGCCTCGCCCTGGTCAAGCGTCTTACGGAACATCTCTATCCCGGTTGCAACTGTCTTGCGGGTCTCTCCCATTCCTACTATCTCTACCTCGTCCTGTACCTTGATGCCTCCGCGCTCTACTCTTCCAGTTGCCACTGTTCCCCTGCCGGATATGCTGAACACGTCTTCTATCGGCATCAAAAACGGCATGTCCTTGTCTCGTTGAGGCTCCTCAATGTAGTCATCCATTGCCTGCAGCAACTCGAATATGCTCGCTGCATCCTCTGCGTCAGTGCTCTCGCACTCCAATGCCTTCAGGGCACTGCCGGATACCACTGGAATCTCTTCTCCATTGAATTCGTATTCGGACAACAACTCCCGGACCTCTACTTCTACCAACTCCAACAGTTCAGGATCGTCAACTAGATCCACCTTGTTCAAGTATACCACCAAGCTGGGAACTCCCACCTGCCTGGCCAGCAGTATGTGCTCCCGCGTCTGCGGCATCGGTCCGTCGGTTGCCGCTACCACCAGCACAGCACCATCCATCTGGGCTGCTCCAGTGATCATGTTCTTGATATAGTCTGCGTGACCAGGACAATCCACGTGTGCATAGTGCCGCTTCTCGGTCTCGTACTCCACGTGGGCCGTAGCGATCGTAATTCCGCGCTCCTTCTCCTCGGGTGCCTTGTCTATCTTGTCAAACGGTACATAATCCTTGGTCGCACCCTTGAAGTGCAACATCTTCGTGATCGCCGCGGTCAACGTCGTCTTGCCGTGATCTATATGACCCACAGTCCCTATATTTACGTGCGGCTTCGTCCTTTCAAATTTTTCCTTGGCCATATTTACCCCCTGGTTTTTTTCTGAATCTCTTCAGCCAAATTTGTGGGCACTTTTTCGTAGTGATCAAACTGCATGGAATACGTTGCCCTTCCCTGAGTAAACGAACGCAAGTCGGTAGAATATCCGAACATTTCCTTCAGGGGCACATAAGATTTTATTATCTGTGTGCTATGTTTGGGTTCAAACTGCAAAACCCTTCCCCTGCGACCATTCAAATCCCCCATAACATCACCAGTATACTCGTCCGGGGTCAGTATCTCCACATACATAACAGGTTCCAATATTACAGGACCTGCATCTTGGCATGCTTCCTTTATCGCCATTGAACCGGCGATATAATAAGCTTGTTCAGAAGAATCCACTTCGTGATAAGACCCATCTATCAAATGCACCTTCACATCTATCATGGGATGTCCGGAAATAATTCCATTTTGCAGCGCATCCTTGATACCATTGTCTACTGCGGGAATATATTCCTTGGGAATTACTCCACCTACAATAGAATTCTTGAATGCATACCCCTCGTTGCGTTCAGCAGGTTCAACTTCCAGTATAACATGTGCGTATTGACCTCTGCCGCCACTTTGCTTAACGAATTTCTTTTCCACTTTCGTAGGTTTGGTTATTGTCTCTCGATAAGCTACTTGAGGCTGTCCAATATTTGCATCAACCTTGAATTCCCTGGTCAATCTGTCCACAATTATTTGGATGTGCAACTCTCCCATCCCGGAAATTATGGTCTGGCTGGTTTCCTCGTCGGTCTTTACTCTAAAGGACGGGTCTTCCTTGGCCAGCTTCTGCAAAGCCTGACTCAGGGAATCTCTATCCTGTTTTGTTTTGGGCTCGATTGCCAGATCTATCACCGGTTCGGGGAATTCCATGCTTTCCAGCAATACAGGGCGCTTGGGATCACACAAGGAATTTCCGGTAGTTACATCCTTCAGTCCAACTGCGGCTACAATATCTCCGGCATAGGCTTCTTTAATCTCCTCCCTTTTGTTGGAGTGCATTTTCAAAAGCCTTCCGATTCGCTCTTTCTTGTTGGTACCGGAATTTAGCAGTGTCATTCCGCTTTCCAAATGGCCGGAATAGATCCTCAAAAATGTCAAGTGCCCCACATAGGGATCTGTCATCAATTTAAAAGCCAGTGCGGCCACAGGCTCATGATCACTGGCTGCACACTGTACCTCTTCGTGGGTATTGGGGTCCTGACCCACAATCGGAGGCATCTCATTGGGTGCGGGCAAATAGTCCACTATTGCGTCCAACAAGGGTTGCACACCTATATTTTTGAATGCGGATCCGCACAAAACAGGACAAATATTGATATTCTTGGTGGCCATACCAATCCCGGATTTTATCTCTTCCGGAGTAATTTCTTCTCCGGCAACAAATTTGTCCAGCAACTCTTCATCCTCTTCAGATATGGCCTCGATCATGTGATTGCGCCATTTATCTACTTCTTCCGCAAGTTCATCCGGGATTTCAGCAGTATATGTTTTCATACCCAGACTTTCTTCTTCAAAATAGATTGCCTTTTTTTCGATCAAGTCCACCAAGCCTTGCAACTCCTTCTCCTTGCCAATCGGGATCTGCAAAGGAACCGGCTTAGACTTTAGCCTGTTTTGCATCATAACCAGGACATTGAAAAAATCCGCTCCCATTCTGTCCATTTTGTTTACAAAGGCCATCCTGGGTACATTGTACCTATCAGCCTGTCTCCAGACTGTTTCTGTTTGCGGTTCTACACCCGCCACTGCATCAAAGACCGCTATTGAACCGTCCAAAACGCGCAACGCACGCTCTACTTCCACAGTAAAATCGACGTGGCCGGGGGTATCGATTATATTTATCCTACTGTCCCTCCAAAAACAGGTGGTTGCCGCCGAAGTAATCGTAATTCCTCGTTCCTGTTCCTGATCCATGAAATCCATTACCGCTTTTCCATCGTGGACCTCGCCGATCTTGTGGGAGATTCCGCTATAATACAGAATCCTTTCAGTAGTAGTAGTCTTGCCTGCATCAATATGAGCCATGAAGCCAATATTTCTCTGTTTATGTAGTGGGACCTTACGCGTCACAATTACTCCTTGATCTAACGGGAATTTCTTTTTGAATATATAAACTTACCATCTATAATGCGCAAATGCTTTGTTGGCTTCCGCCATTCTGTGGGTATCATCCTTTTTCTTGATTGCTCCGCCCCTGTTGTTAAAGGCATCGTTCAACTCCGCTGTCAGCTTGTTCACAATACCCTTTTCCGTACGGTTTCTAGCCGCATTAATCAACCATCTCGTAGCAAGCACTTCCTGCCTGTTCGGCTTGACTTCCACAGGTACTTGGTAGGTAGCACCTCCAACTCTGCGGGCCTTTACTTCCAATTGAGGCTTCGCATTCTCAACTGCCTGTTCGAATGCATTGAGCGGATCATCAGAGGTCCTGGATGCCAATTCTTCCATTGACCGATATACCACTGTTTCTGCCAAGCTCTTTTTGCCGTCCCGCATGATCCTGTTCACGAATTTAGCCACCACCTTACTGTTAAAGCGGGGGTCTGGCAATATTTTTCTCTTTGGTACCGCACCTTTTCTAGGCATCTTTTTCTCCTTTCCTGATTATCTTGACTTGAAGCCCTTACTTAGGCCTTTTGGCTCCATACTTGGACCTGCTCTGCCTGCGGTTCTGTACACCTGCAGTATCTAGTGAGCCTCTGATCACTGTATATCTAACACCGGGCAAATCTTTAACACGTCCACCCCTAACCAGTACAACTGAGTGCTCTTGCAAATTATGTCCTTCACCCGGTATATAGGAGGTTACTTCAATCCCGTTCGTCAATCTTACCCTCGCCACTTTTCTCAGGGCAGAATTCGGCTTTTTGGGTGTGGTGGTGTATACCCGGACACAAACCCCCCTTCTCTGAGGGCATTCTTGCAAAGCTGCCCTTTTCTTGCTCGTTACTGTTTTATGCCTTTGTTTCCTTACTAATTGATTCAAGGTTGGCATTCGCGCCTCCAATTTGCATTTGTTGAAAAAGAGAAAGTTTTAATACAATCCTTCTTAGATGTCAATATATTTTTGCCCCAATCTTAATATTTTATCCGTCTTCGTACTCGCCAGACCGATTCTCTATATCCTCGAACCTCTCGTTCAAACGTTCTTTTTGTTCCGGTACTGATATATCCAGATCCATGTAAGGCCTGAATCCAGTACCCGCAGGAACGAGCCTGCCCACGATCACATTCTCTTTCAGGCCCTGCAAGTAGTCCTTGTTTGACAACATTGCCGCCTCGGTGAGCACCTTGGTAGTTTCCTGAAAGGATGCTGCAGAAATAAAAGAGTCAGTGCTCAGTGAGGCTTGAGTTATGCCCAGGACAAGCGGCTGTGCGGTTGCGGGCTTGAGATCCTGTTCAATGGCCTTGGCATTTTCTTCCATAAAAGAACTTTTTTCAATATGTTCGCCAACGAGAAGCTTTGTATCTCCAGGGTCCACAATAGCCACCTTTTTCAGCATCTGACGCACAATTATCTCAATGTGTTTATCGCTTATATCAACACCCTGGAAGCGGTAAACATTTTGTATTTCATCCACAAGATACTTCGCCAGATATTTTTCACCCTTGATTTTCAAGAGATCGTGCAATTCGGGCGAGCCCTCGGTCAAAAATTCACCTGCTTCCACAAAATCGCCTTCCTGGGCGGTTATATGCTTGCCCTTGGGGATGTGGTATTCCTTGTAGTCCCCTGTTTCAGAAGTAACTATAAGTCTACGCTTTCCTTTCACGTCGGTTCCGAAACTCACTATTCCCTCGATCTCGGAAATGATCGCCATATCCTTGGGTTTTCTTACCTCGAAAAGTTCCGCAACTCTGGGAAGTCCTCCCACAATGTCCTTGATTTTGGCGGATTCCCTAGGTTTACGAGCAATCACGTCCCCTGCTTGAATATTTTCCCCGTCCTGGATCATTAAAATTGCTCCCACGGGCAAATAATATATGGCTTCCGAGTTTGTGTCCGGATGTTTCTTGATTTCACCGTTCTCGTCGTAAAGTGTTATACTGGGACGATAATTTGTGGCCCGGTATTCTATGATGGTTTTAGTAGCCCTGTTAGTGGTTTCATCCACCTGTTCCTGGTAGGTCTTTCCCTCGATCACGTCGGACAATTTTACGGTTCCCGAGACATCAGTAACAAAAGGTTCCTGAAACGGATCCCATTCAGCGAGCATTGTCCCATTTTCAACAAAATTGCCGGAATCAACGTATAACCGTGCCCCTGCAGGCAATGTGTACCTTTCCCGCTCTCTGCCTTGATTGTCCACGATCCCGACTTGACCGTTCTTGCCCATGACCATTAAATCGCCCTGTCTGTTCTCGACAGTCTTCACTCCGCTCAAGGTTATTTGTCCCTCGTATTGAGCGATTATGGAAGACTGCTCGATTTCCTTGGATGCAGTACCGCCAATATGAAAAGTACGCATGGTTAACTGAGTCCCTGGCTCGCCTATGGATTGTGCCGCTACGATCCCGATGGATTCTCCTACGTTCACCATTTCCCCGCGAGCCAAATCCCGTCCGTAACAATATGCGCAAACACCTTTGCTGCACTGGCAAGTCAAAACAGACCGAATCACCACGGAATGCACTCCGGCTTCATCGATAGCCCGGGCATCCTCTTCCCCTATCAATGTATTTGCGGATACAATTAGCTCTTCGCTAACAGGATGAAAGACGTCAAAAAGTGTTACCCTGCCCAGGATATGCTCGGTCAAGCCTTCCATCATCTCTCCGGGTTTGGTCTTCTTGGTGATTTCTATCCCGTCCACGGTGCCACAGTCTACATCCGTAACCGTGACATCCTGAACCACATCCACCAATCTTCGGGTCAAGTAACCGGAGTTCGCTGTTTTCAATGCGGTATCAGCCAGTCCCTTCCTTGCACCGTGGGTGGAAGTAAAGTATTCCAGTACCGTAAGTCCCTCTCTAAAAGAAGAGGTAATCGGAGTTTCAATAATCTCCCCGGAAGGCTTGGCCATAAGTCCCCGCATACCGGCAAGTTGCCTCATTTGATCCGGATTACCCCTGGATCCGGAATTACTCATCATATAAATGGGATTGAAGCTCTCGTTCTCCACCTTCTCTCCGGTTTCCGGGTTCTCCAAGGTGGTTGAGGAAATCTGGTCCATCATGGCAGAGGCCACGTCGTTGGTAGCCTTTGTCCAAACATCCACCACTTTATTGTAGCGTTCAGTTGGAGTGATTATCCCTTCCTGATGTTGTTGATAGATGCTGTGGGTATCATTTCTTGCCTTTCGCAGTATATCAACTTTTTCCTCTGGCACATGCAAATCATCTACTGACACAGTTATTCCAGCGATAGTGGAGTATTCATATCCAATATCCTTTAGCTGGTCACTAAGGATTACCGTTGCCTTGGTCCCGGCCAACTCATACGCCCAGGCAACCAGATTGCCTATTGTCTTTTTGTTTAACACCTGATTTACCAGGGAAAAGGGCACCTCTTCAGGCAAGAGTTCCGCCACCTTGATCCTTCCAGCGGTGGTCTCAACCATTTCTCCGTCTTTCCTCACCTGGATCTTGGCATGCAGAGATATAACCCCTGCATCGTAAGCCGACAGTACATCCCAGAAATCTGAGAATTTCATGCCTTCTCCCTTGTCAAAGGCCTTGATCAGGGAGAGGTAGTATAGCCCCAGTACAATGTCCTGACTGGGAAGTATGATCGGACTGCCGTTGGCAGGAGACAGAATGTTGTTGGTAGACATCATCAGCACCCTGCTCTCGATCCGTGCCTCCACTGAGAGAGGCACATGCACCGCCATCTGGTCACCGTCGAAGTCTGCGTTGTAGGGTGTACAAACCAGGGGGTGCAACTGAATTGCCTTGCCCTCCACCAATACGGGCTCAAATGCCTGGATCCCCAGTCTGTGCAATGTGGGAGCCCGGTTCAGCAAAACCGGATACTCCTTGACCACCTCTTCCAGCATATCCCAAACAACTACTTCCTCTCGCTCCACCATCCTCTTGGCACCTTTTATGGTGCTGGCATAGCCCTGTTCTTCCAATTTCGCATATATAAATGGCTTGAACAGTTCCAGTGCCATCTTTTTCGGCAGGCCGCATTGATGCAATTTCAGCTTGGGTCCGACAACAATAACGGAACGTCCGGAATAATCCACCCTCTTGCCGAGCAGGTTCTGTCTAAAACGTCCCTGTTTGCCCTTTATCATATCACTCATAGATTTCAGGGGTCGACCATTGGATCCGGTAATAGCCTTGCCCCTTCTGCCGTTATCCAGCAGGGCATCCACTGCTTCCTGCAACATGCGCTTCTCGTTCCTGATAATTATATCCGGGGCCCCGAGTTCCAGTAGCCTCTTCAATCTGTTATTCCTGTTAATCACCCTTCTATAGAGATCGTTCAGGTCCGAGGTGGCAAAACGTCCTCCATCCAAGGGTACCAGAGGCCTTAGTTCGGGCGGAATCACGGGTACTACATCCAGTATCATCCACTCGGTTTTGTTCCCGGACTCCAGGAACGCCTCCACAATCTTCAGTTTCTTGGAAAGCTTTTTCTTTTTGGCCTGGGACTTGGTCGCAAGGGCTGCCTTCTTTAACTCCAGTTTCATATTCTCCAGATCCAGGTTCTCCAGCAACTCCTTGATCGCTTCTGCACCCATGCCAACTCTCATGGCATCTTCACCGTACATTTCTATAGCCTGTAGATACTGGTCCTCGTTCAAGAGTTGAAGCCTGTTCAAGGGAGAATCCTTGGGGTCTATCACTATATAGGAATCAAAGTAGAGCACTTTTTCCACGTCCGCCATGGTCATGTCCATCAAACTTGCGATCTTGGAGGGCATACTCTTCAAGAACCAAATATGTGCCACAGGAGCAGCCAATTCTATATGCGCCATTCTGTCCCTACGGACTTTGGAGGCTATTACTTCCACACCGCATTTTTCACATACTATTCCCCTATGCTTCATGCGTTTGTATTTACCGCAATTACATTCATAATCCTTGACAGGGCCAAATATTTTGGCGCAGAACAAACCATCCCGTTCAGGCTTGAATGTGCGATAATTTATGGTTTCCGGCTTTTTCACCTCTCCGTAGGACCATTCCCTTATAGTTTCCGGAGAAGCCATGGAAAGTTGAATACCCTTCAAGTCCTGGCTCTTCATACTTTCCGCAGCGGAACCTTGCATAGTAAAAAGATTATCTAGTGTCATAAGGATAACTCCTTACTGTTATTAGTTATTTGTTATCAACCGTTAATGGTTAATGGTCAGTGGTTATTTGTTAATAAGCTATTAGGGGGTCAATCCACCTATTATCCTTGTCCGGGCCTATTAACTTTTAACTTTTCACAATTAACTATATAGTGCCTGACCGAAAACTATGATTGGACCTAAACTTTCCAGTATACGAGGAACAAATACTTTGAAACCGCGGTGTATATTAATACATGAGGATTTCAAAGGCTCAAAGCTTCAATCTGGATGTGTGAATGTTCGTCCAATCACTATTTAAGTTACTTCTCCAGCAGGGTAACATTCAGGCCCAATGCCATTAGCTCTTTGATCAATACATTGAACGATTCAGGCATGGCGGTAGTCAGGTAGTTTTCACCCTTCACTATGTTCTCGTACATCTTCACCCTACCCTGCACATCGTCGGACTTCACAGTCAGAAATTCCTGGAGCAAGTGGGCGGCACCGTATGCCTCCAGGGCCCAGACTTCCATTTCTCCCAAACGCTGCCCCCCGAATTGTGCCTTACCGCCCAGGGGTTGCTGAGTAACAAGTGAATACGGTCCAGTAGACCTTGCGTGGATCTTTTCGTCAACCACATGATGCAATTTGAGCATATAAATATATCCCACTCCGACATCATAGTGGAATTTTTCCCCGGTTCTGCCGTCGTACAGATTTGCCTTGCCGCCTTCGGGCAGGCCGGCCTTATCTATCCATTCCCATATTTCTTCTTCTCTGGCTCCGTCAAAAACAGGATTCTTTGTCTCTATACCCTTGTAAAGATCTTTGACTTCCTCCACGAGTTCGTCATCATCCATGTTATCGACCTTTTGGGAGATCTCCTCTGATTGGAAAACATTCTTGACTTCGTCCCGGATTTTTTGAGTATCTACCTGTTGTTTTGCCATGTTGCTCAATTGTGTGCCCAGTTCCTTGGCAGCCCATCCCAAATGGGTCTCCAGGACCTGACCAATATTCATCCTGGATGGAACACCCAGTGGATTCAAAACCAAATCTACGGGTGTACCGTCCTTGAAAAATGGCATATCCTCTTCCGGTAGAATACAGGAAATAACACCCTTGTTCCCGTGTCTGGCAGCCATCTTGTCACCCACGCTAAGTTTGCGCTTGATAGCCACATAGACCTTGACCATTTTGATTACACCGGGAGGCATATCGTCTCCTTCGGTGATCTTTTCCTTTTTCTGATCATAAGTGGAGCGTATCTCTTCCAATTCCTTGTCGTAATTGTTTAGTATTTCCTCGACCTGTTCATTGGTCTCTTTATTGGAAAAGGCACCCTGCAACTTCTTGACCGGGATCTGGTCCAATTCTTCCCTTTGCAGTGGCTTATTCGCTTCCGCCAGCACTTGTCCCTTTTCCTTGCCCAGGATGCTATTGGCCAGATTCTTGCCTTTGACCGCCTTCCAGAGGCTTTCCCTAGTACACTCCATCAAGCTGCTGATGTGGAGTCTCTCTTTCTTGTCAGTCTTTTCCAGCTCATAGTCCTCTATTAACTTGGTCCGTTCGTCCTTTTCAGTAGAGCGGCGATTAAACACCTTTACATCCAGGACGGTTCCCTCCACCCCAGGAGGAACTTTCAAAGAAGTATTTTTTACATCGCGCGCCTTGTCGCCAAAAATTGCCCTCAAGAGCCTCTCTTCCGGTGTGAGTTGTGTCTCACCCTTGGGAGTTATCTTACCAACCAAGATATCGTCGGGTTTGATCTTTGCTCCTATCCGGATTATACCGCTCTCATCCAGGTTCCTGAGCATTTCCTCACTAACATTGGGTATATCCCGGGTTATTTCCTCTGGACCAAGCTTGGTGTCCCGGGCATAAACCTCGAATTCCTCTGAATGTATAGAAGTAAACACATCTTCCTTAACAGAGCGTTCCGAGATAAGGATCGCGTCCTCGAAATTATAGCCACCCCAGGGCATAAAGGCCACAATCAAGTTTTTTCCCAGTGCTAGTTCACCTTCCCTTATGCATGGTCCGTCTGCCAGTATGGATCCCTTTTCCACCTCGGCCCCGTTCTCTACACACGGCACTTGATTGAAGCAACTATTTTGATTGGACTTGTGGAACTTCTGAAGATCATAAATTGCTGCTCCACCGGTATCCGGGTAGAGACTCTCGTCCTCATAGGAGACCACAACGTTCTCGGCATCAACGAATGTTACTTTTCCCTTGCCTTCTGCCAAGAGGCAATTTCCGGAGTCCTTGGCCACCAGATTCTCCACTCCGGTCCCCACTATTGGAGGTTCGCTTTGAAGCAAGGGGACTGCCTGGCGCTGCATGTTCGATCCCATGAGTGCCCTATTGGCGTCGTCATGCTCCAGAAACGGTATAAGGGAAGAAGATACTGACACGATCTGGCTGGGAGCTATGTCCATATAGGTAACATCGTGCCTGTCAACCAGTGAGAATTCCCCTTTGTCCCTGGCAGCAATCTGTTCGTTCACGAATTCTCCCTGTTCGTTCAACGGGGCGTTCGCCTGGGCGATAACTTCGTTCTGCTCAGCAGAAGCATCCTTGTACTCTATCTGGTTCAAGACCCTTCCATTTTCCACTAATCTGTATGGCGTCTCGATAAAACCGAACTTGTTGACAATGGCATAGGTAGTCAGAGATACAATAAGTCCAATATTCGGACCTTCAGGTGTTTCAATCGGGCAAATCCTCCCGTAGTGACTGGGATGCACGTCCCTGACCTCAAAACCGGCCCTTTCCCTGGTCAGACCTCCGGGTCCCAAGGCGGAGAGCCTTCGTTTATGTGTCACTTCGGACAATGGATTGGTCTGGTCCATGAACTGGGAAAGCTGGGAAGTCCCGAAGAATTCCTTGATCACTGCAGTTACCGGTTTGGGATTGATCAAATCGTGCGGCATCAGGGTAGCTACCTCTTGCTGAGTCATACGCTCCTTGATGGCCCTTTCCATTCTAACCAGGCCGATCCTGTACTGGTTTTCCACCAGTTCGCCTACTGGCCTCACCCTTCTGTTGCCCAGGTGATCTATGTCGTCGGCCGGTCCATAGGCCTCTTTTAGTTGTATCAAGTGCTTCAGGGTCTGCAAAATATCTTCGTTGGACAAGTATTTTTGGTCCAAAGGTATATCCAACCCCAACCTGCTATTGATCTTATATCTACCTACAGTGGATAAATCGTAGTACTCGGGATTTCTGAAAATATTATTGAAAAAGGTATATGCCACTTCCGGAGTGGGTGGGGAGCTTGGCCGCAATCTCCTGTAGATTTCGATCTGTGCACTTTCCATATCAGGAGTCTTGTCTGATGCCAGGGTTTCAATAATAGATGTTGATACTTCATAACCTTGAGTATGTAATACTTCTAATTCATAATATCCCTGAGCCTTAATCACATCCAGAAGTTCAGGCGTGATTTGATCACCTGCTTCTGCCAGGACCTCTCCGGTTTCTGGCTCAACTATCTCGTTTGCCAAATATTCCTGGGTCAGGATCTCGGAATCGACTTCAATCCTGTCAACATTATTCTTTAATATTTTCTTCCAAGCCCCCCTGGATATTTCCTTACCAGCGGATACAATAACATTGCCCTTGTCATCGACTACATCGGCATAGGCCCTTTCGCGCCTGAAAAAGTCGGAGTTTACTTCCCTGTATAACCTATCACCCTCGATGAAATACTTCTCTGTTTTGTAAAAATAGTGCAGGATCTCTTCATTAGTGAGACCCATGGCTTTGAGCAGAATAGTCACAGGCATTTTCCTGCGCCGGTCGATACGCACATGCAGTATATCCTTGTGGTCAAAGTCGAAATCCAACCAGGATCCGCGCATAGGTATGATCCTTGCGCTATAGAGCACCTTCCTGCTTGCATGTGTCTTTCCGTAGTCGTGTTCGAAAAGTATACCAGGACTGCGCTGTAATTGATTAACCACTACACGCTCTGTTCCGTTCACGACAAAAGTTGCCCTTTCGGTCATCAACGGAATGGTTCCGAAATATATGTCCTGTTCCTTTATATCTCTAACTGTTCTGTTCTCAGTTTCCTCGTCCACGTCATAAACTATCAATCTAACTTTCAAACGTATCGGAGACTCGTAACTGAGTCCCTTTGCAAGGCATTCTTCAATGTTGTATTTTGGGGTTCCAATTTCGTAACTGACATACTCCAATGTCACGGTTCTATAAAAATCCTCGATAGGGAATACTGATCTAAAGGCGCCTTCCAGTCCTGTTTCTTCACGGCTTGCCGGGGGTACATCCTTTTGAAGAAAGCTGTTGTAAGACTCAACCTGCAGGGAAAGAAGATGAGGTACATCCATAACATGGCTAATTCTTCCGAATTTTTTTTGTAAATTACTCATTCTATCACCTTCTTGAAAATTTAATTTACTGGAAAATTTAGGCCAAATAAAATAGTAATTTGACCTAATCCGAAATTTGATATAAAATAAAAAAAATGAGTTGCTATAACGGAATTAAATATTTATTTTATCCATTTTGCAGAATTAGGGCTTTAAAAGAAAATAAGAATCAAATCACCTTTTTTGATTAGATCCTTAATTGGCACGAAAATATTTTAAATCTTTTTTATACATATTTATTACTTAATGAAAGAACTAGAATTGCTAAATCTTAACCTTAACAGGAGTGTACATTGTTAGCATAGGAAGGATTTATATAGGATAACTGCTTTAAATAAATATATATTGAATTTTAAACACATATTTCTCACATTTTTTGTAAATTTCGATATAGAGTGACGGCAAAGGATTTTTCCGCCACTCTATATCTTAATAAAAGCTTACTTAATTTCAACTTTAGCACCAGCTTCTTCCATCTGTTGCTTTATATCGTTGGCTTCATCCTTGGTCACACCTTCTTTGATCGATGCAGGGAGTTCGTCAACTTGAGCTTTTGCCTCTTTTAGACCCAGATTGGTAATAGATCTCAGGGCCTTGATTACTCCGATCTTATTGTCTCCTACATCATTCAACATAACATCGAATTCAGTTTGCTCCTCTTCAGCCTCTGCCTCGCCGGATTCGGCAGCAGCACCCGGTGCTGCTGCAGCTACCGGAGCTGCAGCGGAGACACCGAATTTATCTTCCAGTTCTTTTATAAATTCGGCGAGTTCCAAAACAGTCATGTTGGATATAAAATCGATTACTTGTTCCTTGGTTACTTCTGACATTTACTCCTCCTTAAAAAAAATGGCTTTGGCTATCCCTAAGCTTCTTTTTGTTCTTTAATTCCGTTCAAGGCATACAAAAAATTCCGCAATAAATTGGCAAACAAGCCTACAAAATTCGTTGGTACCGCATTACAGGTCCTAAGCAATTTACCTATCAGTTCATCTCTACCAGGCAATTGGGAAAGACTGTTTATCTTTTCCACATCCAGTACTTGACCTTCGTAACTGCCAAACCTGATCTGAAATGTCTTATTCTTCTTGGCGAACTCAGTAAGAACTTTTGCAGCAACAACAGGATCATCGTATCCAAAAGCTATAGCACAACAGTCCTTGAATTGATCTATCATTGCTTCATGGGGACTGTCCTTCAACGCAATTTTGGCTAAGGTGTTTTTTACTACCTGAAAATCGATGTTTTCATTGCGGAGTTTGCCTCGTAGTTCCTCCATCTTCTCAACACTTAATCCCCTGAAATCGGTCACCAAGGCAACATTTGCCTTATTTGCCTTTTCATGGAGTGTTTCAATTATTTGTGCCTTTTCTTCCCTGTTCAAACTGCCCCCCTTTAACCGGAGCCAAAGCCTGTCTCGGCAGGAATATTAAGGATTCCATCCCCCTGCTGTCTTTGACTCTTTTTTTTAAATAAAGCTATTCAATAAATTTCTTTATCGCTCCAGGATCCAACTTGACACCCGGACCCATTGTTGTCGAAACCGCAAGAGATCTAAAATATACTCCCTTGGCTGATGTTGGTTTGGACTTGTGCAGGGAATCCAGCAATGCCTTCATGTTCTCCAAAAGTTTATCTGGCCCGAAGGACGTCTTGCCTACCGGTGCATGGATCACTCCTGCCTTGTCCACCTTGTATTCGACTTTACCAGCTTTTAGTTCTTTAATTGCATTCTCCAAATCAAAGGTAACAGTGCCGCTTTTTGCATTTGGCATCATACCCCTTGGACCCAGTATTTTTCCGATCTTGCCTACCTGGGACATCATATCCGGTGTGGCAACCGCTTTCTCGAACTCCAGCCAGCCGTCCTGAATACTGGATACCAAGTCCTCAGCACCGACCACATCGGCACCAGCATTCTTGGCCTCTTCTTCCTTTTCTCCCTTGCAAAAGGCGACTACCCTAACATCCTTGCCAAGTCCGTGTGGGAGGCTAACACCACCCCTTACCATTTGATCCGGATATTTTGGATTCACACCCAGAACAACCGCCAAATCGAGAGTTTCATCGAAATTCGCGTACGAACAATCCAGTGCTAAGGACAATCCCTCTTCAATCGGATATCTTGAAAATCTATCGATCTTTTCCTTTACTATTTGGTGTTTCTTTCCATGCTTAGGCATATTAAAGCTCTCCATCTATGTTCCTACTTCTATTCCCATACTTTTAGCAGTTCCAAGAATCGTGCGCACTGCGGCATCAAAATCGTTTACATTTAAGTCAGGCATCTTGGTCTGAGCGATTTCGTTTACCTGTTCCATATCAACTTTACCGACTTTTTCCTGTTTTGCATCGCCGGATCCCCTATCTATCTTTGCGGCCTTTTTCAACAAGATAGAAGCCGGAGGAGTCTTGGTAATGAAAGTAAAAGACCTGTCCTGATAAACCGTAATTACAACAGGTATTATCATACCCTTTTGATCCTCGGTCTGCGCATTAAAGGCCTTGCAAAATTCCATGATATTCACGCCGTGCTGGCCAAGTGCAGGCCCAACAGGAGGCGATGGATTTGCAGAACCCGCGGGAATATGCAGTTTGATTTTTGCCAGTTCTTTTTTGGCCATTGTTAAACCTCTTTAATAAATTCTAATTTAATATGTCTACGTTTGTATATTAAGT
>Ga0207414_1000526_pt1 | contig 16717 bp, 16 predicted proteins | sample PonA231FremontCA_2_FD_187269 | JGI IMG/M metagenome (GOLD analysis project Ga0207414, IMG submission 187269) | Marine sediment microbial community from Fremont, CA, USA - Pond A23 Sediment 1 (SPAdes) | ecosystem: Environmental > Aquatic > Marine > Unclassified | place: USA: Fremont, California... | reverse complement strand
TTGAAGCCTTATAGAAAATTTATCACCCAGCTCATTCTGGGTCTCCTTATCGGTAGTGTGTTGCAACTTATACTGCCTTTCCTGACACAGGCCGTTGTCGATAAAGGTATCGGGAACCAGGACTTAAGTTTCGTTACACTTATAATCATTGCTCAATTGGTACTTATCGTGGGAAGAACAACCGTGAATTTCATTCGAAGCTGGATGTTGTTGCATCTGAGTACACGGCTGAATATTTCTCTTATTTCCGATTTTCTCATAAAACTGATGAAATTGCCGGTGGCTTTCTTCAATACGAAGATTACGGGTGATTTGATACAACGTATTCAGGACCACAGACGAATAGAGAATTTCCTAACCACACAGACCCTGAACACGCTTTTCTCATTTGTTAACCTGCTCATTTTCGGTATTGTATTAGGTATTTATGATGTAAATATTTTACTCATATTTATACTCGGAAGTGGACTGTATGTAGCCTGGATTTTATTGTTTATGAAACGCCGCAGGGAATTGGATCATCGTCGTTTTGCCCAGCTTTCTGACAATCAGAGTAATTTGATACAACTGATTACGGGCATGCAGGAGATCAAACTGCAGAATTGTGAAAAGCAAAAACGGTGGGAATGGGAGAGCATTCAGGCCCGCCTGTTCCGTGTCAATATTAAAGGATTATCGCTTCAGCAATATCAACAGGCCGGAGGTGTCTTTATTAATGAGGTGAAGAACGTGATCATCATATATATTGCTGCCAAGTCTGTAATTGAAGGCTCCATGACTTTAGGTATGATGATGGCCGTGCAGTTCATTATTGGCCAGATGAACAGCCCAATTCAGCAATTGATTGATTTTTTACATACCTCGCAGGATGCCAAGATCAGTTTGGAACGTCTTGGAGAGATCCATAATAAAGATGACGAGGAAGACCTGACAACACCAAAGATATCGATTCTCCCTGAAAAAGCTGATTTAAACCTGGATGCATTGTATTTTCAATATGAAGGACCACATTCCCCGTATGTTCTGGAAAATGTTGATATGCAAATACCGGAAAAAAAAGTGACAGCTATTGTTGGGAGTTCGGGCTCGGGTAAGACAACCTTAATTAAACTACTGCTGGGCTTTTATCCTCCAGTGAAGGGAACGGTTAAAGTAGGCGATATTTACCTTAATAATTTTAGTAACAGGGTTTGGCGGGATAAATGCGGTGTCGTAATGCAGGATGGATATATCTTCTCGGATACCATTGCCAACAACATAGCCGTTTCGGATGAGAACGTTGATAAGGAACGTCTGCTTCATGCTGTAAAAACTGCTAATATTCAGGATCACGTCGAGTCATTGCCCTTGGGCTATAACACGAAGATCGGGAAAGATGGTATTGGGCTTTCCCAGGGGCAGCAGCAGCGTATATTAATTGCACGTGCTGTATATAAGAATCCGGAATACATCTTTTTCGATGAAGCGACCAATGCCCTGGATGCAAATAACGAAAAGGTGATCATGGAGAACCTTGATCAGTTTTTTGAAGGAAGAACTGTAGTTGTCGTTGCCCACAGGCTGAGCACCGTTAAAAATGCAGATCAGATCGTAGTTTTGGATAAAGGAAAAATTGTAGAACGCGGTACACATAATGAATTAACAAAGAAACGAGGATATTATTACGAGCTGGTAAAGAATCAGTTGGAGCTGGGGAATTGACAGTAAGCAGTAGGCGGTAGGCAGAAGGCAATGAGTTCATAACAACAGATTGATACCGTATTCAGATTGTGGGGGGTAAAAAGTTGATAAGAGGGTAAGTGTTCGTGAAAAGATATACATTGAATGAATGAAATATATTTGACCTAAGTTGAGCGGTTTGAACGGAGTGAAAAAGCGCTTTACTTAGGTAAAATCCCGACTTAGAAATTGTCGGTTTTCACCGAATAGGTGAGGTGAAAAGCTTACAATTTCTTTGTCCCCGACACTTTGTGTACGGGGCAGGCAGTGAGCGAAAATCGCTCAATTTGGGTTTGATTCATATACATTTGTTTTAAATTTAATATAACATTAATGCAAGGATTTAAAGATCTAAAAGTTTATCAGAAAGCATTTCAACTGGCAATGGACATTTTCAAAGTATCAAAAACTTTCCCAAAAGAAGAAAAGTATTCATTAACAGATCAAATACGCAGATCTTCACGTTCGGTCTGTGCTAATATTGCAGAAGCATATAGAAAAAGAAATTATCCCAAGCACTTTTTTAATAAATTAACAGATTCAGATGCGGAATCTTCTGAGACATTAGTTTGGTTGGATTTCGCCCTGGCTTGTGAATATCTATCTCCTTCTGAATATGAAGAATTGATAAATCAAAATATAGAAATAGGAAAGATGTTGGGTAGTATGATGAAGAATTCACATAAGTATGTAATAAAGACTAATTAGAAACAACTATGTATGAATTTAAATATAATAATATCATCATGAATAAATTAATAATTAAATATAGTGCTTTACAAATCACCAAGTCACCCATTGCCTACTGCTTACTGCCTACTGCCTACTGCTTACTGCCTACTGCTTACTGCCTACTGCCTACTGCTGCCTACTCACGCATTCTAATAAACATTCATAAATAGATAAAACCTAGATTCGCAAACACATGCCAACAAACAAAGAAAATACGAAAAAAGAAGCCAGCAATATCAACCTCCGTTCCGATGAGGTTCAGGAAATTCTTGGCCGTCCACCTCGTTGGATGATCAGGTGGGGAATAACCGTTATTTTTATTATTCTTTCAGTTGTTTTGGCTGGAAGTTGGTTTTTCCAGTATCCCGATGTTGTCAATTCTAACATTATGGTTACAACAGAGAATCCTCCTGCACCGATAGTAGCCAAATCTTCTGGTAAGATTCAGCATCTTTTTGTAGAAAACCAGCAGAAAGTTAATCTGCAACAGCCTCTTGCTGTGATTGAAAATACGGGTTATTATAAAGATATCCTCACACTGGAGAAAAAAATGATGGGTTTTAAAGATAAGGTAGAAGAAAATAGTATTGGAGTAATGGAATATGAACAAGATTATAAGTTAGGAGATGTACAATCTGTTTATGCTTCGTTTATCAAAAAGCTGGAAGACTATAACCATTTCAGAAAGCTGAATTATCATGAACAAAAGATTCAGATGCTTAAGAATGAGGAGCAGAGATACCGTCAGCATTTTCAAAAGCTGTTGAGCCAGAGGGAAATTAGCAAGAAAGAATATAGACTTACCAGGAAGCAATATCGAAGAGATTCTGTTTTACATGAAAAAGAAGTGATACCGGAAGCTGAACTGGAGAAGTCAGAGACCAGTCTCCTCAGAAAGCGTTATGCATTGGAGCAAACTGAAATAAGTCTTTCTAATGCCAGGTTACAGTTATCACAGATAGAGCAGAACATATTAGAGCTGGAATTGCAATTTAAAAGCCGTAGCAATCAATTGAGGATCTCTTTATTGGAAGGTTATGACAATCTTATGGCTTCAATAGAATCATGGAAACGAAATTATTATCTGGTTTCACCTGTTAAGGGAAAAGTCACTTTTACAACTTATTGGGGAGAAAACCAGTATGTTCAGGCAGGAAAAAGGGTGATGACGATAATTCCTTTAAACAAAGGTGAAATTGTCGGGAAAATTACGATGTCATTCCAGGGTGCAGGAAAAGTTAAGAAAGGTCAGCAAGTAAATATTAGTTTTGCCAATTATCCACCTATGGAATATGGGATGGTAAAGGGTATTGTTAATTCTGTTTCCCTGGTACCCGAAGATAATGTATATACTGTAGAAGTTGATCTACCCAATGGGCTGACAACTTTTTATGGAGAACAACTGGAATTTTCACAAGAAATGCAAGGCACAGCTGAGGTAATTACGGACGACACAAGATTACTCGAACGAATAGTTCGCCCGCTTAGATATGTGATGAATAAAAATCTGAAAAAATAAAAGTAGCGAGCAGACAGTGAGTGATGAGTAGTGAGTGGTGAGTAGCAACTGCTACTATCTAATTTTTTTGCTAAATGGTTTTCCAAATTTATCATCTATTTCTGAAATTATCCATTTAACCTCAGCGTTTCCAACCTGAAACCCAAAACTCGAAACAATTATTAACATCACCTTCGCCTTTACACTTCCTGGCTGTGCATCTAACGACAACAAATTTGCCATCTCATCCGTATCTCAGATCAAATTTTCAAACCTCCGCTGGCGTTGGTCGAACAAGGCTATTTTTCTGTACCCTGTATTTTTTAAAAGCTCTATAGCTTTGTCGAAATATTGGCCAACCTCATCCGCATTATGCGCATCGGAGCCCAGTGTGACGGGAATATCGCTTTCGTAACACTCTTCGAGGATTTCTTTTGATGGGTACATTTCCATGCATGGTTTATTTAATCCACCGGTATTTAGCTCAATAGCAGTTCCGCTTTTTTGAAGGCTTTTGATCACGTCTTTGAAAAGTTTTACCGGGGCTTTTTCCGGGAAATACCCAAATTTTTTTATCAGGTCAATATGCCCGATAATGTCGTAGAGGCCGCTTTCTATAGCTTTTATCATGGTAGAAGCATAGTGCTCATAAAGCTCTTCTATGTCTTTACCTTCAAAACCTTCAGGCGATGTGTCGAAGTTCCAGTTGCCAAGAAAATGCACGGAGCCTATTATATAGTCAAAAGGTAAAGATTGAATGAGCCTGGAAATTTCCTCTTCCTTACCGGGGATATAATCAATTTCGGCTCCAAATTTTACTTCTACTGGTAAAGAATTCGTATCCTTCAGGGCTCGAATTGTATCTTTCAGTTCAGGAATTTTCTCCTCTTTTGTTGTCCATTCACTTGGCAATATAGAAAAGTGGTCAGTAAAACCTATCTCCGTAATTCCTATCGCTGCAGCATTTTGGAGATAACTTTCATGTGAGCTCTCTCCATCAGAAAAATATGTATGTGTGTGATAATCTGGTATCATGATAATAGGGTTACTTAATACATGTTTGGTATATTTTTATTTCATTTGAATATCTTTTTTTTGAACCACATAGAAGGCATTTAAGTTCATATAAGTTTGGAATTGCTTAGAATACCGTTTTTTTATTATTAAATAAGTGCCTGATTCAATTATTTTATTTACCCATTTGAATAAATTGCATTTATTGTGCTTATTTTGAGTGATTTGTAAAACTAAACTTAAGGGGATTATTTACTTTGATAAATAAATCCGCGTTTATCCCTGCCTGCCAGGCAGGCAGGCGTGTTCTATTCATGTCCTTTTGTCTACATGTTTTGGATGAGGGTTTCACTAGTTTGTAGCTAATTAGTATCATATGTTCTATTTTATCTAAGTTTTCATTATCCATCTTTCGGGTTATCTCATCCCCCCAACAAAATCTTCTGATTTTTTTGCCTTCATATTCATCCTCCCATGACATGCCATAGAATATTAACGGTGTTTTCTCATCGTAATTTAACCCATTTTGTTTAATGGGTTTCCAATAGTGAGCATTTCTATAAATAGACTTGATATCAAATTTAGTCATTATTTCCATATTTGGGTGCAGCAATTTAATCGCTGCAACAGAATCTTTTTTTGTATTTGAAATGATTTTTAGTTTTTTATGTTTAGACCCATTTTTCCATTGGCCGAAATTTTTAACTACCCGGGTAATAACAGAATCTTTGGTAATTTCTTCTAAATATAGTTTTAATCCATAATCATTTTCAATTGAATCGAAACTAAATTTAAATATATCTACTCCCAGCATCTCAATTGCATCATTTAGTTCTTTTGTGTTTATATTTTCAATTCTTTCTTGAGATTTAGTTATATAAGGAAAAATTAACAAGGAAAAAATGATTACTAATTTAATTTTCATAATATCTAAATTTGGGATTAACAACTTATAAATAAAGATAAAACGATTCAATCAAAAATCAAATACTTTTTAATTCTATTGTGGAATTGTGGAATTGTTGAATTATTTTAAAAATACAAAAAACTTTTCGGTGTTCATTCGGTTGTTTCGCATTCTGCAACTTTAAACTTTAAACTGCAACTGCCACTGCAACTGCTTACTCATTAGCTAATTGATGTTCACTTTAAGGTTTGCCTCTACTTCTGAATGTGCCTAAATATTGCTGAATATATTCCCGTATGTTTTCTTTTTCATCGGGGTGAAACCATTTGATTTCTTCATCTTTTGAAAACCAGGTGATCTGCCTTTTGGCGTACCGCCGTGTGTTTCTTTTGATTAGTTCAATTGCCCTTTTGAAAGAAATATTTCCGTCAAGATACTCAAACAATTCTTTATAACCGACAGTGTTGAGGGCATTTAGCCCTTTGTGTTTATAGAGCTCTTTGACTTCTTCGAGAAGGCCGTTATCAATCATTTTGTCAACGCGCTTATTTATGATCTCATACAGTTCTTCCCGGTCTTTATTTAAGCCGATTTTCAGAATGTTAAACGGGCGTTCTTTTTTGGGTCTTGTAAGGAATGATGAATAGGGCTTTCCTGTCATAACAGTTATTTCAAGAGCCTTTAGAAGTCTTTTTGGGTTTTTAAGGTCGGCGACCTCATAATATTCCGGGTCTAATCTTTTCAAATCATGCCTTAGACTTTGAATGCCTTCTTTTTCATATTGTTCTATTAGTTTGTTGCGTATTTCGGGGTCAACCCGGGGAAGGGCGTCTATTCCTTCGCATACTGCATTAATGTAAAGACCAGAACCACCAGTCATTATTATTTGATTGTGTTTGTTGAATAGATTCTCCAGCAGTTCTAGAACATCCAATTCAAACATCCCCGCAGTATAATAATCGTGGATTGATTTTGTGCTGATAAAGTGGTGTGGAACCCTTTGTAACTCTTCATTACCTGGTTTGGCGGTTCCCACATTAAGTTCTTTGTAAATTTGCCTTGAATCGGCCGATATGATCTTTGTATTCAAAGATTCTGCAAGCTCAATACATAGCTCAGTTTTCCCAATGGCGGTTGGACCAATTATTACTATAAGGGTAGGTTGGGTCATAGCTGGTATTTTTTATTCTTTCAGCGAGATTAAGAAATTTAACGTATCAATATTATCAGCATAGTCCCACAATTCAGGAAATTGTGCTTTTCCGAAGGGTACAGCGTTTTTGATTGTTTCAGGATAGCTCACGACACATTGAATTTCTTCGCTATGAAACGCTAGTTTTTCCTTTACGTGGTCGATGCCTCTATATGTTTCGTAAAATATGGTTGAAATTGGTGATGTAAAAGATTCATCTTCTTTCAGTAATGCAAATCCATTATCGAGGTGGGGGACTTTGTTCATCAAATAAATGGATTTATGATAGTTGTAGTTATTCGCATATTTGTGATGATTGATTAACTTATCATAATAGTGTTCTATATTTTCGAAAAAGCGGTTGATTTCAAAATTTTCAGGTAGAAATAACTTGGAAACATTTCTACAGCCAAGCCCGTAGTAAATAAAAATATCGTCAGCAAGTTTTTTTAGTTCTTCCTCGTTGTAATTTTCAGGTATAACAGCTACACCATTTCTGTTTTTGCGAATAATGTTCGGATACTTTCCGAAATAGTAATGAAAATACCTTGCTGTGTTGTCGCTTCCTGTAGCGATAATGGCATCAAAGCCCCTGAGTTGATTCTCTTCAAAACGGATGTATTTTGCAAATTCGGGCTCAAAGTCAATAAGAATATCTTTGAGAGCGGGCAGCAAAACTTTGTCTTTTGATGATAATTTGCCGAGGTATTTATTGCCTGAAATAAGGGTGCATAAAAAATCATGAAAACCTACAAGCGGAATGTTGCCTGCATTTACAACTCCTATAGTTTGAGGATTTTCAACTTGTTTTTTAAAATTTGGGTATGCGTCAATCCACGCCTCTGTTTTTTCTTTTTCCAGCATACCACTAATGCCTTTGAAGGCTGATATAATGTCATCCCTTGTAAACCAAGAGTTTTCATAAACAGCTTTTTCAATTTTCTCTTCAATAAAATTATGCAGGGAAGGATTCAGTTCATTATCTTTTTCAGAAGTAAATTGATTTAGGGTTTCTCCTAATTTCAGGAATGCGTTTATTCTTTTTTTCAAATCCATCTTATTTATTGATAATTTAGTTTTTTTAATAGCTTTTATTCTGGGTTTGTCTAAAAAGCTCTTTAAAAAAAAATATTGCCAATCAGGTTTTGTTCCTGTTCCGGCAGCTACTTTAGGCATTGATTTCCAGCAACTTCTCCCTTTAGGGTCGGGGCAAAAAAGTTGCTGAAAATCATTTTGTAGACCTTTTTAGACAACCTCATAATAATAGCAACACAAAGGTAGAATTTTTATTTTAGTGGGAATAAGTTAAGGAGGATCAGAAGTTCTGAAATTAAAAAGGAGGACATGTTTGCCCTCCTTGATGTTATTAGCCAAGCGCCTTCAGAAACAAGCACTATACTGAATTATAAGAGGTTTGTGACAAAATTAAGTAAAGGAAAAACCCCGGAAAAAGCTAAAGTGATTAAAAAACGAGGTCATATTTTCTCTTTCTCTTTCTCTTTCTCTGTTCAAACGCTGACAGGCTTTGAAGGCGCTGTCAGGTTTTCTCTTCGCTGCTACTGCTTCTGCGACTGCTTACTCATTTGCTAACTGAGGCTCGTTTTAATATTTGTCTCTACTTCTGAATGCGCCTACCTAGATGTATTTGATTACAACATCATCATGATCATATCAACGGGCATGTTTTCCATGAATGGGAGGGCTGCAAAAAAGCCTCCAACTATTCCAATAAAGGCAAGTATACCCAATAAGATGAAAAGTCCTCCTAGGCTAAGTCCGATGATTGAACAAATACGTCCGGCCTTTAGGTTTTTGTATGAAGCTTCTGTATACTTTTCGGGATTTTGCTCATACATTTTCATTGGACTGCCTGCTAGTACAAGGCCGATAATTCCCAATGCAATGCCCAGAATTCCGTAAGTACAAAAAACGGCTACGATTGATACAATTCCCAATACCAAAACCGCAGTTGAATTGGGAAGGGGTTGGATTACACCTTCTTGTTGTTGGGGTTCTGTGTTTGTGTTTTCCATAAATTTTAAGTTTTAGTTGATTAATTTAATGAAATAGGATATCATAATAATGCTAATATTGCCAATAAACATGTATTTTAAGATATTTGCACCTTTTTTTAAATTGAAAGCGATGTGTAAGATAAGAAAAATAAACAAAATAATAATTGGTATTAATGCAGGATAAAGTTTTAAGCTTTGAATAAAATTCCCTTTTAGTAGCTCTATGAGAGATCGTTGCATTCCGCAGCCCGGACATTCAAATCCCAGTATTTCCCTGTAAACACAAGGTTGCAGATGCTCCTCCAACCAGTTTATTATGCTGTTCATTTGAGAATACCTATATTATACATATACAAATAATCTATAATTTTCTCTTTTGTTTAGGTGCTTCTATCACGAATAAAACAAAAAGGAAACATAATCTACTACTTCGTTTGACGGGATAACATCCCCTGAGCATCCTTTTTTCAATACTTCATTTTTGGGGTTTTCTGTGACTAATTTGGAGTATTCCATGAGGGTCATAATAGGACCGTAACCACATACAGAAATATTTTGCTTACGAATGACTTTTTCTACCTCTTCGGCTTGATTGTTTTTGATTTTATCAATTACGAGTTGATCTTGCTCTGCGCCGGTTTTTGGAGTAACAAAATGCGAAAAATCCGAAGATGCAATTATGAAGATGTTTTTGTTGAGCTTTTTGTTTGCGTTAAAAATATCATTTGCTAATTCGGAAGCATTTGAATGAGTTTGCATTGTCATGGTTACCGGAGCAATTTTGAAATTATAATTCAAAAATCGCTGAAGAAGCGGTACCATCACTTCTCCTGAGTGCTCTCTGCTTTGTTCTATCTCTGAAACCGGCAGCTTCATTGTTTCAGCAAAGTCTTTGTCAACTTCAACCTTTCCGTATGGAGTTTCCCAGTAATTATTTCCGTCATAAGCTATATCATTTCCCATTCCGCTGTGATTCGGATTAATAATGAATATGGTATCAAATTGGGTAGAGTGTTCTTTCATAATTTGAAAAACGTGTACGGCTTGATAGGCGGAAAAAACATACCCCGCATGAGGTGCAACAGCCCCGATGATATTTTTTTGGGCTAGTTCTGTTTTGATTTGGCCTTTTTCTTTGTCTATGATATCATCCAGGAGCTTATCAAGTTCTTGCTTGTTCCCCGGATAAAATTGTCCTGCAACAGATGGCTTTCTTGTCTTCATAATTTCAGGTTTTTGATGAAGTCACTAAAAGTTACTTCGGGAACTGTGATTGAAATGGTTAATTCAGTATATGTTGATTTTTTTTCTTTCAGATGTTTATGATTGTATCTTTTTGCTGTTGATAATTGATTAACGCATAAAAACCTTATTGCCGCAATTTTTGCAATTCCCTTCTTTATCAATCCCAAAAAGCTCTGCATAGAAGGATTCTCTTGAAACAAGTAGTTCTCCGCAATTGTCACAATATGTATTGTTTGCATTTTCTACATGAGCGTTGCCTAGATAAACATAATGAATGTGCTCTTTGGCTATAGAATAAAATTCTTTGAGTTTTGAAATAGAAGTAGGTTCAATTGTGGATTTATAGCCAGGAAAATACCTTGAAATGTGAAGTATTGTTTTTTCTCCGAGTTCATCGCGAATCCACTTTATCATTTCGGAGAAATTATTGTTATCATCATTGAGTGTGGGAATTACAAGATTTGTAATCTCTAAAAAGTTTCCGTTTTTTCTAATTTGTTTCAGGTTATCCATTATGGGAGTTATGGATGCTTTGGTGTTCTTCTTGTAAAATTCATCCGTAAAACCCTTCAGGTCTATACTGAAAGCATCCATGTATGGCAATAAATGCTGTAAAGGTTCCGAGTTGATGTATCCATTTGAAACCATAACGGTTTTCAGTCCGTTTTCTTTAGCCAGTTTAGCAGTATCCAACATAAATTCATAATAAATCACAGGTTCATTGTATGTAAATGCAATACCTGTGTTGTCTTTTCTGGCAATTGCTGTTTCAACTATTTGCTCCGGCGTATGTGTTTCCTTTTTGCCTGTTTCATCAATTGTCGACTGGGAAATTTCCCAGTTCTGGCAGAAATGGCATTTAAAGTTACATCCGAAGCTTCCTACAGACAAGATGAAACTGCCGGGATGAAAATGATATAGCGGTTTTTTTTCTATCGGGTCAAAGCCCATAGCTGTAACTTGTCCATAATTTTCAGAATACAGGGTACCTTCAATATTTTTTCTTACTCCGCATATTCCTCTTTTACCATCATTAATAACACAATTATGCGGACATAGGAGACACTGTGTTTTATTGTCCTCTTGCAATTTATTATAGTAAAGCGCTTCCTTCATATAGCCATTTTCCTCCTTGTTAACTTGTTTATATTGAGGTATTTATTTGTTTCTGTTGAAAAAGATTGCCATGATTACTGAGAGCTCAATCATGGCAAGCGCTTTTTATTTTACGTTGAAACCTGGAAAATCCTGAACAGGAATTTCCTGATTTTCTGTATTTTGAACATTTGCTGCAGGAGGTCCTTCTTTACACCATTCTATAAAGCGATTTAAGTTTTCTGCCTCTCCCTCAGCTTCGATATACACTGTCCCATCACTCTTATTTTTCACAAAACCTTTTATGTCAAATTCCTGTGCTTTTTGAACCGTAGCAAACCGGAATCCAACATTTTGAACTCTTCCGCTTAACGTGATAGCAAGTGCCTGTTTCATAGATGTGTCTTTTTTAAGTGTATCTTGTTGTGGTGAAATATTTTATTGCAAGTTCATCGTTCGATAATTTTGGATTGATGCCTGCTTTTTTCTTTGCCATCGCAATTTGTTTTTCTGTGGAATCAATTCCGTCTAAATTTGGTAATAATAAAGCTTCTCTTCCTTCATTATCACTTACAATTATTCCATGTTTGTGAGGTTTTAAAAGATTTATATCTTCAATATCTTTCGGTGAAGAAAGAACGTCTACCGACACTTTTATATTATTTAATTCTTCTTCTTTGAGGGCCGGAAAACGTGGGTCTTCGGTTGCCGCAGCAATCGCGTTATCGATAATCTCCTGGAAAAGATTTTGTGTCTTGGGCTGTGATGTGCCAATGCAGCCCCTGAGTTTTTCATCTTGTTCGTGTATAGAAACAAAACACGCTAGTTTTAATTTTAGGGCCGGTGGTATTTCATCTTCGTTTTTTGTTAATTTTTCACCGGATTTCAGATAAACAAGGATAGCTTCATACGCTATTTTTGCATAAATAGTGTTCGCTTCAAACATAATTTTTGTTTTTCAATTAGAATTATTTGTCTTTTGTAAATTTAATAAATAGTTTTTTTCTTTAGAATACCGTTTTTAAAAAGTTATTACCTTATTTGAATAATTATTAGTTAATATTCTTATTTTAAGTGTTTTAAGGATTAAGGCAAAAAATTCTGCACTCACGTATTTGATGATATAGCATTAAAAAAGGGTTATTCTATTTTTTCCTTATAATTGCTGATTATTACACAGCAATCGGAGATAAGGATAATTCATGAATTATTCGGGCTAAGATTTGAATTCATCTCAAAAATTTGGTGGTGCTTGGGAAATTGCCTTTTTATTTATACCTTTCGATTTAAATTTATAATTCGAAGTTAATTTGATATCATAGTGATTTAGACACTTAAGCATTGTGTGAAATGCCGAAATCGACACTTATAAAAGAAAATTTAAGAATATCCTTACAAGCTATCAAAACAAATAAATTGCGGTCGTGAGTGAGAGTCGCTCAATTTGGGCGGAAATCTCGTGTCTTTGATTAGTGGGAGCAATTTCGTAATTCCATGGCTCTGGATATTTAGTGGATTGTTTGTGTGTTTGGTTGTGGGTATAATAAGTGGTTTTATTGCCTGCAACTAAGGCCGCGAAGGTGGATCCGATAGTTTCTTTGCGACATGAATAAATTTTTATATATCTTTGTGGTATGGAGAATCTAAGCATTGACAACACTCTTAAAACCCCTGATATTGATTTTGATGCTCAAAAAGGCATTTTAAAAATTTCAGGTAGAGCAATTCCGGAAAATCCCGAAGAGTTTTTTTTAGGTATCATTCAATGGGTGAAAGATTATTTTAAATCACCAAAAGATTTAACAACCGTAGAAATTCAATTAGAGTATATAAACAGTGGATCTTCAAAATTTATATTAGAATTTTTGCATTTATTGCAGGATATGCATAACTCTGGTAAAAAGTGCAAAGTGAATTGGTACTACGAAGAAGATGATGAAGCTGTATTTGAGCTTGGTAAGCATTACCAATCTATTCTGAACCTGGAATTTCATCTGATCGAGACTTATTGAATAAGAAATTGTGGGGATTGTTCTATTGCTTAATTGTTGCTTTCCGTTACAGTTATACATATTCTTGATGCCTGTTGACGATTAGCTTTTAGCTATTGGCAGTTAGCCTTTGGCTGTGAAGTAAAACTTTTTTAGGGGTATTCAGACAAAACGAGACCCCTTTATTATTAGTTTATTACAGGATTATGCCAATAATTTTCAGCACAAAATCACCCATCTTACTAAAAACGAGGTTAGATAATTATCGACGAACTAACAAAAGTTTAGGTTATTCTAATGCAAATTATGGAAAGTAATTTGTTTAACAATTATATGTTGCATATTTCCTCTGCTGCTATCTTATTAGCAAATTGATGGTTATTTTAATATTTGCCTCTACTTCTATAAATGCCTACCCCCTAACTACCTGAATCGTCATTCCCGTATTTTTTTAGCTTTTTTTCGCAGTCTTCTAGTTTTGATTTTAATTCTTTTTCTCTTCTTGATGATTCTTCCTGTGTAGCTTTTAATTCTTCCATGTTTTGCCTCATCTCTTCTTCCTGAGATTTCATTTCCTCTGCTTGTTGCTGTGTTTTTTCTAACAGCTCGTTAGTGCGAATGTTGATTTTGACAGTTGAAAGTGTAGAGGCAATATTCTCAGCGATTTTTTCTACAAAATCTATCTGATATTGCTCAAATTCTTTAAACGAGGCCATTTCAATGACACCGTGTACTTCCTCGTTTGTTTTTAATGGAACGATGAGTAGGCAGCGCGGTCTCGCTTCACCCAGTCCACTTGTAATATTTATGTAATTTTCAGGAACTTCAGTCATGTAAATAGTTTCCCCTTCCTGAACAGCTCTTCCGATGAGGCCAACACCCAGTTCTATCTGTTTATTCAGGTATTTACGTCTGTTATACGCAAAAGACGCTTTTAATTCTATGAATTTATTGTCTTCATCATCGTCATTTATAACGAAAAGCCCTCCCTGATTGGCTCCAGTATAATTAACAAGATTGTGAATGATCTGATATGAAAGCTCTTCAATGTTGTCGTTGTTCTCTCTTAATATTTCAGAAAATTTAGCAATTCCTTCAGATGCCCAGTTACGTTGCTTGTCTTCTTCTTTGCGTTTTTCTTCTTCTTCAGAAGCTTTTTGAAGGTTATCCCTCATCTCAAGGAGTGCATTACCAAGGTCATCCTGCTCACTTAGTGGCTCAAAATCTGTTTGGTAATTTCCTTTACCTATCTCTTTAGCAAAATCTGTGAATTTTCTGAAACTATCAATTAAATCATTCAATGCTGCTGACATATCACCGATCTCGTCATTGCTGACCTTTAGTTTACGCTCTGGTAAAATCCCCTGGCACATTGAAATGATTGTGTTTTTTACATTTTTGATGGGTCTTACTGTAGTTCTTGTAAGGTAGAATGCGATAATAATCGAAATTAATACTAATGAAATACCAAGAATAGTAATGAAACGCTCAAATTTACTAAAAGCTTGATCCATCTCTTCACGGGATGTATCAACTTTTTGTTGAAGCTGATTTCGAAGTAAATCTATCTGGGAAAGGATTTTATCAGATATTTCTATTATCTCACCTCCATATTCCACTTTTGGCGTTACATCGAAAAGAATTGCCGGATTGTTATAATCATCAAAATCACTCAAAGCATTCATAACCTCTTGATGCTGTTCGAATAATGTGTCTTTTATAGATGTATGTATCTGTTCATATTTTTCTTGCTCTGCCTTGTCCCAATCTTTGGAGAGCTCATTAATTTTTTCATGTAATTCAGGGAAATCCTTATTGTGTATTTTTTTTAAAGCTTCTTTGTCAGGAGTACCTCCTTTATTGTCAATGAAAACCCAGCTTTTTATAAGGGCTTTTGACTGGTTCACCATATTATACAGGTTGTTTAGATGAGCTGCTGAGGGAACATATAATTCCGATACTTTTTGATTTATTTCCCTGCTTCTTTTAAGTGACTTATTTATCAGATAGCTGTTGATTAAAATAGCAACTATAATAACACTTATTCCAACGATTAATTTGGCGGTAATAGAAAACCTGAATTTCATAAAAAGTGTCTGTTTTAAATGGTCAATAGATTGCTAATATAACTATTTTTTTTATATGTAGGATATAGATTTATATGAATTTTCTTTCCTTTTTATCGCCTTAAGTAAAGTTCCTATTTATGAATTTATAACTAGTATTTCCAAACCTGGAGTTTAATCAGATTTTGGATATTTAATATCAGTTAAAAACAATCCGTTTGCAGGAAAGCTGTACCGCGCCAAAGTTCTGTCCTGCCCTTCAATTATATTCGTAAACTCTTCCAGAGAAAGCTTTCCTTCTCCAACCTCTATCATCGTTCCTACTAAAGCTCTTACCATGTTCCTTAAAAATCTATTAGCTTCTACTGTAAAGATGAGTTTATCTCCTTTTTTGATCCATTCAGCTCTGTAAATATCACATAAATTGGTTTTTGTTTCCGTGCTGCGTTTACTAAAGCTTGTAAAATTGTTGTAGTTTTTGAGTAAGGAACAGACTTCATTCATTCTTTCTACATTGACTTTTTTAAATAGAAAATAGGATGTATCTGTATAAAAGGGATTCTTACAGGTAAACATATAGTATTTATAAGTTCTTGAGATGGCGTCGAATCTGGCATGAGCCTTATTGGATACTGGATATATATTGTAAATTGCTATATCATGGGGGAGATAGCAATTTAATTTAAATACTAATTGGTTTATATCAATATTTTGTTCGGGATTAAGATCAAAATGTGCGTAAAATGAAGATGCATGTACACCAGCATCTGTCCTGCCTGCGCCAATCAGGTTAATGTTTTCTCTCAATATGACACTTAAGGCTTCATTTAGTGTTTGCTGAATGGTAACAGCATTCGGTTGAATCTGCCATCCGTGGTAATTGGTTCCTTTGTAGGCAAGGTGGATAAAATACCGTTGATATTCGTTTGTTTCCATCCCTGCAAAATTATAATAATTGCTTTGAAATGTGACTTAAAAAATGTTAAGCTTATTTAACTTTTTTTAACAGAATAATATAGTAATATTGGGAGCGCATTATTATTAAATTTTAAAATAATTGTGTTTTATTTGAGAGAACAATTCAATAACTTTGATAAAAATCAATATCTATGGATCAAACTGTAAATGTGAAAGAACTCAATGAAAAAATCCGCAATGAAAGTTCATTTGTGGATATGATCAATATGGAAATGAACAAAGTAATTGTTGGTCAAAAACATCTCGTTGAGAGTCTGTTGGTTGG
>Ga0207414_1000524_pt1 | contig 16773 bp, 18 predicted proteins | sample PonA231FremontCA_2_FD_187269 | JGI IMG/M metagenome (GOLD analysis project Ga0207414, IMG submission 187269) | Marine sediment microbial community from Fremont, CA, USA - Pond A23 Sediment 1 (SPAdes) | ecosystem: Environmental > Aquatic > Marine > Unclassified | place: USA: Fremont, California... | reverse complement strand
GGAATCGAACCGCCGACACGGGGATTTTCAATCCCCTGCTCTACCGACTGAGCTATCTGGCCGCTGCCAACGGTGCGTATTAAACCCCAGCCGACCGTTTCCGTCAACCCCTTCCGTTTCAGAAAAATGGCCGGAGAACGGCGACATGGCGGGGCTACTGGCTCGGAGGCACATAGCCCTCGGCCTGGTCGGTCTCGCGATTGTCCAGGAAGCGCTCCATCTGCTCCATCAGGTACTCCCGCGAGGCAGGGTCGAGCATGTTGAGGTGCTTCTCGTTGATCAGGCGGGTCTGAAGCGCCTGCCACTCCTCCCAGGCCTGGCGGGAGACGTTGGCCTGGATCTCCTGTCCCTTCTTGCCAGGCAACGGCGGGAACGGCAGGGCGTCCATGTCCTTCTGATACTTGCGGCAGAAAACGGTCTGGCTCATCAAGGTCTCTCCTCGTGCGGGTTCAGGGCCCGGCGGCGGTGGTCAGCGCAAAGGGCGCCAGCGACGCCAGCAGCGCCTTGACCGGTGCCGCCAGGCCGATACTGGCAGGCTCGGTGGGATCGTACCAGCGGTACGCCTCGCCAACCGCATCGTGCCGGTCGACGCGTGCCGGCTGGGGCGTGATCTCGAGGCGGAAGTGGCTGAAGACATGCATGAAGGCCGCCCAGCCGGGCTCGAGCTCGCTGCCCGGCGCATGGGTATCCAGCCAGGCCTGCAACGCTTCACCATCATCGAACTGCGGCAGACTCCATAGGCCACCCCATAGACCGCTTGACGGACGCTGTTCGAGAAGCACGCGCCCCTGGCGGTCCTGCAGGAGAAGCATGATGGTGGTGCGTGTCGGCAGGGCTTTCCGTGGCTTGGACGCGGGGAAGCGCTTTTCCTCCCCTCGTGCGTGGGCCATGCAGACATCGGCGAAGGGGCAGCGACCGCAGTCGGGCGTACCCCGGCGGCAGAGAGTCGCACCCAGATCCATCATCGCCTGAGTGAAGTCGACCAGCCGCTCGCCTGGCGTGTAGTGGTCGGCAAGCGCCCACAGCCGGCGCTCGACCGCAGACCGGCCTGGCCAGCCCTCGACGGCATGCAGGCGCGTGAGCACCCGCTTGACGTTGCCGTCGAGGATGACCGCGCGCCGCCCGGTACTCTGGGCGATGATCGCACCGGCCGTGGAGCGGCCGATACCGGGCAGGGCCGACATCGCTTCGAGGCTGTGGACGGGAAACACGCCATCATGCTCGTCGACCACCGCCCTGGCAGCCTTGTGGAGGTTGCGCCCTCGGGCGTAATAGCCAAGCCCGGTCCAGAGGTGCAGCACCTCATCCTGCTCTGCCGCCGCCAGCGATCCCACGTCGGGAAAGTGCGCCATGAAGCGAGCGAAGTAGGGAATCACCGTGGCCACCTGGGTCTGCTGCAGCATGATTTCCGACACCCAGACCCGGTAGGGGCTTCGCTCCTGCTGCCAGGGCAGGTCGTGGCGGCCGTGACTGTCGAACCAGGAAAGAAGACGCTGCTGGAAACGGGCTGGTGACAGGATGGCTGGCGGCATATCCGTCATGAGGGCTCTCGCTGCATACAAAAAAGCGCCGACTGTCGAAGTCGGCTCAGGGATGGTCGTACGTGTTGCTTAATTGAACAGACCCTTCAGGGTATCGCGAAGTTCCTTGCCGGCCTCCTCGCCGATACGCTCGTCGATCTTCTCGGCGGCGCCCTCGAGGCGCCTCTCGACCTCTTGACCGACGCGCTGCGAAGCCTTGTCGCGCAACAGCTCGGCAAGGGTGCCCTGGAACGCCTCGCGGTCGAATCGACACCATTCGGCGCTGTCGCCGTCCAGTTGCCCCTCGCAGCGTATCGGCAAGGGGACTTTCTCCAGGCGGGGATTGACCTTGCAAGGCGCATTCTCGGCATCGACCAGTCGTGCCGCGGCCCGCAGATCGAACTGCTCGGTGACCAGGTCCAGATCACCCTCACCGCCCACTTCCATGCCGGGCAGTGTTGCCAACAGATCATCGCTACTGACGGTGCCTTCGTCGAATGTCAGATTGGCGCGGATCCGCTCGAAGCGAGTCTCATCGCGCCACTCTCGGTCGAGCTGCTCACCCTGCAGCGCGGCGGCTGCAGTGCAAAGCTCACGGGCGACATTGACCTCGGGAATCACGCCTTCCTCCAGACGGGTAGCGAGGCTGCCGTCCAGGTGGCGCCTGAGCTCCATCAGGGTGATGCCACGCGTGGCAAGCTCACCCTCACCGCTGAAGCGGCCGGTCAAGGGCGCAGGCTGGAGACCAAGAGACTCGAGCAGTGACGCCAACCGCACGCGCTCGATCGTCGGCGTCAGTCGCCAGCGAGCGGGCGACTGGCGCAGATCGAGGGCACCGTCGGCAGCCAGGCGCCCATCGTGGAAACGCGACTCGAAAGCAACCAGGCGATGGCGACCCTCGTCCCCCTCGACGGTCACGTCGACGTCATGGAAGTCCAGCCCTGCCAGGCGGAGCTCGCCCAGCGTCAAGTGGGCATCGAGCGTCAGGGCGGCCAGCCATTCCCTCGGCACCAGCGCGTCCGATTCGGCGGCGGCATGGACCGGGCGGATACCCGTCAGGCGCCACAACGAGGCGACGTCGTCCTCGATGCTTGGCGATGGAAGATAGCGATCCAGATCGAGCCGGTCGCCCTGCAGGTCGGCGATGAGCAGTCTGGCGTCGTATTGCCCCGCCAACCGGCCGGTGAAGGTGCTGTCGTCCAGCACCAGCGTCAGGCCGGCGAATTCGAAGCGCTCGAGGTCGCCACTGAGAGGACTGGTCAGTGCCACGTCGGAAAGCGCCTCGTCACTCGCCATGGCCGGCATCACGTCGAGCCGCTCCAGCCAGGGTCTCAGCGAAATCGGTGCCAGGCGCAGCTGGCCGGTATACGCCGGCGCTTGGGCAAGATGGCTCAGATTGAGATTGCCGCTGAGCTTGAGAGCATCGGGACCAGTGAGCACCATGTCACGGAGGTAGGCGCTATGCTCGCTCAGGTCCGCATCCAGCGTGAAGGACAGCGACAGCGGCAACGCCTTCTCGCCAAGACGCGGGTGATTTAGCCTGGCATCAAGTTGCCCCTTCTCCAGCTGAACGCTACCCTCGCTGGCATTCACGACCAGTTCGGCACCCTTGAGATCGACCGTCTGTTCACCGTCAAGGTCGGCGAGACGGTTGACCGTCTTGAGGACCACCTCTTCCAGCAGGTGGCGACCCTCGGCCAGGCCCAGGGTCACGCGGGTATTCAGTGAGGCTTCGCTGCTCAGGCGAGGCTCACGCCGCTGTTCTTGCCAATCCAGGCCCTCGTGCACCGTCAGCCGATACGAGGACGTGACCGGAAAGGCTCGACCGGGATTGACGTTGCTGCCGCTGATCTGAAGATCTTCCACGTGCAGTTCGCGGTCCTCCTGCGCATCGCGAAAGCGCACTTCACCGTTTCGGATCTGCACACGGGCGACGTTCAGTGCGACCGAAAGACCGGAGTCGTTGATCGGCTCGGGCCCGGCACTGGCCGGACCCAGGACAGCCTCAGCCTTTTCGCTGCTCTCGCTGAGCCGTTCGACCAGCGCTTCCCAGTTGCCCTCGCCTTGTTCATTGCGCGTCAGATCAAGGTAGAGGCCATCGAGGGCCAGGCCGTCGATGGCGATCTCTCCCCGCAGTAGCGGCGAGAAGGCCAGGCTGACCTCAGCGTGAGAGAAGGCGGCGAAGGGCGCCGAATCATCTGCCTGGTCAGGCAGACGAGCCTCCGCCTGTTCCACACCCACGCCGAGGCGAGGGTAGAAGGACCAGGAGAGAGGACCATCCAGGCTTAGTGCCAGCCCACTGTGCTCGCGCACCACGTCGACCAGCCGAGGCTTGAGATCATTGGGGTCGAAGAAGGTCGTGACGTACACCACGGCCCCGACCATCACGAGGCCGAGCACGCCGATGGCAGCGAGAAGAGTACGCAGCAGGCGTTTCATGGCGTGTCTCTCCGTGATGACAGGTCGAGCTCGAAGTAATCGCCGCCCTTGGTAAGACGGTAGCCAAGTCGGGCAAGAAGCATCTGGTCGGCCACCGGCAGCTGGGAGGAGTCAGCATAGAGTCGGCCCCCCCCGGCATGGGCCGTCTCGCTGATGAGAGCCAGCAGCCTGGACCCGACGCCGCGACGTCGGGTCGTCTTGCGCACGCAGAGGTTCGACAGCCACCAGGCATCCTGCTCATGCTTCACTGCCACGGCACCCAGCAGCCGATCGTTGAAACGGGCACAGCTGAACCAGTGGCCATTGGCGAGATGATCTCGAATGAAGTCGTCTGCAGGCAGGGGCAAGCGCTCGTCGGGCGCGTCGGCATAGATGCGCGCGAGATCGAGGCGGACCTGGGCATCCGTTTCCCAGGCGGCCTGATCGACATGCTGAAGGGTAACCGGCATTGCGTGGTTCTCCTTGAGCCGGGGCAGCGGAAGGCCGGCACTGTAATGGCCCGCATTGTAGCGGATGGGGCAGGCAATTCACTATAATGTCAGGCTCGTGGCGTCAGGCACAGCACCCGACGTCCTTTTGTATTGCCGGTCGGTGGTCGCCACCGCCCTTCTCGACTCGCGCTCCGGCGCTGGAGATCCGACATGTCCGAGCGTATCGCCACGGTCACCCGAAACACGCGGGAAACCCAGATCACGGTGACCATCAATCTCGACGGCGAGGGACACCTGGCCTGCGAGACGGGCGTACCCTTCCTCGACCACATGCTCGACCAGGTCGCTCGCCACGGCTTGATCGACCTCGACATCGACGCGACAGGCGACTTGCACATCGACGACCACCATACCGTCGAGGATCTCGGCATCACCCTGGGCCAGGCATTTCACCAGGCGATCGGCGACAAGCGTGGCATCCACCGCTATGGCCATGCCTACGTCCCCCTCGACGAAGCCCTGTCGCGGGTGGTAGTGGATTTCTCGGGCCGCCCGGGGCTGTTCATGGATGTCGAATTCACCCGCGCCAACATCGGCCGCCTGGAGACCCAGCTGTTCTGGGAGTTCTTCCACGGGTTCGTCAACCATGCGCGCATGACGCTGCACATCGACAACCTGAAGGGCATCAATGCCCATCATCAGGCGGAAACCATCTTCAAGGCCTTCGGCCGCGCGTTGCGCATGGCCGTCGCGCCGGACCCGCGCATGGCCGGCCAGATGCCGTCTACCAAGGGCAGCCTCTGAGGCCGCCGAACGATCACACGAGGAGCGCTCCATGACCATTGCCGTCATCGACTACGGTATGGGCAATCTGCATTCCGTCGCCAAGGCACTGGAACACGTCACCCACGAGAACGTGATCGTGACGCGGGATGCCCGTTGCATCCGCGGTGCCACCCGCCTGGTACTGCCCGGCCAGGGGGCCATCCGCGACTGCATGGGCGAACTCGAGAAGACCGAGCTGCGCGGCCTTGTAGAGGAACTGCTTACCCGCCAGTCCAAGCCGCTGCTCGGTATCTGCGTCGGCCAGCAGATGCTGCTCGGTCACAGCGAAGAGAACGGCGGCATCAACTGCCTGGGCTTCCTGGGTGGTGAGGTAAGAAAATACCCGACCGACATGCATGACGATCGAGGCAATCGGCTGAAAGTCCCCCATATGGGCTGGAACCTGGTGCATCAGCACCATGAGCACCCTCTTTGGGCAGGCATCGACCAGGACGAGCATTTCTACTTCGTTCACAGCTACTATGTCGACGCCACCGATGACGACGCCATATTTGGTACCACCGATTACGGCCGGGTAAACGCCCATGTAGCCGTCGGCCGTGATGCCACCTTCGCCGTGCAGTTCCATCCGGAGAAGAGTTCCCGTGCGGGCCTCAAACTGCTGGAAAACTTCGTTCAGTGGACGCCCTGAACGGCGCGCCTCTTTTTTACCGGCGCCTGGCAGCGCGCCATCCGATGCCAGGCGCCCGAGGCCGCATCGGCTCTTCCAGGCGGCCGAAGCCAGGCCACACACTCCAGGCGTTCGAAGCCGCGCCAACCAAGGACACCGACATGCTGGTAATTCCCGCCATTGACCTCAAGGACGGCCAGTGCGTCCGCCTCAAGCAGGGCCGCATGGACGACGCCACCACCTATGGCGACGACCCGGTCGCCATGGCCGCTCGCTGGGTCGAGGCTGGCGCCCGGCGCCTGCACCTGGTCGATCTCAACGGTGCCTTCGAGGGCACGCCGGTCAACGGCGCGGCGGTCACCGCCATCGCCCGCGCCTGGCCTGACCTGCCTATCCAGATCGGCGGCGGCATCCGCAGCGCCGAGACCATCGAGCACTACCTCGAGGCCGGGGTATCCTACGTGATCATCGGCACAAAGGCGGTCAAGGAGCCGACCTTCGTCGGCGAGATGTGCCGAGCCTTCCCCGGCCACGTGATCGTGGGGCTGGATGCCCGGGATGGCTTCGTGGCCACTGATGGCTGGGCCGAAGTCTCGACGGTGAGGGCCACTGACCTGGCAAAGCGCTTCGCTGACGACGGCGTCTCCAGCATCGTCTACACCGACATCGCTCGCGACGGAATGATGTCCGGCGTCAATGTCGAGGCCACCGCTCAGCTTGCCCGCGAGGGCGGCCTGCCGGTGATCGCCTCCGGCGGGGTGACCAATCTGGATGACCTGCGCGCCCTGATGGCCGCCGGCGAGCCTGGAATCCTCGGTGCCATCACCGGGCGAGCCATCTACGAGGGCAGTCTCGACGTCGCCGAGGGCCAGCAGCTCTGCGACGCACTCAGTCTGAAGGAGCGCTGATCCATGGGACTCGCTAAACGCATCATTCCATGCCTGGACGTGGACGCCGGCCGCGTGGTCAAGGGCGTCAACTTCATCGGCATCCGCGACGCCGGCGATCCGGTGGAGATTGCCCAGCGGTATAACCAGCAGGGCGCCGACGAGATCACCTTCCTCGACATCACGGCGAGCCATGAAGACCGCGAGACCACGGTGGAAATGGTCGAACGTATCGCCGGTGAGGTGTTCATCCCACTCACCGTGGGCGGCGGCATCCGCACGTGTGACGACATCCGCACCATGCTCAATGCCGGCGCGGACAAGGTCTCGATCAACACTGCCGCGGTGACCAATCCCGACTTCGTGCACGAGGCCGCCGAGCGCTTCGGCAGCCAGTGCATCGTGGTGGCGATCGATGCCAAGAAGGTCTCCGGGGAAGGCGAGCCGGACCGCTGGGAGATCTTCACGCATGGCGGACGGCGCCCCACCGGGCTGGATGCCGTGGAGTGGGCAAAGAAGATGGTGGCCTACGGTGCCGGTGAGCTGCTGTTGACCAGCATGGATCGCGATGGCACCAAGGCCGGCTTCGACCTCGGCGTGACCCGCGCCATCGCGGATGCGGTGAGTGTGCCGGTGATCGCCTCGGGCGGGGTCGGCACCCTCGATCACCTGGTCGATGGTGTCATAGAGGGTGGCGCCGACGCGGTACTGGCGGCCAGCATCTTTCACTTCGGTGAATACACCATTCCCGAGGCCAAGCGCTACATGGCCGAACGCGGCATCGAGATGCGCCTGTGATCCAGCGGCGCTCACCCGGGAGACGACCATGCAGCGAGTCCAGACGCCAGCAAAAGATGCGGCAGTCCTTGTCGCCCCGCTACTGCTGAGCCTCGCGCTGCTTCGATCGTCCCCTGCCCTGGCAGAAGGCGTCAGCGAGTGGCACGAATTCCCGGAATGGCCTCCACGACTGGCGTTAGACCATGTGCTGGTACAGACCGGCCTCTACACAACGCATTTCAGCAGTGATCCTGACCATACCAACGATCAAGGGCTGATCAGCGTTTCATTGTATACACCCGACCGGTGGTTCGCCGGTGGGGCCCGCTTCAAGAACTCCTTCGGCCAGGACTCCCACTATCTCTACGCGGGGCGGACGTTCCCTATCTGGCAAGAACGCGACCTGAGCCTTCAGGCAAAATTTTCTGCCGGGCTGCTGCACGGCTATCGCGGGGAGTATCGCGACAAGATACCGTTCAATCACCTGGGAGTTGCGCCGGCCGCCTTGCCCACACTGGCCGCGCGCTGGGGGCGCGCCGAGACTGAGCTGATCGTCTTCGGCACCGCCGGTATGATGATCACGGCAGGATGGCGCTTTTAGGCCATCGTCCTCATTCCGCGGAGAGGCCTAGATTGCTGACGCCCTCGTTGCGCCCCAGCCGTCGCAGCGTCTTGAGCGATTCACGATCCAGCGGCCCCGCCTCCACGGCCTCGAGTACCGCATCCTGAAAGTCGTTCTCGTCGGCCATCAGCGGGTGCTCCCGGATCCGTTCGCTCAGACGCCCGGCGTCCTCCTCACCCTCGGTGAGCTCGATGTAGGCGCGCACGCCGCTGCGAGAGGCCCGGCTGACCTCCAGCACCGCCTCGATGGCCTCGCCCCGCAGGGTGTCGAGCAGCGCCGAGAGCGCCACCACGGTCTCGAGAGCGCGGCGGGCACCGAAGCTGTCATCCTCGGCGGGAGGCTCAAGGTCAGCGAGCTTTTCCGACTGGCGGTCGAAGTCGATCCGCGCCTCCTTCACTGCCAACTGCTCCCAGACCAGGTCCAGGATCACCCTCACCCCATGAGGGTCGCCAAGACCCGTGGTCTCGGCGTAGAGGCGGTAGTTGGGCAGCATACGTTCGCACAGCGCCGCCATGAAGGCCTGCTGGCGGCGCGGATCAAGCTGCTGCAGGCGGTGGAAGAAGCCGCTCATGGAGTCTCCTTGGGATCCTGTTGTCTGAATGCTCGATGGATGGCAAGGGGCGTCGGGGGCAGGCTGGAGGGAAGGACTCCATGTACGCCCAGGGAAAGATTCACAGCGCCTCCTCGATGGTCCGACACTTCGGGGTCTGTCGCCGAATCAGCCCCGCTGACGTTTCGCGGATCAAGGCCATAGAAGCTCCGCCGGGGCACGCCCACGGCGATCGAACAGCACGCCCTCGGCGACCAGCCGCCGGCGCTGCTCCTCGGCCCCGCCGTGATCGGCCAGCCTGCGCGAAGCCGTGATGACCCGGAACCAGGGCAGCTCGTGGCCGGCGGGCAACTCGCGCAGGGCCCGAGCCACCAGGCGCGGCGTGGCGCCATCGGTCATGGCGGCAATACGCCCGTAGGTGGTCACCCGGCCGGGCGGGATCTCGGCCAGGATGGTCAATATCTGTTCCCGCAGCTCCGGCTTCATGTACCCTTGCGCTCCGTCCCGTCCGTTACCCCCGGTATTTTCATCAAGGCGAGGCATGCATGCACGTTCATCTTCTCCAGCACAGCCCCCGACAGGGACCGGCCCGGATCGCCGACTGGCTTGCCAGCATGGGCCACAGTTACACCGTCTTCCATCTCTATGCCGGCGAGTTTCCCCTGCGGCTGGCGGATGGCGATGCGCTGATCGTTCTCGATGGGCCAGAGGGCAACATCGATGACAGTCAGTGCCCATGGCTAAGGGGCGAGCGCAAGCTGATCCGACAGGGGCTGGACGCCAACAAGCCCCTGATGGGGATCGGCTTCGGCGCTCGGCTGATCGCCGAGGCGCTCGGAGCAGTGGTAGCCCGCGGCACCGTGGCCGAGACCGGATGGCACCGGGTGGACCTCGCCCCGCTGAGTCCCGTCGACCTGCCCGAGACGTTCGAGGCCTTCATGTGGCACCGCGAGGTGTTCGCACTTCCCGACTATGCCCTGGCCCTGGGCCGCAGTGAGGCCAGCCCGCTGCAGGGCTTCACCTGGGACGACGGCCGGGTGGTGGCCCTGCTCTGCCACCTGGAAGTGACCGCCGCAAGTGTCACCGCCCTGCTCGACCATCAGTCTCCGCCCGAAGGCAGCGAAACCAGTCCCCATGCCCAGGCGCGAGCGGCAATGCTCGACGACCCGAGGCGTTTCGACCGGCTGGCCCCGCTGCTCGACCGACTGCTCAGCCAGTGGTTGAACAGCACTGCACCAAGATAACGGCTCAGGCCGGCTGATGCCGGGAGAGGCCGCGCCGGCTTGCCTCGGTCGACCACTCCCTGGCGACCTGCAGACAGCTCTCCCAGTCACCCACGTGGAGAAAGTGCCACTCGGGATGCTTCTCGAGCTGGTGGCGATAGAGCGGGTCATAGTATTCGGTCAGAAGCGGTGCCAGCCAGGCCTCGTGGGCCTGGCGATTGCCCCGCTCATGCTCACGGAAGGCGAGCGCCTGGAGACGCTGCAGACGGGCCAGGCGCTCGCTACCCAGGCGCTTGCGCAGCCGGCCTAATGCGGTAGTGAGTTGCTTGCGCATCAGCGCCCACCCCAGCCAGTCGCCAAACTGCCGCCGATGGATCTCCCACAGATCGTCGATGTAGTCCTTGCGGATCTGCGCCAGCCGCCAGTCCAGGGGCATCTCGATGCGAATCCGCGGCGCCGGCAGCATGGTCTCCCAGAAGGCCAGCGGGATATTGGCTGCACCAATGCGTCGAGACTCATCTTCCACCACCACTGGGCCGGGCAGGTCCAGCAGTCGCTGCCCCATGGCGTGCTCGAAGTCGATCTGGCTGGGTGCCGGCAGCGGGTGACGCCCGAAGGCCGAGCCCTTGTGGCGCGCGCAGCCCTCCAGGTCGAGGCCGTTGGCAAGCGCCAGGATCAGCGGCGTCTTGGCACAGCCAGTGAGGCCGCCGACCACCAGCAGCGGCTGCTCTTCTGCGGCATCCACACGCGCGCAGAGCGCCTGGCGCATCGCCTTCCAGCCACCGCGAATGCGTGGACGCAGGGTGCCGGCGTCTGCCAGCCACTGCTGGGCGACCTGGGAGCGCAGCCCGCCGCGAAAGCAGTAGAGGATGGCATCAGGATGCGCCGCGAGGCACTGCTGCCAGGCGGCGACACGCGCCTCCTTGAGGCCATCGCTGACCAGTGTTTCGCCCAGGGCGATAGCCGCCTCCTGACCATGCGCCTTGTAGGCGATTCCGACGAGATGTCGCTCTTCGTCGTCCATCAGCGGCAGGTTGACCGCCCCGGGCAGGGCGCCCTGGGCAAACTCCACCGGCGCGCGGACATCGATCAGTACGCGCCCTTCCCGCAGCAGAGAAAGGTCGGGCTCGACCAGCGGGAGACTCATCCACGCACCTCGATCAGCGCCGGTCCGCTGGCCTTGACGACTTCACCGAAGGGCACGAGCTCGATGCCGTGCTGGCGGCCGATGCGTTCCACATCGTCCTCCCAGGAGGGATGCACCGAGAGCAGCAGGCCACCGGAGGTCTGCGGGTCACAGAGCCACTGCCAGTGAGCCTCGTCCATCTGCGGCAGGCTTTCGCCCAGCGCCTCGCGGTTGCGCTGGGTGCCGCCGGGCACCGCGCCCTTCCGGCGGTAGGCCTCGGCTTCGGCAAGCCGCGGCAGGCGGCGAAAGTTGATACGGGCGGCCACACCACTGGCCGAACAGATCTCGGCCAGATGACCGGCCAGACCGAAGCCGGTGACGTCGGTCATGGCATGCACGCCCTTGATCTTGGCAAGCACCATGCCGATAGCGTTGGACGTGAGCATGGTCTTTCGCGCCAGACCATGGTGGCCAGGCTCCAGCAACCCCTGCTTCTCGGCCGTGGTAAGCAGACCGACCCCCAGCGGCTTGGTGAGAAAGAGCAGATCGCCGGGCTTGGCGCCCTTGTTGAGCTTGAGGTGGTCCAGGTCGACGAGACCGTTGACGGCCAGGCCGAAGATCGGTTCGGGGGCGTCGATGGAGTGACCACCGGCGAGCGCCAGGCCAAGCTCGCGGCATACCGCCTGAGCACCGGCCACCACGTCGCCGGCGACGTCGGTACCGAGCTTTTCCAGCGGCCAGCCGAGAATACCCAGCGCCAGCACCGGCTTGCCACCCATGGCATAGACGTCGCTGATGGCATTGATCGCCGCGATGCGGCCGAAATCAAAGGGGTCATCGACGATCGGCATGAAGAAATCGGTCGTGGCTATCATGCCGCGCCCATCATCCAGGTCGTAGACCGCGGCATCCTCGCGCCCCTGATTGCCGACGATCACACGCGAGTGGCTCGTCCTCGGGCCGGCCTTGGCGAGGATCGCGTCGAGCACATCGGGGGCGATCTTGCAGCCGCAGCCGGCGCCGTGGCTGTATTGGGTCAGGCGAATGGCGCTCATCTCGTTCTCCTTGGCATTCATTACCCGCATTCTACATCAAGGCAGCAAGGCCCGAACGATGAGCGAGGAACGCCGGGAAAAAGCGACGAGCGGGCCAAGCTATCCGTGGCGCCCCAGCAGGCATTCAGCATATCCGCGATGATCCGGCACGCAGCCCTGTCGCCGAGGCCGCCAGGCGCTGTGCTGATGCAACTTACAGGGCTTCAAGCGCATCGGCGAGCTTCTCCACGGCCACCACCTCCATTCCTTCGGGCGAGCGCTTGGGCGCATTGCCGCGCGGCACGATGGCACGCTTGAAGCCGTGCTTGGCCGCCTCGACGATACGCTCCTGACCGCTGGGCACGGGACGGATCTCGCCGGAAAGCCCTACCTCGCCGAACACCACCAGCTCACGAGAGAGCGGCCTGTTCTGCAGGCTGGAGACCACAGCGACCAGCACCGCGAGGTCGGCGCTGGTCTCCAGCACCTTGACCCCGCCGACCACATTGAGAAAGACATCCTGGTCCCCGGTGAACAGCCCCCCATGGCGGTGCAATACGGCCAGCAGCATCGCCAGCCGGTTCTGATCGAGACCTACGGCGATCCGGCGCGGGTTTCCCAGTGCCGAGTCGTCAAGCAGTGCCTGGACCTCCACGAGGATCGGCCGGGTGCCCTCCCAGACCACCATCACCAGACTGCCGGCGCTCTGCTCCTCGTTGCGCGAGAGAAAGATGGCACTGGGATTCTTCACTTCCTTGAGACCGTGCTCGAGCATGGCGAACACGCCGAGCTCGTTGACAGCGCCAAAGCGATTCTTCTGGCCACGCAGGGTACGAAAGCGGGAATCCGCGCCCCCCTCCAGCAGCAGCGAGGCATCGATCATGTGCTCCAGCACTTTCGGGCCGGCCAGGGTGCCATCCTTCGTGACGTGCCCCACCAGCAACAGCACGGTATTGCTCTGCTTGGCGAAACGGGTCAAGGCCGCAGCGGACTCTCTCACCTGGGCGACGCCACCGGGGGCTGAGGCAATATCCTCCAGATGCATGGTCTGGATGGAATCGATGATCAGGATCTCGGGCCGCTCGCGCTCGGCGACAGCGAGTATGGTCTCGATACTGGTCTCGGCCAGCATCTTGAGGCCCTGCACCGGCAGTTGCAGACGATGAGCGCGCATCGCCACCTGGGAGAGCGACTCCTCGCCGGTGACATAGACCACCTGACGGGACTGGGCCAGCTTGCAAGCGGTCTGCAGCAGAAGCGTCGACTTGCCCGCGCCGGGGTTCCCGCCCAGCAGAACGGCCGATCCGGGAACCAGACCACCGCCCAGCACACGGTCGAACTCCGCGAAGGTGGAAGAGAGTCTCGGCACCTCGCTGAGATCGACACTGGCCAGGTCGATCACGTCACGGGAGAGGTCGCCGGCGTAGCTGCCACGAGCACTCTTTGATGCGCCGCCCGTGGCGGCACCTGGCCGCGCCGCCGAGAGACGAACTTCGCTCAGGGTATTCCACTCCTGGCAGCTGCTGCACTGTCCCTGCCACTTGTGATACTCGGCACCACACTCGGTGCAGACGAAAGCGCTTTTCGCTTTGGCCATGCGGTTCGCTCTCCTGCGATCAAGGCCATCGTTCCGACCACCACCTGCATGTGCCGATGGCGTGCTCACAATGACAAAGGGGCGACCCCGAAGGCCGCCCCGCTGCTCGGTAGCAAGACGCTTACAGACGCTTGAGCTGCAGCATCTCGCTGTTCTGGAAACGACGCAGGTTGGGATCGATCAACTCGAGGGTCTGATCGTCGACGCGCAGAAAGTAGTAGGTCTGCCCTTCACCATCGGGGGTCAACTCGTAAACGATGGCGCTGGGGTCCTGTTCAGTACCCTCAAGCACCTCCCAGTTGCCCGCGTAATTCTCGTCGGGCGGGTCTTGCGGATGCGCTCGATAGGACGCCTCGAGATCGAAGGTGCGCTCATCGATCGTGTCCTGTTCTTCGCCGTTCAGCGTCACGTTCAGGTCGATACCGTCGCAGTTCCGACACGGCAAGGTTCCCTGGTACGTGGCTGTGGTCGCTTCCATCCCGGGCGCCACGGCCTGGTCGGTGGGTCCGGCGGCACAGCCGGCCAACAGGGCAGCCAGAGCAGTGCCAGCCAGCAAGGTCCTGATTTGCATGTGTGTCCTCCTAACCAATGGACATGATGCCGTGAAGCACGGCAGCCTGAATGACAGCATAACCTCTCGTGCCCTCAGCGGACAGCCTGGCCATCATCGTCAGGCCAGCGGATAGACATGGGTGAAGATCAGTGCCAGTACCAGCGGCATGACCACCAGGCTGCCCAGATTGCCGATCAACACCAGCGAGGCCACCTTGTGGGGTTCCTGACGGTACTGCTCGGCAACGAGATAGTTCAACACGGCTGGCGGCAGAGCGGCAAACACCCAGAGCGCCGCCGCCTGCAGCCCAGAAAGGTCGAGCCACCAGATCAATGGCACCGCGAGTATCAGCCCCGAAAACGGACACAGGACCGCACCGAGCAGCCCCGTCTTCCAGTCGCCGAAGTCGATGTCCAGCATACGCACGCCCAGGGCGAAGAGCATCAGCGGAATGCATACCCCGCCCAGCATGTGCAGCGCCTCCAGAAACCAGCCCGGCAAGGGCACACCACCCAGGTTGATGGCAAGACCTGCCAGGCTCGCCAGCACGATGGGCATACGCAACAGCCGCCAAAGAGGCGTATGGGGACTGAGCATGTAGAGCCCCACCGAGAAGTGCAGCAGCATCTCCACGATGAACAGCACTACCGCCGCCGGCAGGGCTTTCTCGCCGAAGGCCAGTACGAGCAGGGGAATGCCCATATTGCCCGAGTTGTTGAACATCATCGGCGGCAGAAAGGTCTTGGTCTCGAGCTTCAGCCACTTCGCCACCGGCCACAGCACGAGCCCCGACCCCAGCACCACCACGGTCCCCGCCAGCGCAAGGCTGGCGTAATCCGCCAAGGGTGCCTGGCGGTCGGCGAGCACAGCGAACACCAGCATGGGCACGAAGAGTTCCATGTTGAGGGTATTCAGGCCGCGGATGTCCGGCGTGCGAAAACGACCGTACAAGGTCCCGCAACCGGCAATCAGAAAGACGGGCAGGAGAGTGGCGAGAATTTGGCCGGTCATGTCAGGAGATCCATAGGCAACGAATGATCGATAACGACCTCGAGACTAGCATGGACGCGGCTTGCGCGGTCACGCGGCTCGGGTCACCATGGCCAGAGTCCCACCTTCGAGCGAGTGACCATGAGCAAGTTCTGGAGCCCGGCTGTTCGCGAGCTGACCCCCTATGTCCCTGGCGAGCAGCCACGCGAACGGCTGATAAAGCTGAATACCAACGAAAACCCCTACCCGCCGGCTCCCGGCGTCGAAGCGGCATTGCGTGATTTCCCCGCCGATCACTTGCGGCGCTATCCGGATCCGCAATCCTTCGCCCTGCGCGAGGCGCTGGCCGCGGAACTCGGGGTGGCGGCCGACCAGGTATTCGTCGGCAACGGGTCCGACGAAGTGCTGGCCATGGCCTTCCAGGCGTTCTTTCGTCAAGAGCGGCCGTTGGAAATGCCGACCATTTCCTATAGCTTCTATCCGGTCTATTGCCGGCTTTATGGGGTCGAGCGTCGCACTCACTCTCTCGACGGTGAATGGCGCGTCGATCTCGACGCCTTCGGTCAGGATGCCGGAGGCGTTATCTTCGCCAACCCCAACGCCCCTACCGGCCATGGCCATGATCGCAAGGCCATCGCCGGCCTTCTCGAACGGATCACTGACTCGGTGGTGCTGGTCGACGAAGCCTACGTCGACTTCGGTGGTGAGAGTGCTGCACCGCTGATCGAGCATTTTCCCAATCTTCTGGTCACCGGCACTTTCTCGAAATCGCGAAGCCTGGCCGGTCTTCGACTCGGCTACGCCGTCGGTTCACGCGAACTGATCGAAGGGCTGGAGCGAATCAAGGACTCCTTCAACTCTTACCCCGTCGACAGCCTGGCGAGTGCCCTGGGCGTTGCCTCCCTGGCGGATCGCGATCATTTCGAGGCCTGCCGCGAGGCGGTCATCACCACCCGCGAGCGGACACGGGACCGACTCGAGACGCTTGGCTTTCGAGTCCTTCCCTCGCGGGCCAACTTCCTGCTCGTCCACCATCCCGACTTCGATGCCGCCCAGCTTTTCGTGGGTCTTCGCGAGCGAGGCGTGCTGGTGCGCCACTTCAATACCGACGCGCTGCGCAATTACCTGCGAATCTCCATCGGCACTGATGATGAAATGGACAACCTTGTCGAGGCCCTGGAGATCGTGTGCCGCTAGCGCCACCCTGGTCGCGAAGTCTTGAGGCTTCTTCCCCGAGGGGCCCCATGCCATACATGTCCCGGTCATGAAAAAACCCCGTGCTCTCTCGAACACGGGGTTTCTCGGGCTAGGTGCCTGACGATGATCGGGCTGGCCTCCCGGCGGTCGGCGTCCCGATACTCTCCATGGGGAGACCCCTGGCATGTTCCGGACCTCAGACATGAAAAAACCCCGTGCTCTTTCGAACACGGGGTTTTCTCGGAATAGGTGCCTGACGATGACCTACTCTTGCATGGGGAGACCCCACACTACCATCGGCGCTAAGCGGTTTCACTGCTGAGTTCGGCAAGGGATCAGGTGGTTCCCGCTCGCTATGGTCGTCAGGCGAA
>Ga0207414_1000523_pt1 | contig 16805 bp, 14 predicted proteins | sample PonA231FremontCA_2_FD_187269 | JGI IMG/M metagenome (GOLD analysis project Ga0207414, IMG submission 187269) | Marine sediment microbial community from Fremont, CA, USA - Pond A23 Sediment 1 (SPAdes) | ecosystem: Environmental > Aquatic > Marine > Unclassified | place: USA: Fremont, California... | reverse complement strand
TAAATGTGTATAGCAAGAAATTAAAGGAAAGTCATAAATCCAGAGAATTTGTATGTTTATATCACATTGAAGAATAAACGGAACCACGCAAACCCGGAGGGTTTGAACGTTTATAACACAGAATATGTCAAATGGAACGCGACTCCGGAGGAGTCGAACAAGCATAACTGTAAATTATTCTAACCAATCAAACAAATATTCATTTTTGTATTCAACATTAAAAGCATCCAGTAGGGACCTATATTCCTCTTGAAAGGTCTTGGTTTGATGATGTTCTTTTTGTTTGTCTATATATCGAATAACTTTATCCAGATGTGAATGGTTGTAGGAAAAAGCTCCATATCCTTCCTGCCAGTAAAAAGCACTTTTAATATGCCCCTGCTCCTTGATATAAGCAACAGTGGACTTTTTGACTTCACGTACCAAATCAGATAAACAGCATGTAGGTTTCATTCCAATAAAGAAGTGAATATGGTCTTTTGTCCCGTTAATGGCCAACATTTTTTGACCTTTCTTTTGTACAATTCCGGTAATATATTTAAACAAGTCTTCTTCCCATTTGGATTGAATTAATGCCTCTCTGCTTCTTACGGCAAAAACAACCTGGATGTAAATCTGTGAAAAGGTATCGGCCATTTTTCTATATTTTTTTATTAAAAATCAAATATAGAAAATATCTCGCTACATTTTGTGCGATTCCTCCAGAATCGTTGCCTTTTTTGCACATTTCTCTATAAACGTGGGATGCCTCCGGCATCTTTTTGGTAGAAAAACTAGTCTATTCAAAAAATTAATTGGCTAGCCGAAAAATTAAAATGTATATGGCGAAAGCAACAAATCCGAATTGCATGTTTATAAAGCACTAAAGAATATAAGAAACCTACCATAATCAGAGGGTTAACATCTATGCCCATTACAGATGAACGAAACCCGACAAACCCGGAGATTTGAATGTTTATAGAATATGAAACAACAAATAGAAACCCGACTCCGGCAGGAGTCGAATATTGATATCTTTCCCAACGAAAATTCCGGTTATAAAACGTGCGATGCCTCCGGAATCGTCGCCTTTTTTGCACATTTTTCTATAAACGTGGGATGCCTCCGGCATCTTTTCGGTGGGAAAACCTGATAATCCATGTCGTTCAACCCCGTGGGGTATGTTTGAATTACAAGGAGTTGTTGAATTTTATAGATAACCCACGGATTTAGGAGACAAGCATATAGCAACAAGAATGGTCAACAGGAAAATTAACACCTTCTTCCAAACCTGGAAGGTTTGCATATTTATAGCACATTAAAGGAAGAACAGAACCGAACAAACCCGGAGGGTTTGAACGTTTATAGAACGTAAAATACGAATAAAACCCGACTCCGGAGGAGTCCTATATTGATATTATCCCCGACGAAGATTCCGGTTATAAAACGTGTGATGCCTCTGGCATCCTTTCGGTGGGAAATTCTAATCTGTTGCAATAATAATTGACCAACCGGAAAATTAAGGCCAGCAATTAAATCCAGATTAAATGTTTACAGCAAGCAAACAAAAGAAAATCACAAATCCAGAGGATTTGCATGTTTATAGGACATTAAAGGGTGAACGGGCCACCCAAACCCGGAGGGTTTGAACGTTTATAGAACATAAAATGACCAATAGAACGATGACTCGGCAGGTGTCGAACATACAATCCAGTAAATGGCACAAGTACGCTCCAGTGAATGAATTATATTATCATGGATACATTCACTTGCCATCACTTACAACCATGAGTACACCCCAAGCCTTGTTGGCTTTGTGAACCTATCAGGTATGATGAAAAACTGTGGAACATCAAATTTCACAAATGAAACTTTAAACTCTAATGCGCCTCCAGCCAGTCATCCCCGGTTCCGGTATCGACAGTGAGAGGAACATCCAACTTATAGGCATGCATCATTTTGTCAATTGCCATTTCTTTTAATTTATCGACTTCAGACTTATGCGCGTCAAATATCAGTTCGTCATGGACCTGAAGGATAAGTTTACTTTTCATCTTTTCCTTCAACATTGAATTGTAAATATCCAACATCGCAATTTTTATAATATCCGCAGCCGATCCCTGAATGGGTGCGTTAATGGCATTTCTTTCCGCCATCCCACGAACAGTGGCATTCCGGGAATTAATGTCAGGTAAAAATCGTTTTCTTCCCTCCAGCGTTTCGACATACCCATATTTTCTTGCAAATTCAATACGATCGTCCATGTATTTTTTTACGTCGGGGAAATTTTTAAAATATTCATCGATTAGCTCTTTAGCATCTTTCCGCGGAATATTTAGACGCTGAGACAACCCCCATGCCGAAATTCCGTAAATAATTCCAAAATTCGCAGTCTTGGCTTTCCTCCGCTGATCCTTTGTAACCTTATCGGGATTGTCAAGATGGAATATTTTTGCAGCCGTGGAACTATGAATGTCCTGGTTTTCACGGAAAGCTTCAATCATTTTAGGATCTCCGCTTAAATGAGCCATAATCCGCAGCTCAATCTGGGAATAGTCGGCGGCTAATAACACATGATTCGCGTCTGAGGGGACAAAAGCCTCCCTGATTCTTTTACCCCGTTCTTCGCGTATGGGTATGTTCTGCAAATTAGGGTTGTATGAACTTAATCTCCCAGTTGAGGCGATGGCCTGATTAAACGAAGTGTGAATTTTCCCGGTAGAAGAATTAACTAATTTAGGAAGTGATTCCACATAAGAAGTAAGCAATTTTTTTACGGAACGGAACTCCAATACCTTTTTAACAATCGGATGTTTGTCCTGTAACTGTTGCATTGTCTCTTCACTTGTGGAATATTGTTTCGTTTTCGTTTTCTTCGGTTTATCCACAATTTTCATCCGTTCAAACAGCACTTCTCCAAGTTGTTTTGGCGAGCCGACGTTAAATTCCACCCCGGCCATCTCATGGATTTCCTTTTCTAATTGATCAAGTTCTTTTTTAAGTTCGACGGCAAATTGATCAAGGGCTTCAGTATTTATTGAAACACCATTTAATTCCATATCTAACAACACCTTAATCAATGGCATTTCAATTTTTTCTGCAAGTTTCCACAGATGATGTTTTTTAAGATCTGCTTCAAGTAATACTTTCAATTGCATGGTTAAATCAGCATCTTCACAGGCATAAGAATAAACTTCCTCATCCGGAATGCTGCGCATGGATTTTTGGTTTTTCCCTTTCTTGCCGATTAAGGTTTCAATGCTAATGGGTTTGTAATGTAAGTATTTTTCCGAGAGATAATCCAAATTATGTCGTTGTTCAGGCTCCAAAAGGTAATGGGCGATCATGGTGTCAAAAAATGTACCTTTCACGGTTACACCGTATTTCTGAACTACAATCACATCATATTTTATATTTTGACCGATTTTTTGGACCTTATCATTTTCAAAAGCAGGTTTGAACTCCTCCATAAGAGAATTAGCAACCTTTTTATCCGAAGGAAATGGCACATAATACGATTCATTCGATTCAAACGAAAAGGCTATGCCAACCAATTCAGCATGATGGGGATCCGTTGAAGTCGTCTCTGTATCGAAACAAAACTCCCTGGTTTTCTCAAGGGATTGGATTAAAGCTTTACGCTTTTCTTCATTATCAACGAGCTGATAGTTTTTATTACCTGACTCAATTGTTTCATGTTTACTTTGGTCAGCAGGTTCAGTTTCTGGTTTTTGCTCATCAAACAGGCTGGTCTGAATTCCACTTTGCTTATCCGGTCTGGATAATTTCTTACCAAAAAGTTTTTCCGTTAATGTACGAAACTCCAGATCGGTAAACAATTCTGTTAGTTTTGCCTCATTCATCTGAACGCGCTCCAGTTTTTCTTTGCTGAATTCTACAGGTACATCCAGACTTATGGTTACCAACTGCTTAGACAATTCTACTTGTTGTTTATAATTAATTAAATTTTCCTTTTGCTTTCCTTTTAAGTCATCTATATGTTCATATAAATTTTCGATACTTCCATATTTGCCAATCAATTTCATAGCCGTCTTTTCGCCAATCCCGGGAGCACCGGGAATATTATCTGACTTATCTCCCCATAAAGCCATGATGTCAATTATTTGAGAGGGCCTGTCAATTTTAAACCGTTCACAAATAGCCTCCTTATCAATAATTTCAGCCTCATTTCCCATTCGCTTGGGCTTATACATGTATACAGAGTCATCTAATAATTGCCCGTAATCCTTATCCGGGGTCATCATATAAGTCTCAAACTGCATACTCTTAGCCTGATAAGCCATCGACCCTATCACGTCATCCGCCTCATAACCAGAAACTTGTACGATTGGAATATTAAACCCTTTAATAATCTCTTTGATATAGGGAATAGCTTTACGAATATCTTCCGGCATTTCTTCTCGATTGGCTTTATATTCAGGATAAATTTCATTCCTAAAGGTAGGCTCAGATGGATCAAAGGCAACACCAATGTGAGTTGGGTTTTCTTTTTCCAAAACCTCCACTAATGTGTTTGTAAAACCAAGAATAGCAGATGTGTTTAACCCTTTTGTATTTCGCACGGGATTTTTAATAAATGCATAATACGCCCGATAAATCAAAGCATAAGCATCCAATAAAAACAACTTGTCTTTCATAATGTCTATGGATTATTGGTGAAAATTCTCCAAAATTTAAGAAAAAATCGTGTGATTTATATTAAAAGTATGAACTAAGCAAACAATTCATGCTTAAAAAACTAAAAAGTAAGCGATTACGCATTCTAATAAAGGAAAAATTAAAATTCCTGCGATTAGATAAATTACAAGGTAAAACTAAGGTTGTCTTACAAACCGGTTTTTAGGCACTTTCAGAAGTACGGGAAAATATCTGTAAGAATACAGAGCGCTACATAGTTAATTTTCAATGAAATATAAAAAAATGTATCTGATATTTTAATGTGTTAATTAAAAAAATGAACGTTTTATAAAACTACATTTAAAATTTGACTCTGCTGTCTGCTGCTTTCTTTTTTTCCTATTCAAACGTTGACAGGCATTAAAGGTGCTGTCAGGTTTCTCCGGGCTGCCTTCTGCAGCTGCGACTGTCTACCGCTTAATCATTAGTAAATCGATGGACATTATAATTTTTTCCTCTACGTCTGAATGTGCCAAAGTAGATCTATCCAAAAAGATTTATAATAAGATTTTAAGTAAAAAGTTACTCGTTATCAGAAGCGTACCACTCTGCAAATGAAGTTTCAGTCTCATGTAATTTCAGACTAAAAAGATTAAGATGGCCGGGAAGTCGTTTTTTAATACGCTGAGCAAAATCAATGACCAAATTTTCACAGGTAGGTTGATAATCAACAATGAGCCTTCGCTCGAACATTTGGCTGATTTCTGCCGGAATATTCGCTACAGCTTTTGAATTTAAAATAACTGCATGATCCAATTCATCAACGATTTCCTGTTTTACAATTTGCTTCAGGTCACCAAAATCAACCACCATCCCATTTTTTGGGTCTGCTTCATCACTAATTGGCAATCCGATTATTGTCACAAATAATTTGTAAGAATGCCCGTGTAAATTTTTACATGGACCATCATAGTTCCACAATGCATGAGCAATCTCAAAATTGAATTCCTTGGTAACGCGTATTTTATCCATCAAATAATTAATTGTTAAAACCTGGTTTATAAAAATGTTGGAATATAACCAGACATGACTTATCCGTTTATAATCAAATTCTAATCGAGTTTATCCTTAAAATTATGATTGCGTGGTACAGCTGGTTACGCAATTGACGATATTACTCAGGTTTTTATCCTTCAGAAAATAAAAAGTGTTTTTACCTTCTCTTTTAGAACAAAGCACACCTTTATCCTTTAAAATACCCAGATGATGTGATGCTGTAGATTGTTCAATCTCGAGCAGTTCATGTATTTGAGTTACAGTAAGCTTTTTTTCTCCCTCAAGATGACTTAATATTGCAATACGAAGTGGATGAGCTATGGCTTTTAACATATTGGCAGCTTCCTCTAACTGATCCGGATTAAGATCTTTTATTTTAACCATAATGGATGAAATTATTTTAAATAACAAATGCAAATATATAAATATATTGTTAGAAAAAAATGATTTATATCACAATGTTAACATCCTCATAAAGAAAGGCTAAGCAGGTCCCGGTTAAAATGAAAAAAGTTAAAAGGCATAATTCAAACTTGTTTCACATTTTATTGTTACACGTATTATAAGTAAATTCATAAAACGTGATATAGTTCAATGTTATAAATTTTCATTATCTTAAAAATCATACTTTAACCCGTATAATTTTTGAATTATTCCTGTTTCCGAAAGTTTGAATAAGCACAGGCTTTTAAACAATGACTAAATAAATTGTTAAATTTGAAAAACAAAATAAGCTTTTCCATGGACAAATTAGAGACTATCAGGCAACCTATCAAAGAGGAACTTTCGTATTTTGAGGGGCATTTTAAAAACACCATGAATACAAAAGTTCCCTTGCTTAATATTATCCTGAAATATATGATTCGCCGAAAAGGAAAACAGATAAGGCCAATGTTCGTTTTTTTGACGGCTAAAATGCTGGGTGATATAAAAGATTCCGCTTTCACTGCAGCGTCTTTAATTGAATTGCTCCACACAGCCACCTTGGTTCATGATGACGTGGTGGACGATTCATATAAAAGGAGAGGTTACTTTTCAATTAATGCGCTTTGGAAGTCAAAAATATCGGTTCTTGTAGGTGATTACCTGCTATCCAGAGGCCTTCTTCTTGCAGTCGAAAAAAAGGAATACGACCAACTCGAGATTGTAAGCAACGCGGTTCGTGAAATGAGTGAAGGAGAACTATTACAAGTTAAAAAATCAAGAAAGATCTACATTGACGAAGAAGAATATTTTGAGATCATAAAAAAGAAAACAGCTTCACTAATTTCCTCTTGTACGTCTTGTGGAGCAAGAGCTGCAGGGTCTGAGGAACAAACAATACATAAATTTCACGAGTTTGGAGAAAAAATTGGTATGGCTTTTCAAATCAAAGACGATCTCCTGGACTATCAAAATTCCGCAAAAATTGGTAAACCAACAGGAAATGATATCAGAGAAAAAAAAGTAACACTTCCACTAATCTATGCGTTGCAAAACGCAGAAGAAAATCCTAAAAAAGCCATTAAAAAAGCCTTCAGGAAAAAATCAAAAACAAAAGCCGAGGTACAAAAAATAGTAGATTTTGCAAAACAACACAACGGAATAAAAGCCGCAGAAGAGAAAATGTATGCGCTAAAAAACGAAGCTCTTGAAATGCTCGAAGAGTATGAGAATAATGAAGCCAAAAAAGGCCTGATTAATTTGGTGAATTTTACAGTGGAAAGGGAAAAATAGGCAGTTGCAGTGACAGTCGGCAGTGGGCAGAAAGCATCGGCAGCGAAAAAACCTAACAGGTTTTGGCAACCTGTTAGGTTTGCATATTTATTGGCTTTTGGCTAGAAGCTGTGGATGAGGGTTCAATTGAATAGCATCAATCAAAAATATGAAATAGATTCATCCTGATAAATGGCACAAATCAATTCATTTGCAAGCCGGCTTGCCCCAATTCTGAAAAGCGATGAATTTAGCCACTGATCTCCAAGAATTTCTTTAATAATGGCATAATAACCAAATGCATCTTCAATTGTTGAAATCCCCCCCGCGGGTTTTATTCCAATCATCCTGCCGGTTTTCTCGTAAAAAGCACGCGCAGATTTTGCCATGATATATACCGCATCGAAAGTAGCTGCTGGTTTCTCTTTTCCTGTAGAGGTTTTAATAAAATCCGCACCAGCTTCCATAGCAATCAAGCTAGCTAATTGAATGTTTTTATAGTCGTTAAGCAATCCTGTTTCTAATATAACTTTAAGCTTTTTGTTGCCTACTACTTCTTTCAGTTCCTTGATCTCATTGTAGACAATTTCGTAATTACCCGCCAAAAATTCGTGAACAGGGATCACTATATCAACTTCATCTGCTCCGCGATGAATAATTTCTTTGCATTCGGTTTTTTTAACATTTAAAAATGTTTGAGAAGTTGGAAAATTAGCACCAACTGAAGCTACGCAAATATTCTTATTTTCAATTTCGTTTTTAGCAATCTCAACAAAAGGGGGATAAAAACATACCGCGGCAACTGAAGGTATTTCCGGGTAATGATGCTTCAAGCCATTTAATTTTTCCAACACTGAAGAAATGTCATACCTTGTATCAGCTGTATTTAAACTTGTTAAGTCCAAACACTTAAACACTTGCTTCAAACTTTCATCTGTCACTAGCAGATGACAATTATTTGCAATAACTTTTACTTTCTGTTCAATTCCTTCTTCAAGTTCAATATTATATTTTTCAGATAGATGTTCCATTTGAAAATTTTTAAAGTTTTTCGTTATTTAAATGTCTATTATTATCTCTTTCTGTTTTTTTTATTAGATTCTCTTTTAAAGCTTTTGTTAAGTCGGTATTGGTTTGATTGGCTATGCAAATGACTACGAAAAGGACATCCGCCAGCTCATCTTCCAGGTTCTGGCTTTCTGTCTCTTTAAAAGACTGATCTCCATATTTCCTGCTCATGATTTTTGCCAGTTCACCAACTTCTTCGGTCAGCATGGCCAAGTTCGTTAATTCGTCAAAATAACGAACACCATATTTTTCAATCCATTGATTGACTTTCGCCTGAGCTTCTTCTATTGTCATTTTTTAATCAAAATTAAGCATTTCTTTTAAAAATTCGGAAGTTTTGAGATTGAATTCTCATCGCAGATAAAATAGTTCCCAACATTCCGAGGGCGGCAAAAATAATAAAACTTATCCGTGCACTGTCAATAAATTCTTGCTGGTTGTTTTCTGAAATTTCTACCTGTCCAATGATCAATGAAAAGATTAACATGACCACTCCCATGCTGATTAATTGACCAATTAATCGCATGGTTCCTACTGTTCCACTAGCTATCCCATAATACTTTTTTTCAACCGAACTCATAATAGAATTGGTATTTGGTGAGGAAAACAATGCATAACCCAGCCCATAAAAGGCAAGAACAGAGCCAATAAACACAAGTGATGTAGACGGTCCAAGTGTAGTAAAAGTTGCGAGGCCAACTGTAAGAATAATCAGGCCAATTGTTGCAACTATGCCGGGATCAATTTTGTCAGAAAGTTTTCCTGCAAAGGGAGAGACAAGGGCCATCATAACTGGTTGTATGGCTAAAACCTGCCCGGCAACCTGGGGATTCATCCCTTTAACATATTGCAAAAACAGGCTCATCAAAAACATAATCCCAAATGTTGCACTATAATTAATCAATGCAGTAATACTGGAAAAGGCAAAAAGCCTGTTTTTTAAGAATAAATCCATGTTGAAAACCGGGAATGGTTTCCGAATTTCAATCTTAGCAAATACAAACATTCCAATTATTCCTGCTATAATAAGAAGCAATCCAAACCACTCATGAATAAGAGACAAACCATACATGAAAATAGACAAAGCCAAACCATAAACAAGAGATCCCTGCCAGTCAAAACTTTCATCTTTTGCTTCAGCCCATTCCTGTTTTAATCCTACTATACTCAAGAAAGTAACAACAAAACCCACAGGTGCTATAGCCCAAAAAATACTCTCCCAGCCAAACTGATTTGTTAATATTCCGCCGGCAAAAGGGCCCATCGTTAATCCGATATAGACAGCAGCAACATTAATACCCATTGCTTTTCCCCTCTCTTTCTTAGGAAAGACGGATGTAATTATTGCAATTGCTGTTCCGAAAATCATTGCACTTCCAAAGCCCTGGAGCACACGCAAAATCATAAAAACAACAACATTCGGAGAAAACACAGCAAGCAAACTCGAAACGGAAACAACAAAGACACCATAAATAAAAACTTTTCGGCGCCCATAAATATCTGCCAGTTTGCCAAATGGGATAAGAAAAACAGCGGCGGAAAGCAGATAAATGGTAGTAACCCAGCTAAGGGTAACAGCTCCCATGCCAAAATGATCGCCGATTTCCGGTAAAGCGACATTTATAGATGACCCGAGAAAAGGCGTAATAAATGAAGCAAATGCAGTGATAAATAGTGCCGTATATTTTTTTGTCCTAAATGCTTGCCGGGCCATTTTATAGATTTTTATTCTTACTATCAATCATGATTGTGACTGGTCCGTCGTTTTCCATATCAATTTTCATATAAGCTCCGAATTCGCCGGTTGCAATTTTTTTTCCCAATTCATCACCAATTCTCTGAATAAATTGTTTATACAAAGGAACAGAAATATCAGGCTTTGCGGCGCGAATGTAAGAAGGTCGTGTGCCTTTTTTTGTATTGGCGTGAAGCGTAAACTGACTAATGACCATCACCTCGCCACCAATATCTTTTACTGAAACATTCATTACTCCATCAGCATCATCAAAAATTCGGAGCCCCGAAACTTTACTAGTAAGCCAGATGGCATCTTCTTCACTATCTTCGTTTTCCACTCCAAGTAGAATAAGCAATCCGTGTCCTATTTCGGATTTTATTTTTCCGTTAATAATAACTTTAGAATAATTCACTCTCTGAATAAGCGCCCTCATAAAAATAAATTTTGTTTATAATTGATCTCATTATTTTTGCATAAAAATAGACGAAACATACGGATTTACAAAAATACCACATGCATTTATCAATCAGGTTTTTAATATTTTTTAGCTTTATTTTCTCTAATGCCTATAGCTTAAACAAATTGATACTATAGCAGCAAAGAAAGTACCTTGCTCTTATCCGGGCTACAGCGGAACAATATTTGAACCTATCGATGAATATAAGGGAGATTTTGCCAGAACCTATTTCTACATGGTTACGATATGAGAATGTAGTTGCAGGATGGGCAGGAAATTCAACGGAAGCTGATGCAGTGCTGGATAAAACTATATTCCAGGCTTTTGAACACTGGGCACTTAATCTGCTCATTGAATGGCATAACAACGATCCGGTCTCCGACAAAGAAATAGCGAGAAACGACAGTGTTTATTCAATTCAGTCAAATCGCAATCCATTTATTGATCATCCGGAATACGTAAATTATATCTGGGGCGAGTTTAATGGAAATACAGTTCCTAACATCCGGAATATCGAAACAATATACGGCTCAAATTTTCCTGATAGTGTAGATATTAAGGCATCAATTACTGATATAACAGGAACAATTGTCTCTGCCGAACTAAAATGGGGAGAGAATAAGGACGATCTGAATAATACGTTTGACATGGAAAATAACGGAGATTTTTACATGTCAGCAAGTAGTATTCCGGTGACAGAGAAAAAGGTATATTTTCAAATCTCGGCTACAGATGATTCATCTGAAACAAACACAACCAGGGTTTTAACCCTTGACCCATATGAGATCCTTTTCGAAGACTTTTTCAGAGTGTCTTCCGGAAAATTGGACAACAAAAGATTTGGAAAGCAATGAAGACTGGTCTTGCACAGACGAATATATGGAAATGAATGCTTATGAAAGCGATGAAGCTTGTGATGATTGGCTCATTACACCTTCATTCAATCCAAATGAATTTAAAGAAGAGGTTCTTTCTTTTGAAACGTGGACGCATTATGCGGATACATGCTACCCTGCACTTGTGGTCAAATACTCAACAGATTTTAATGAAAATGAAGTTCCTTCTTCTGCAATCCGGGATACGCTTTCATGCAATTTACCAGGAGAATATACTCAAACCTGTACGCATTCCGGAGAAATTGATTTAAGTAGTTTTGAAAATGATAACATACATATAGCTTTTCATTACACTTCATCAGGAACAGGGGGCAATATCAGCTCATGGTGGAAGGTAGATAACGCAAAAACAACCGGCTATCCTATTGTGAGTGACACATCCGATCAAACTTCAACTTTTGACAGCAAATACGTCAAAGCAGAACCAAAGATATATCCCAACCCCTCAAATGGCCAGCTATTTGTTGAGTTTAATCAAGCTACAGAAGTTGCGGGCATAGAAATCTATTCAATCACTGTAAATCTGATTCAAAAAAGACAATATTCAGAAAAATACAAACAGAAATTTTTATTAAATATGGAAGATGTTTCACGTGGAACATATATATTAAAAATTCATACCAAGGGAGCTATACACTACGAGAAAGTTCTGATTAAATAAGCACATTCATAATAGAAGATAATTTCGAATAAACAGTTTTTTAGCTATAAGAAAAGTGAGGTGGATTAAGGAAGCACATCCGGAATTACTGGACCTGACAGCAGTAAATCTATACGGAAATCATTTTTCATCTATCAAAGGAAGAATATAAAATGTTTATAAAAAAGGAATAGTTAAAATTGTTTAGCAGTTTTCGTCCAGAACTGTCACAAACATTTAACGAAAATTTACATCATAAATTCACGCAGCGTTAAAAAATTGCCTGCACTGCGTGAAGTGTTTGTGAAAAAATAGTTAATCATTAATTTGCTTGTTTCAAAAAATATTTAGCAACCAATTCAAATTTCTATTTTGAATTATAAAATAAATTTTCTTTCTTACACAATTTTATTCATTTTCTTATCCACCTTAAACCTATTAAAAGATCGAATGAAAAATCAATGCTTATAGGAAACTAAGAAAATGTTCAATGATTAAAATCTTAACAATAACAAATATTAAATTGAATGGTATGCTAAAATTCAACCTGTTCTTTGCGTTAATTATCTTATTCTCTCAAATACTGAAAGCCCAGGCACCAGAAGGATACTACAGCAACGCAGAAGAACTATCGGGCGAAAAATTAAAAACAGAACTTCATGAAATTATAAATAATCACCATTCCCAATCCTACAGTGATTTATGGACAGATTTTCAAACGACAGATGACAAACCCGATGGCACAGTATGGGATATGTACTCGGATGTACCAGAAGGTGATCCACCTTATATCTATAATTTCGGCAACGACCAGTGCGGAAATTACAGTGGCGAAGGTTCTTGCTACAATCGAGAGCATTCATTTCCAAAAAGTTGGTTTGATGATGCCTCACCAATGTACACAGACCTTTATCACCTTTATCCCACAGATGGATATGTGAATGGCCGACGACAGAATTATCCATACGGGGAAACGGATAATCCCGGTTGGACTTCGAAAAATGGTTCAAAAAAAGGACCTTGTTCATATCCGGGTTACGGGGGAACAGTATTCGAACCGATCGATGAATATAAGGGCGATTTTGCCAGAACCTATTTTTACATGGTGACGCGGTACGAAGATAAAGTAGCCGGATGGGCAAGCAATTCATCAAGTGCTGATGCAATGCTTAACGGAACTACATATCCTGCTTTCGAACAATGGGCTGTTGATATGCTCATGGATTGGCATCAGAATGATCCGGTATCTGATAAAGAAATCAACAGAAATAATACGGTTTTTGATATTCAAAATAACCGGAATCCTTTTATTGATCATCCGGAATATGTGAACGAAATATGGGGAGATCCTCAAGAAGAATACGAAAAGCCAGTCATTGATACAGTTACATTCTCTCCAGCGTCACCGGAACCAGGAGAAGGAATTGCCGTTTATGCTACAATACAATCCTCCTCACCTATTCAAACGGTAGAGATGTCCTGGGGAAAGAGCTCACAGAATTATTCAAATCAAAAAGAATTAAGCCGAGTTAATGGCGATTACACAGACAGTATTCCGGGACAAACAGATACAGACAGCTTATATGTAATTGTAGAAGCCCAAAATTATTCTGACAGCCTGGCTAAATCGAAAGAATACGTTATTGGTTACGATAATAATACATGGATTTCTGATTTTAAAACTTCAACAAAAAACGCTAATCCAAAAGTGTATCCAAATCCTACAAAGGGCATGCTTTTTGTCAAGTTCGAGCAACCCGTTGAAATATCATTAATGGAGCTGTATGATTTAAGCGGCAAAATACTCCAAAAGCAAGAGCTATCAAACATTGTCAAACAAAAAGTTTTATTCAGAATAATGAATGTTTCACGTGGAACATATATATTAAAAACGCAGACAAAAGAAAATATTCATTATAATAAAGTTTTAGTTAAATAATCACCAAAAAATTATACACTATGCACTTTATTGACTTATCAATTTTTATTCTCTACATGATCACCATGTTAGGTGTTGGGTATTATTTCCTGCGTAAAAATAAAAATACAGATGATTATTACGTAGGCGGGAGAAAAATGGGAAGCTTACATGTGGGACTTTCTGTTGTAGCGACTGATGTGGGCGGAGGTTTTTCAATCGGACTGGGAGGCCTCGGTTTCCTTATGGGCATAGCAGGATCATGGATGCTCTTTACAGGCTTGATTGGCGCATGGATTAGTGCAGTGTTTTTAATCCCGCGAGTAAGAAAATTGTCAGATAAAATCAATTTATATACCTTCCCACAAATTTTTGAGCAATTCTACAATCCCAAAGTAGCACTCCTTGCCGGTATCATTTCAGCAATCGGTTACATGGGCTTTACAAGCTCTCAAATTCTGGCCGGTGCAAAATTGGCTTCTGCAACATTTATCGACCTTAACCTGCAAACAGCACTTATTATAATGGGCGTAATTGCAGTTGTTTACACTGTCATGGGTGGACTTAAAGCCGTTATTTATACAGATACCATACAATGGATTATTTTAATGGGCGGATTAATTTTTATAGGTATACCTCTTAGTTATAATGCCATTGGTGGTCTATCTGCAATAAAAGAAACTTTACCACCTGAATTCCTCTCATTTCAAAATGTAAGCTGGCAAGAACTAGTAAATTGGGCTGTTACGATTATCCCAATTTGGTTTGTCGGCATGACACTCTACCAACGAATTTATTCCACCCGAAGTAAAAAAGAAGCCCAGCGAGCATGGTTTTATGCAGGTTTGTTTGAATGGCCGGTAATGGCAATGATGGGGGTATTGCTCGGCCTCTTTTCACGGGTAGCTTTAGAAAACGGAATGTTTGCAGAGCTTGGCTATAGCACATTGGAAAGTATCGACTCAGAAATGGGCCTCCCTCTTCTACTCCGTTCTGTTTTACCTGTAGGATTAATGGGTTTGATGATGTCAGCATATTTTTCCGCAATTATGTCAACTGCTGACAGCTGCTTAATGGCTTCCTCTGGAAACATCCTTACTGATATTCTTGATAAAATATTTGATTTTAAAGATAAACCCAAAAAGGTACTTCGCATTTCCCAGCTCCTCACATTTATAATCGGGGGCTCAGCTTTATTGCTTGCGCTAACAATGAAAAATGTGCTTGACCTGATGCTCTACTCATACGCATTTATGGTATCCGGACTATTCATTCCAATTTTAGGAGCATTGTTCTGGAAAAGAAGCAGCAGTATCGCGGCATTCTGGTCCATGCTTATCGGAGGGGCAACCACGCTGATATTAACAGAAACTGAAACAAAATTACTGTTTGACCTGGACCCGAATATATTCGGGATAACAGGTTCCCTTATAATTTTCATTTCATTTTCCTATCTTTTCCCGACAAAAGAAGAATATAAAAGAAAATAATTTATCGATGCGCCAAAACTTATTAAGAATTAAACATTCTTCTTTATTATATTTGCATTTTGTATTAAACCAATAATCATAACCATGCCCGGAGAAGCTAAAACCTTTTATTATCTCTTACATAAAGAGTTTCAGGATACGACCCAACAGGATACAACTCGTCAGGATACGATTTCTCAGGATACAACTTTTCAGGATACTTCTTCTCAAATGGAGGATACACTAAGTTCTCTCCGGGAAACACAACAAGATACTTCAAAACAGGAAGGACTTAATCAATCTGAAATTGACAGATTAGATTCACTAACCAGGTCAGAAGAAGCACAAGCTCAAAGCAAAATAGAACAGGTAAGCAAGCAGGAAGAAGTTAAAACGCGCAAACAAAATGATTTTATTAAAAAACCGAAACAAGATACAACTTCGGTTCTTTATCAAATTACAGGAGCTACAGAAATTCCTGTTTTACCCAGAATAAAGAATGATCCGGCGTACATCAATTTCATGTATAATATTCCTTCAACCAGGTCAGATTCAGGTAATTCAAAAGTATACAAAAATCTGCAAAATAAGGAGTATTCTTTAACAGAGCAACCTTCAACACCCAAAATGCCGGAGCCGGACCTACATCAAAGCGAAGGATTGGACTGGATCAGCTTTCTGATTATTGCTTTGTTCATTTTTCTGGGGTGGACGCGCTTGTTTTTTAAAAGATATTTCAATACGCTTTTTAAAAGTTTTCATTTTATTAATTATGCTGAAGAATTATATAATGAAAAAAGTTCAATCACCATTCGCGGAGCAACCTTTTTGAATGGCGTATATTTTATAGTTTTGGGTTTATTCGCGCTTCAGGGAGTCGAATATTTTTCCCCTTTAACAGGTATTGCTAAATATAAACTTTTTGGAATTTTTACCGGATTCTTCATCACTTGGTATATTTGGAATGCCTTTTTTAAGCAATTTATCGGAATGGTTTTCCAAAAACTAAAACCCTTTACGGAATATTTCTACAATTACAATATCTACAGAAAAATAGCAGGTGTCATATTGTTTCCTGTTGTGGTTATTAATCAATATATTCATGAAGAATTAACAATGTATTTTATATACGCAGGAATTTTGTTTTTCGGTATTATATATTTAACACACATTTTAAGGGGATTACAAATATTTATAAAGAATAAAGTTTCAATATTGTATTTGATTTTGTACCTTTGTGCTCTCGAATTT